>Ga0209096_1001193_pt1 | contig 29879 bp, 36 predicted proteins | sample AD_UKC034_MetaG_FD_184407 | JGI IMG/M metagenome (GOLD analysis project Ga0209096, IMG submission 184407) | Active sludge microbial communities of municipal wastewater-treating anaerobic digesters from USA - AD_UKC034_MetaG (SPAdes) (version 2) | ecosystem: Engineered > Bioreactor > Anaerobic >... | reverse complement strand
GCATCTCCCCACCTCTGAGGACTTATGAACTGTGTAATCTGCGGACAACCAACTAAACCATTCAAAACAGGACAATACCCAAAAACCTGTTCTAAGGAATGTCTGTCTAAACTCCGCTCTGAGATCAGTAGACGCAACAAAGACCGAGTACGCTGGAATCAACGCCCACAAGAGAGACCTAGTAAGTTCCTTGAGGAAGTAGCAGAGAGAGATTATATCGAAGGCGTGTTGCGATGAGATATATAGACTTATTCGCTGGAGTAGGGGGATTCCGTTATGGGATTGATAGGTGTAATAGACCCACAGGGCAGAATAAAAAAGAAACTAAAAATAAAAAAAATAGTACCAACACTAAGAAAGGAAACACACGGGAACTTGCCTTTACTTGTGTTTACTCAAGCGAATGGGACAAATATGCAAACAGCGTCTACAGAAAACACTTTGGAGAATGCGATGACAGAGACATCAGAACAGTACCAACCTCAGAAATCCCAGACCACGACTTACTCGTTGGAGGAGTGCCCTGTCAATCGTGGTCGGTTGCAGGAAAAAGAGGTGGGTTTGACGATGAGCGAGGAAATATGTGGTTTGAATGTTTTAGGATACTTAGAGCAAAACAGCCTAAATACTTCCTCTTTGAAAATGTTAAAGGACTGCTCTCACATGACCGAGGTAAAAGCATGGAAAGAATATGTGAAGAACTTTGCGGATGCGGTTATGCAATAGATTTTGAGGTGCTGAATAGTAAAAACTTTGGTGTCCCACAGAACAGAGAAAGAGTTTTTATAGTAGGGATTAGACTGGATTTACTTGACAGTTGTCAGATATTTTAATATGATTAACTCATGGCAAAACACAAACTATATGCAGAAATGTATCAAAAGTACCAAAAAGGTTATTCTCTTGCAGAAGTTGGCAAAATGTATGGGATGTCTAGGCAATCGGTATTCTCAGGATTCAAGTGCCGAAAATATAAACTGCGAGAAAAAAAGCAACTACCATTTCTCTCATTTAATGGGGATAAGTTTACACTCCGCAACAATGGATATTATGGCAAAACCTATGGTAATAGAGAACTTATGCACCGAGTTGTTTGGGAACACACCAATGGTTCAATACCACCCAACCATGACATCCATCATGTCAACCACGATAAAACAGATAACCGCTTAGAAAATTTGGAGCTATATGAAAAATCAGAACACGCAAGAAAGTTTAATGCAAGACGAAATCAACATACCAAAGGAATTAAATGAAAAAAATAGACGAGCTAAAAATGCGACTACTGGAGAACCCAAAGATAAAAATGATGGCGTTCAACTTTCCTCAAGGTACTTGCAATACGCCTACGCTAAGCGACATCTTAGAGGAACGGGTAGACCAGAAGTATTTCCTCTCAGCGGAGCAAACAGCAAAACTCTTAAAGAACTTACCAAGGGACAGAGCCAAGGAATGAGGGTATACGAGCCTGAAATCAGCACAACCATCGCAAGCCAAGCTGGAGGCCTGGGAGCAAAGACTGGACTGTATGCAGTTCCAGTCCTTACCCCCGACAGAGCCGAGAAAAGACAAAACGGAAGGCGGTTCAAAACCAACGGAGAGCCAGCGTTTACCCTAACGGGACAAGACAAGCATGGAGTGATGGTTAATCGAAAAGATGGAATAAAAAAGCAGATTGATATTGCCGGCACACTTTCATCATCTGACTGGCGAGGACTTAATAGAAACCAAGATCAAACCGCAATCATGGAAAACATGGCAATCCGCCGCTTGACACCCATAGAAACAGAACGATTACAAGGCTTCCCTGACGGCTGGACTGAGTATGGCGCAGACGGAGAAAAAATCAGTGATACACAAAGATACAAACAAATGGGAAATGCCGTTAGTACGCCTGTGGTTAGTGCAATAATCAGTCGCTTAAAATGAGGAGGATGGGGTTTACGAAATATGATGGGCAACGCAGTAACAACCAACGTAGTATCAGCTATTATCGAAAGGATAACAAAAACGCCCACCGCTAAGTGAGCCTTTTTGAGAAAGGAGATAGTACCATGAAAAGAAAGAAAAGCAACAACTTAAAACCTGCTTTGCTTGGATTACTCTTAGGACTGTTTGTAACTGGGTTCATTCTAGGAATGATGAGTGTTAAGCAAGAACTACCACCACACGCAATTGGATACAACAAAGATGGTGGATTCATTTACAAAAGCGATTTTATTGGTCCACTTAATAAATACGATACAAGGGCTGAATGAGTACATCTATTACCGCAAAAAATGCGGGAAATGTTAGAAATGTCTACAAAGATGCCGAGTACATCGAGTTTATGAGGTTAGTGAATAATGGGGAATTACCTGACACCTGGGAGCTGACGGCAGAGGCTTTAGGAGTACACCCGAACACAATTAAAGCATGGAGAAAACTACCTGAGTTCAGAGAGGCAAAAAGAAAAGGTATAGAACACTGTCTAAAGGAAATGAGGCGAGCAGGTAAAGAAGATTGGAGACAGTGGGAAGCATCGCTTAGGCTCTTAGGGGTTAAAACATCAGAACAACCAACAACTAATATCCAAATCAATATACCAATCTTAGGAGGTAATACTGTACAAAGCAACAACAGCGACCCACAAATTATTGGAGCTACAGAAACGGATTAGAGGTGTCGCTGGTGGCACATCTGCCTCTAAGACAATCTCAATCCTACTTTGGCTTATTGATTATGCACAATCAACTGAAGGGGAGCTAATATCTGTTGTTTCTGAGAGTTTTCCACATTTGAAGCGTGGTGTTATCCGTGACTTTCAAAACATTATGGAACAGCACGGCTACTGGAATCCTGGGCTATGGAATAAAACTGATTATATTTACACATTTCACAAAAATAGCAGAATAGAGTTTTTTAGTGCAGACCAACCAGGAAAAGTAAGAGGGCCACGCAGGCAAGTATTATTTATCAACGAAGCTAACAACATTCCTTATGAAACTTTCACACAGTTAGAAGTGCGTACATCTAAGATTATCTGGTTAGACTGGAATCCCGTATCTGAGTTTTGGTGGTATACCGATGTACTACCGCATCAAGATGTAGACTTTTTAACGCTAACCTACAAAGATAATGAGGCACTTGATCCTGCTATCGTACAAGCGATTGAAGCTAGAAAACATAACAAGAACTGGTGGGCAGTTTATGGACTTGGACAACTTGGAGAGGTAGAGGGCAAGATTTACAAGGACTGGGCTACTATAGACGAGATACCACACGAAGCACGACTAGAACGCTACGGGCTTGATTTTGGCTACTCTAACGATCCCACAAGCATAGTTGCAATCTACAAGTACAACGGTGGACTAATCTTAGATGAGATTACCTATCAAAAAGGACTCAGCAACAAGCAGATAGCAGACATCATTACCAATCAGCCACAGGCGTTAGTGGTAGCAGATAGTGCCGAACCAAAGTCTATTGACGAACTAAAAAGCTACGGAGTCAACATTCTACCAAGCCAAAAAGGGCAGGGATCAGTCAATCAGGGTATTCAGAAGGTGCAAGATCAAAGAATAAGCGTAACCAAGCGCAGTCTTAATGTCTTAAAGGAATATCGTAACTACCTGTGGGAAACAGACAAAGACGGTAAAATACTCAACGTGCCAAATCCAGTATTCAATCATGCGATGGATGCCATACGGTATGGAGTTGAGAGTTTAGTACCACAACAAACCGACTTAGGAAGTGCAAAGAACGCAATTTATAAAGCCCAACAAAGAGTTAAAGGATTCTATGTCTAATCTTGATATCTTACTTACTCAAGAAAAACTATTCAAAGAGGTTGGCTCAGGTAAACTTACAATGGAGTATCTAGTTCATAATAGTGTGGTTAAGGGTGTTAGAGTATTTGGAAGCAGGAAGCTACTGTATAACCGATCACAAGAGGACAAGCAGGACAACGAACAAGCACTCAGAGATTTAGTGGGTAGAGTGGCAGATGGGTTAAGTAGAAAGACAAGAGAAGTACTACAGTTTAGTGTTACGGTCAATGATGGCAAGATAAACTTTGTTGAATGGCACAGCCAGCAAGACAAAAGATTTGACAAAACCAAATAATTATTGTATAAACTGCGGTAATAGCGTTTCAAGGCTCTAGCAAGTTGCGGAGAATAAACCGAAGCAAGACGCACCACCAATGGTGTGTTTTTTTTGTATGGCTAAAAACTCTCCTCTCACAACTAAACAAATAGATCAACTGACTGGCGATTATTCAACAGATTACGAATCCATTAAACCAATTCACGATGAGTTTGAGGAAAAAGAGAACATGATTCTCGGTACTCCAAAAGACTCAATCTCACAAAACGAGTCAGTTTCAACAGTACAAGACCCCACACTGCTTTCAGCAGTAATAAAACAAAACAACTCAGTAATGGCACAAATGCCAACAGGCAAAGTGACTGCCTTATCACTCAAGAATAGGGGAAAGTCGCTATTCATGGACCTAATTCTCCATGAACACATACTTCCACACGCCAAAACACAGTATGATCCCTACACGAAGTTATGGCTTCTTTCATTTTACAGAAAAGTATATGGCTCATTTGGCGTGATGGTTGACTATAATGTCGGCAAGAAGTATGTCGGTCCAGACTTCACACTGATTCCAGCACGCTCAATCATTCCGCAATCTGGCAGAACAACTATAGAGGGTTCAGATCATGTTTTCGTTAGATCAAAAGTAACTCGTGGGTGGCTTGAATCACGCAATAAGGATATCTGGAAAAACATCGACAAGGTTTTAGAGAAACCACATGGAATTGATGACTCATCACTTCAGACTGCCAACGAACAGAACTACCAGCGAACTTCAAATAAGAACGAGTTTGAACTTATCACAAAGTATGAGGGGGATCGGTGGGTAACATTCTCTAAAGATGCTCAGGTGGTTGTAAGAGATTTTGGCAACCCACAAAAGAATGATGAGATTCCTGTGGTTATGTGCCACGCATACCCACTGATGGACAGATTCTTTGGTCTTGGAGAGTTTGAACGAGGCAAAACACTTCATTACGCACTATCATCACTAATCAACCTATATCTTGATGGCGTTAAGATGTCTATATTCCCACCACTCAAGGTTGATCCAACCTCGATTGCTGATTGGAACTCATTTAATCTTGGCCCTGGTAGCGTCTGGCTTATGAATGCTGGTGGTATGCAAGGCATTGAACAGATGCAATTTTCTCCACAAGGACTCAACACATTTCAAAGCACTTACTCATTCCTTAAAGGAGCAGTTCTAACTCTCACTAACACCACTGATACCAGTGTGTCAGAGGGTACTGATCCTGGATTTGGTAAGACTCCACAGGCTCTCAAGATGCAAGCGATGACTGAGGGTATGAAAACTCAGTTTGACAGGCGAATGCTTGAGATTGCTACTGAGAACATCTTTGACAAGATGATTGATCTAATCGCAAAGAGGCAAGAAGAACCCATTGAACTCTACCTGCATGAAAAAGATCTAAGTAAGGTTGAGGAAGTTGCTCCAGATGTGGTTGAGATGTTTGAAACAGGCAATATGGGTCGGGTAGTTGTTAAACCGCAAGATATTGCCAATTGTGAATACCGCTATGAGATTGATGCTGGCTCAACAGTTAAGAAGGACGAGATCATCGAGAACCAAACACTCACAGAGCTTATCTCTCTAATCTCTAAGATTCCAGGCTCTATGGAACAAGTAATGCAAATGGGTGGGTTTAGGGTTGGTAACTCATTTATTAACTTCGGCGAACTGATGAAACGATGGGTTATATCAAGTGGTATTCAAGATTGGGACAAGATTATTCAGGAGCAAGACCCCAACCAAGCCAATTTTGAACAACAGGGACTCAATCAAGCATTTCAACAGATGCAACCACTCCAGACTTCTGAAGCACAGGCAATTATGGATGAGTTGATGGGCGGTATGGGTCAACAAGGTATGCCACCACAAGGTATACCGCCAATGGGAGGAATGTAGATGGAAACAGCTATTCATAATAGTGCCGATGTGTTTGCCTCATTTAGAGAGTTAAAGAACAGACCAGAGATTAAACACAAAGAGAGTGAAGCGGAGCAAATAGCACTACTTGCAAAAGATGACGGCTTCAAGGCGCTACAACGAGTCATTGAGAGGCAGATTGAAAACCTTGACCAGATGAAAATGGGCGTACCTGAGAGCTTAGAAGCGGTTGGATTTCGGTTCTTAGCCTGTCAGATTGCAACAGAGCAACTTAGATACATCCGAGACTTGCCCCTGTCTCTAGCGAAAGGCAGTCGTGGAAGAACAAACATTTGAGCAAGTTTGGGGAATTAGCGAGCAAGAAGTTGAAGAACTACGAAACAAGGCTCGTGAGCAACTTAAAAATACAAAGCATACATGGAGACAAAAGGGAGCATGGCTTCAATGTCGTTCATGTGAGCAACCTCACGCAACCTACATTGGTACAAAGCACATGATGGTTGGTGAGAACGATGATGGGACACCAATCCTAGTACATAGAGTTGGGGGTAAGAACAAGTGAATCACTCACTCCTTTCGGTTAGCTACTTATCTACCCCCAACCCTGTATATCAGGCAAGTGGTCGACCCCTTGTTGTGTGGTCTGTAACAAGTAAATAGGAGAGGCATCATGACTGATGAACTCGAGGCGCAAAACGAACAGGTGGAAGCGCAAACACCTACTGAGGAAACGCCAACTCAGGAAACTGATTCCACAGAAGAAGCACAACCTCAAGCCACCGAGGCAGAAGTGGTGGAACAAGGAGAAACTAAAAAGCCGACACGATCTGAACGCAGAGTCGAGCAACTTTTGAAGAAATTGAAAGAGCGTCCACAAGTCGATGACTTTCATCAAACGCAGGACGAACCCTTAATTAAACCAGAAGAAATGGAAACAGGGATTGATCCAAGCGCATTAGAACAACGCTTCAACTCAAGGATTCAAAACGCTACTGCTCAGACACGTCAACAGATCAAAGCTGAATTGGCGTATGAAAATGAGGTCAAGTCGCATATGTCAGACCTTGAGTCTGCCATGAAAGACTTAGACCCAAGAGTGGAAAAGCTGGCGGTTAGGCAGTATCAAGCTACCAACTACCAACTCAATCCACTTACAGGTCAGCCAATTTTCGTACCAACAGTCAAGTTCAGCGAGATAGTGAACCAAATCAAAGGCGATTTGGAAGATTTAACAGCTTCTAGGGTTGCTGAGTCAGCAGAGCGAGTCGCAAGAATCGCACAAGAGGGCGCAGTACAACCAGGAACATCGAGCAAACAAAAACTTGGTGTTGATGATCTAAAGAGAAGTCTTTGGAAAAATCCAGAAGCAGTCGCTAGAGAATTGGAAGGCAGACTTGGTTACTCTGAGGATTAGTATAAGGAAATCATTGTATGGCAGCTGAAACAACCACAACGCTATCCAATGAGCTGATGACTTTCTACTCGAGCAAGTTTATCGAGAGAGCAAAGAACATTCTTGTCCACGCACAGGGATTTCAAAGAAGCACTCATGGTAAATACTCGGGCAAAGTTATGCGAATGAATCGCTATACAGCTCTGAGTGTAGCTTCAACAGCACTTACAGAAGGCACTAACCCAACTGAGGTGTCTATCTCCAGCTCCACTGTTGATGTGACGTTAGCTGAGTATGGAACGACTGTCAAAGTCGCTAAATTACTTAGCTTGACAACCATTGATCGTGAGGGTCAAGAGAAAGTCGAGCTTATTGGTCAAAACATGGGTGAAACCCTTGATGACTTGGCTCGAACCGCTCTATACGGTGGTGCAACCGCCCAACTAGCAGGTGCAAAATCTGCTTTAACTGATGTTGCTGCAACCGACACGTTTGATGCAGATGAAGTCAGAAAAGCAGTCCGAACCCTGAAAGTTAATAAAGCCCTTCGCTATGCTGATGGATACTTCCTCGGCAAAGTTGGTCCTTACTCAAGCTATGACTTGATGGGTGACTCAACTTGGGTAAATGCACACACCTATAAAGATGGTGCTGAACTGTACAAAGGAGAGATTGGACGACTTCACGGTGTTCGTTTCATTGAAACCAACTACCAAAAGTCCGAATCCTCAACTGTCACTGTCTACTCCAACTTCATTCATGGAGACAAGGCAGTGGGTGAATACAACTTAGAGGGTGATATGCCCAAGTTGTACATCAAAGTTCCAACCGCTAGTGACACCTCCAACCCTGCAGATCGTTATTCAACGCTTGCTTGGGCTGGGGTTTACGCCGCGAAAGTTCTCGTAAGCACCTGGTGTCTTAATGTTAAATCGGGTGCGACAAGTTAGGAACTAGCCACTGTTATATGGTATAATCCCCCTAGTATAGTCTTACTAGGGGGATACCATGATAAAAACAAAAATATGCAAAACTTGCAGAAAACAATTCACTCTAAATCTAAAACCAAGCGATTGGAAAGTAAGGCGGTATTGTTCAAGAAAATGTGCAAATGTGGGTATGAAGGGTATTCAACCATGGATGAGATTAGAAGGATTGGCTATCGGACATGGGTGGAATAAGGGTAAAACGGGTTACATGAGTGCTGAAGGTAGAAAAAACATAGCTGAATCAGTAAAAAGAACTATAGCAAATGAAACACCAGAAAAAAGAGCAGAGAGAATCAGAAAGGCAATAAGCAATAGAAAATCGAACTTTGGCAAGAATCACAAGCGAGGTAAAGAACACCATGCTTGGAAAGAAACAGGGCTTAATTATACGAATACACACAAATGGGTAAACAAAATGAAGCCAAAAATGGGTGTCTGTGAAACTTGCGGTCAAGAAGGTAGAACAGAATACTCAAATGTAGATCATAAATATAAGAGAGTAATTACAGACTATATGGAGTTATGTAAAAAATGTCATCAAAAATGGGAAAAAGATCATAACTTATGAAAACAACGCGCGATCAAGATATGGATTTTTTGACCCTCAAGGCTGAGGAGAGTCAAGATGATTCTCATGCTAAGGCGGTAAGAGAACAAATCTATCACCAATCAAAGGATGTCTACCTAGAAAAGAAGCGCGGTGAACTGGCAGAGTGGATTAAGCGAGGGCTATATGCCTATCAGAGTGCCGATCCTAAGAAGAAGGAAATCATGGCACAGTCTGAGATGAACATAGATCGAATAGAGCGAGAGATTAAATTATATGCTGGGAGCGAAGCCTTCCAACAAACACTAGCAAAAGCAGCCGCCAAGATTAGCAATTTACAGGCGGAAGTATTTATTACTAAAAGGGGGAAACGTGAAAGACAAAAACCTCATTGAGGGCATTAGAAAAGCCCACGAAGTATTGATGATGTGTCCAGATGCACTTGATGTTGCACTTGGCGATGCTCGTGCAGGATACGCCTACGCCTATGTAAACAAAACCAAAGAGGCAGTTAAGGTTCGTAATGAAGCTAGAACTATCCTCTGGCAGACATGGCAAGCTGGAGCATACTCATTCTCTGAAATCTCACAAATGCTTCGGGTTGATGAATTAGCAGTTAAAGCCGCCCTTGACCCAGAGTGGCGACAGGAGATGGGAATTGAGTAGTATTATCCACTCAACTAGTGTTGCTACAGAATCTCAGGCATTACCAAAGGCTTCACCGCCTGAGAGTGTGCCTGAGAATGTAGAACTTCCTATAAGTTCTCAGATTGCTGAGAGTGATGTTCCTTATGTTGCCAAACACCTAGAAGGTGCGATGGTATGGGATAAGTTAGATTCAAGAACACAGGAGAATGGGGAACTAATTGATGATATGTTTAAGAAAGCAGTCAAGTCTGGTAGGTACAGAGATGACAAGATTGGGTTTAGTGAGTTTATCAAGCACTATGAGAAAGTAACTGATACCAAAAACTCTCCTCTCACGATGAAAGTCAATGTAATAGCTGAGTTTCTCAGATACTCACAAAGGAGAAGCGAATATGAGTCGTAACCACCCAACCCAACAAAGTGAGCAGAAGGTGCTAAACAAGGCATTTGAACAATCAAAACAAGCCATAGCAGTGGCAGGAGTTGAGACAGATGGTACTAACGAGTTGTATAAGGTGTCATCACTAGTAGCTAAAAAAATTACTACATCAGGCAACTATACCTATATAGCCACTGCACCGATCGGAACAGCACAAGATACAGCAGGTTGGCAGGTAAAAAGGATAGAAGTATCTGGAAATGACACGATTATCACTTGGGCAGATGGAGATGCTGAGTTCAATAACGTAGTAACCGACTTGACCGCACTATCCTACTCATGAAAATAGCAGTTATTGAGACACACTGGAAGTCTATATCTGGCAAAGAACGAACCAGTGCCATTGACTACTATCGCTCCATTTCTCCAATTCAGTATGCAGGTAAAAAGATGGGTTGGGAAGTTGATGTTATTCGTGGTCTTGGAGCAAAACCATCGGTTAAGGAATACGCAAGACTCAAGGAATACGACCTTGTGTGGTTGTCATACCTTGATAACTCAGTAGCACTCAAGTATTTGGTTGATACTGGTACTCCGTATACAATGGATTTTGATGATGATCTAATCAACATAGACCCGACAAATCCAGTTGGACAACAATACCACCCTGAGAGTCAGGCATTTAAGACTCTCATTTGGGCAATTAAACACTCCCCAAATATCACGGTTAGCACACCGCATCTAAAGAGTGTTTATCAGCCACTCAGAGGTGGAAAGAATATCACTGTACTTAGAAACTCGGTGCTACTTGATGACTTTGTTAGACAGCCAAAAGTACAAGATGACAAGATAGTCATTGGCTATACTGGTGGGATTACTCATTATGGAGATATCTTTCATTCTCCATTTTGGGGGGCAATTAACTATTTGTTTGGTAAGTATCAGGGCAAGATTGCCTTGAAAGTCTTAGGTATGATGCCTGATCTCTGGTGGAAAGACCTAGAGGACTTCAGATATACAGGTGGTACTTCAGACTATATTGACTACAAGAAAACACTTAGTGAGTGGATTCGTGATGTAGATATTGCAGTCGCTCCACTTCACCACACCTATTTTAATAAGAGCAAGTCATTTATTAAGGCGATGGAGTATTCAGTCAACGCTGTGCCAGTCGTAGCTACAAGAATTGAGCCATATGAGGAATACGACAACAAGACTGGCTCAATACTTCTTTGTGAAGGTCATAAAGATTGGGTTGATAACTTAGAAATGCTCATCAATGATGCTCAGGCTCGAACAGAGTATGGAAAGAAGTCGCTTGCGAGAGTAAAGCAACTTAGTTTAGATAAAACCTACGACAAATGGGCTAAGTATGTAGAGAAGATTGCAAGAAAGCCCGAAATGAGGGGTTTAGTAAGCTCCCATGAGGTAAAAAGTGTACTATTTTCATGTCTAGCGTTTGGTAGTATGACTGGTAGTGAACTATATGTTTACGACTTAGCTAAAGAATACATCAAACGAGGAATTGAGGTTGGTATTTGGGCAACACACTACGGCAATGACTACTTAGATGAAGCCAAAGCACTTGGAATCACTATCTATACAAGCAAACCAAAAAAGAAGTATGACATCTATCACGCACAACAGGTAGAACCGACACAGCGAGTCTTAGGACTCGGCAGGGTTATTCAGACCGTACACTCTGAGATACTACCTGACTTTGAGTTTCCAGTTGTGGGAGTTGATAAGTATATTGCAGTTAGACCAACGATTGAAGCATTCCTATCAAATCAAACTAACAGGCCAACTAGAGTGATATTCAATGGAATTGATACAAATCTCTTTTACAGAACAGGAAAGAATAACGGAAGGATTCTTTTTGTTGGTAAAGATGACTATTTAAGACACGACACAATCGAGGAATTAAAGAAAACAGGAAAACTATTTCATTTTCAAGGAAGCTATGAAGAAGTAGCAGAACAGACAAGACAGTGCTACAAGACCGCATCAATTATGCTTGGTAGGACTACGATTGAGGGTTGGCATTGTGGAAAAGTCGGGATTGTGTATCGAGTTGACGAGAGTGGGAAAATCTTAGGTAAGCAAGAGATGCCACCACCAATGGATTTGCTCCCATTCACAATCGAGTACATGGCAGATGAAACACTAGGATTTTATGATTAGTCTACTTTTACCAACGAGAGGCAGGAGAAGCGAGTTACAGCGTTTCCATGAGTCTGTGTTTCAAACTGCTGATGCTCCTGACAATATAGAGATTATCTGCTATGTCGATGATGATGACACTTCCTACGATGGACTAGAACTTAGGCAGACTAAGTTTATCAATGGTAAGAGAATAGTCTTATCAGAAATGTGGAACAGGTGTTTTGAGGCTTCAAAGGGCGAGATACTTGGACACATGGGAGATGATATTATCTTTCGTTCACAGGGTTGGGATACCTATGTATTTGAGGCAATCAACAACTTCAAAGACAAGATAGCATTTGTGTATGGCAGAGATGGGTTCTCACCCTCTGACTTTGGTACACATGGATTCATTCATAGAAAGTGGGCTGAAATTAGTGGCTTTTTTGTTCCCCCGTACTTTTCTAGTGACTACAACGACACTTGGTTTAATGACGTGGCGAAAGCTGTTGGTAGGCATATTCATATACCAGAGATTTACACTGAGCATATGCACTGGATTAACGGTAAAGGAGCTAAGGATCAAACACACCTAGATAGACTTGCAAGGCATCAAGCCGACAACGTACAAGCTATCTATGAGAGTAAGAAGTCGGAGCGTGATGATAACGCTAGCAAATTACTCGAGTATATAAGGAGTATATGAAAATTGGCATGATTGGTTTAGGTAAATTAGGACTTCCAGTAGCCCTCTCTATTGAGAATAAGGGGCATGAGGTCATGGGATATGACATCAATCCTCAAGTCGCTGAGTACATCAAAAATAGACAAATCCCCTACCAGGAAGAAGGCACGCCAGAGTTACTAGAAAAAACTAATATCAAACTAGGAACGCTAGAGGAGGTGGTAGAGTTTGCAGACATTATCTTTGTCCCTATTCAAACCCCACACCATGAGAAGTTTGAAGGCATTACGAGACTTCCTGATGAGCGAGTGGATTTTGATTACACATATCTTGTTAAAGGTATGCAGAGCATATCTAGGGCTTGTACTAAGGATAAAGTGGTAGTCATAATCTCAACCGTACTACCAGGAACTGTTGAGAGGTACATTTTACCCGTCATCTCAAAACACGTTAAACTTTGCTATAACCCATTTTTTATAGCGATGGGTACAACCAGAGCAGATTTTGAATATCCAGAATTTGTGCTTTTAGGTTGTGATGATCTGGAGATCTCAGAGTATGTTACTAACTTTTACAGGACAATTCATGATAAGCCAGTATTTAGAACCTCAATTAAAAACGCTGAACTGATTAAGGTTATCTACAATACTTTTATCTCAACCAAGATTGCATTCATCAATACCGTCATGGAGGTTTGTGATAAGACTGGCTGTAATGTTGATGTGGTGAGTGATGCGATTGCTCTAGGAACAGATAGGCTTATCTCAACTAAGTATTTGCGAGGTGGCATGGGTGATGCTGGTGGCTGTCATCCGAGAGATAACATAGCCCTATCATGGTTGGCTCGTGAAAAACACTTATCTTATGATTGGTTTGAAAACATTATGATAGCCAGAGAGAAGCAAACTGAGTGGCTTGCCTCTTTAGTCAAGAGTGTTAAAGATCACTTTGCTATGGATGTCATAATTCTTGGGGAAGCATATAAAAAGAATATCAACCTCACAATAGGCTCATCTAGCACTCTCTTATCTAATCTGCTAACTGAAATGGGAGTGGAGCATTCCACATTTGATCCACTTACTACGCCACTACCATTCAAGGCTGGCACTCTTAGACCAGCGATTTACTTTATAGCAACCAATCATGATGTATTTAAGGAATATGAGTTTGAATCAGGCTCAGTAGTACTAGACCCCTGGAACATTATCAAAGACCAAAATGGGGTTATCGTAAGGAGGATAGGGAGATGACATACACTTATAACACTATTGTAGAGTTTATCCGTAACGTGTTTGATGTAACTGATAAGGCAGATAAGACTGAAAAGAAGGCAATTATTGCTGTTTCCGGTGGTATTGATAGTGCTGTATGTCTGCACTTACTCTATCTTAATTTAGGCAAAGAAAGAATGATTGCGGTGTTACTTCCCTATGGCGAGCAGGATATGACCGATGCAAGACGTGAGTGTGAAGCACTTGGTATAGTGCCATTGATTATTGATATCAAGCCTGCTGTAGACGTACTTGCTAGAAGCAACGACCAAATGCGACTCGGTAACATCATGGCTAGAGTAAGAATGATTTATCAGTATGACCTAGCAAAAGAACACAACGCTCTTGTTTGTGGAACAGAGAATCTATCTGAATACTATCTTGGGTACTTCACTCTCTTTGGAGATCAGGCTTGTGACTTCTCCCCAATTGCACATTTAACCAAGACAGAAGTAAGACGATTGGCAACAGAATTAAAGATTAGTAATGCTATTCAGACAAAAGCACCGTCTGCTGGGCTATGGACTAACCAGACTGATGAACAAGAACTTGGCTTTACCTATGAGGAAGCTGACTTGCATATTAAACATCAAGTTTACTCATCTAGAGTAAGCGATAGGATTGCTAGAACCCATTTTAAGAGAGAAATACCATACAAAGTAGTTTAAGTCTATTGACAACACAACATATAGTGGTATTATTAGGTTGTTCTATCTCCCAAGACAGGGACTCGGAACAGGTATAACTCACGTTCTATCGTGGGTTTTTTTGTATAAAAAGGAAAATATGTTATATCCAACACCAGTTCCAACACCAACGCTACCAGTAGGTATGCAACAGCCTTCGCAGTATCAATCTCAGTACATTCCAAACCAATCACTCTATCAAGGACCACTACTTCCGAATCAGAACGTAAGTGCCTTTAGAAATTACAATGTTGATCAGAGTGTAAGTCGAACACCCTCAGCACCAGCACCAGTTCCGACACCTCAGCAATCTTCTGGTGGTGGAGTTAACCTCAAAGACCCAAACTCCAGTCCTGGAGCTGGTTGGTGGTGGGACGCTGCCGATGGTTGGAAGTTTTCAGGTGGAGATGCTCAAGCTGAAGCAGACCGCAGGGCGCAGGAAACCAGAGATATCATCAATTCTGGCTATAACTCTGTAGAGAGCAGAATGCAAGGCCTGATTCCATTCTATGAGGGTCAACAAAACACTCAGCTACAATCAGCGCAGGATATTTACAGCCAGATTGCTCAAGGTCTGGGAGAGTCTAAGCAAACAGCCATTGATAAGCTGGGGATTGCACGAAACCAAGTACAAGCTAATGTGGCAAACAGTGCAAAAGACTTACAACAAAACTTACTTGGTGTTATCCGCAATACTGGTATGCAACTTGGTGCGATGGGGGCTGGAGACACCTCGGCATCTAATGTGATGGCTCCATATGCTTACACAAAACTAGCAGGTCAAGAATATGGCAAGATTCAAAGACAAGGTAATGACCAATTGTTCCAAATTGACACTCAAGAAAGAGATACTGAAAACCAGTATGTTCAAATGGTCAATCAATCTAACATCGAGAAAGAGCAACAACTTCAAGGAATTAGGGATCAATTTGGTAGCATCATAGCTCAGTTAAGAAACCAAATGACAACTCTGCCGGCAGATAGGGCGAGAGAGCTTGCCAGTCTGCAACAAAACCTTTTACAACAGGCTCAGGGCAGACTCTCTCAAATTGAAAGCTACTATATGAACCTACAGGGAGAAATACAAAACTGGGCGCAGAATCGTATGGCACAGCTCAATGATGCCAAGATCCAACTTTCTCAGCCTGCTAACTTCAACCCTCAAGACATTGTTTTTCAAGAGTTACAGGCAAGAAACATGGTAAATAACACACCATCTAGTGCTTACTGGAATCCAGAGATCATGAAGAAACGCCGAGAGGAATTAGGATATTAAGGGAGGAACATGGCATTATCCGCCAAAGACCTTCTTAAAAAACTGAAGGAAAACACTCTTGATAAAACTACGCTTGATGAGCGTATTGGTGGAGTGGTTAGAAGGAACACCTTGCTTGGTAACATTGGCTCAATGGCTTATAGGGCTGTGAACACTCCAAGACCAGATGTTTCAGGGTTTGCTCCGCAGTACAATAAGCTGAGAAGCACACTACAGCAACCTGCTGGCAGAGTAGGACAATCAATAATTAACGCATCAAATGCGTTAATAAACTCTCCACTTGGTGCACCTGGTAGAGTAGTGATGGGTAAGAGTAACTCAGCACCTGGACGATGGATTCAAGGCTATCAGAGTAGTGTTAGAGATAATGTACTCAAGGCTGGTCAATCATTTGACAAGAACTTCAGCCAAATAGATCAGGGCCAGTCATTCACTCAACGACTTCCAACTATAGCAAGTGGTGTCTGGAATACTGCAAAAGCACTCTCACAGGTAACACCAAAAGGGGTGGCAACAATGGCAGTTCCCTCAGTAATTGGCGGTGGTGTGGCGTTAGCACAGAAGCAAGACCCATTTATCGGTGCTGGTAGGTCTGGGGCTGAGTTTCAAAGTTGGCGACCAGTGCTTCGTATAACAGACCCACTTACTGCAAAAACAGCTCAAAAAGCAATGTTGGCAGTATCAGGCAGAGGAGCAAGCAGACTGGCAAAAATACCCATTAAACAACTTGCTGTACAACAGTTAGCACAGCGAGGTGTAACAGGTATTGGAAACACGATTGAGGACGAGATACTAGCAAGACTTGATGGGTTAAAACCAACCACAGGACAAAGAGCTTCATCATTCCTTATTGGTGGTGCGATGGGTGGCAATAGCCAACTACTAGACCAAGCCAAACTCAGGTTTACTAAGAAAGACTTCGAACAGGTGGCAAAACAGGTGGGCAAGACTGCAAAAGAAGTTGAAAAAGTATACACAGATAGTCTGGCTCGTAGAGTAACTATTACTGATAACACAGGTAAGTCAAGATCAGTTATTACTGATAAGGCAGGTTCAGGAGATTGGATTGCTTGGGCTTCTAACAATGGTTATAAATACGATGTCGAACTAACCAATGGTAGCTTGGGCAGTGTTGGTGGTGGACAGAAACCCCCCACTGATCCCACAGAAGCACTAAAGGTAGAAGCTAGGAAGGCGGTAGCAGAAGGTAAGAGTGCTGAGGAGTTTGTCGCTAGCGTACATAAACAAATAGAGGATCCAGCTAATGGAAAATCTTTTACTGCACTCGCACAAGAATATGGTTTACCGACCAACGAGCAGAAAATACTAAATGATGTTGAAGCACTGCGATGGAGTAAAGATGGACCTAAGACATACCCAGAAGCAGCCAACCAACTTGGCGTAGGTCAGCAGTATAAAGACATAACGGCAAAAATCAGTAAAGAATCAGACGCTAGGTACAAAAACCCATACGGCAATGTTGGTATGCTCAATGAAACATATACACGCCAAAAACTCACCGACCTCTACAACCAAGCTAAGGGAGTTACCCAAGCAAAACCAGGAAAAGTATCGCTAAAGCCAAAAATACAAACGGAAAAGCCAGCGATTGCACCTGGGGTGGTAAATACTCAACAACCTTCTTTGTCGCAAGGTACGCAAAAAGTAAAATTAAACCAACCACAAACAAAAGTAGCGGTGCAACAACCAGGAGTGGAAAATAAGAAGGCATTAGACGACATTATAGCAGAGGGTCGCAAGTCTATTGGTGCTACCAACGGTAATAAAGACAAAAAATCAGTCAGACAGGTACTATCAGAGGCATATACTCAGTGGGTAGATAGGTATAACCCACTTACCCAGGCTTCAAGACAAGCCAAAAAAGCACTTAAAGTAAAGGGCGCAGAACTTAGACCAGAGTACGATCCAGAGTATCTAGTGAGGCGATTAACTGGCGCTGGCGGAATTGCTGACTACAGATTTAATACTGAACTAAAGCCGACCATTGATGCTATAGATCAAGCAGGTATTCCCAAGCTGGATATGGATACCTACCTTGCTCACAAACGTATGGCTGGGTTTGGAGATGTTGGTCGTGAAGTGTATGGTACAGACCCAGCGAAGTCTCGCCAGATAACACGGGCATTAGAGGCTAAATATCCAGAGATTAGTCGGCTTGCAGACCAACTCTACAGATACCAAGATCAAGGGCTACAAGAACTAGCAAATGCAGGCTTTTTATCAAAAGAAGCTGTAGATGCGATGAGGTCACAAAACCCCGATTATTCGCCATTGTATCGTGTCATGGACGAGATGAACGACTACCTCGGTCTACCAACGAGAAAAACCATGCAGGGGAGTAATCCAGTAGTCAGAATTAAGGGTTCAACAAAACAAATTGATTCGCCACTTGAAAACATCATCGGTAACACGTTTAGCCAGCGAGCAGCGATTGAGAAAAACAGAGTGGCTCAGTCTATTGTTGGATTGCAAGATATTACCGATATGGGTTTTGAAAAGGTTGCCAAGTCGGGTAATGACACCATCACTGTTTGGAGGGACGGCAACAAAGAATACTGGAGAGTTGGTAGTGACATAGCAGATACCGCCAAGGGACTGAACGAAGAAAATATGAACATGGTGTTGAAAATCCTACAAGCACCAGCTTCACTTCTCAGACAAGGAGCAACTGGTAGAAATCCAGACTTCATGCTTCCCAACATAATCAGAGATCAGTTAGACGCAGGTATCACATCTAAGTATGGGTATATCCCCTTTGTCGACTATGTATCTGGTCTCAAGTCAATGCTGAAAAACGATGAGTATTATCAAAGATGGGCTAATTCTGGAGCCAAGATTGACCTAGGTGAACTATCTGGTCGCAAGTCCATCCAGCAACTATTTGACGAAAAGAAAACCAAAAGGGGATTATTCGGTTGGTTGAGTGCCGGCCTTGATGTAATGGGTAAATACTCAGAACAACCAACGCGTGTTGGACTATTCAAAAAAGCATACCGGAAAACAGGAAATGAATTGTTGGCAGCGATGGAATCGAGAGATGCAACTGTTGACTTTGCTCGTATGGGTTCAAAGATGAAGGTAGCTAACTCAATTATTCCGTTTCTAAACGTTGGTGTTCAGGGATTTGATAAGTTGGCTAGGTCAATCAAAAACCAACCTGGCAAGGTTGCTTTCAACCTTGGCGTATATGCGGCACTTCCAGCAATTACTACCACGCTTTGGAATCTTACCAACCACGGCGAGGAATACTCCCAGATACCACAATATGTAAAAGACACTAACTTTGTTCTTGTTACTGGTACGAATAAAAATGGTGAAGTTGAATATATTGAGATACCAAAGGGAAACGTAGTACCCATTGTTGCCAACCCCGTTACTTCATTTCTTGAATACCTTGGTGGGGCAAACCAACAAACGCTTGGACAACTAGCCACACAACTACTCTCTGAAACACTTCCTGTTGTAGAAGGAGGACAATCACTCAAAGAAGTGGCGGTCAAGACAATTGGGAGTAACTTACCCCAGGCCATGAAACCATTGACTGAGAACTTAATGAATAAGTCGTTTTTCAAGTACGACAACAAGACAAATGAGACAAAAGAGATTGTTCCTTACTATTTGAAAGATAAGCCGGCCTATGAGCAGGCGTATGAGTTTACACCGGAGATGTATAAAAAGGTTGGGGCATTATTAAACGTGTCTCCACTACAAGTTCAGAACCTGGCAGAGGGGTACTTGGCCGGATTTGCCAAGATACCAGCGAATATTATTGATATCATGGTTGATATTTCTAAGGGAAAACAGGTTGACTCAAACCAGATTCCAGTAGCAAGAAGATTCTTCCAGCACACGTACCAGTCGTCAAAATCTGCTCCGAAAGAGACAATTAAAGCACCATCAATGATGGAACGATTAACTGGTAAAGCTGATGCAAGCACCCAGGATTCAATGGCAATTCCAGAAGATCAAGCCACATTCAATGAACTCTATAACGAAGCATCCAAAAAAGCTAAGTCAATCGAAGAAAAACGGATGATTGAGTATGATCCAACCCTGAGTGAGAGTGAGAAACAGGCTAAACTTGCCAAGCTACAAGAGAGATCGGTTGCATGGGCGCAGGTACTAGCAGAAATGGAGAACGGGCATCCTGAGAAAGTATTTGAGGCGCAGCTTGACACCTACAAGACTGGTTCAGGTAGAACCGTAGAGGAACGTGGCGAGTGGGTATACAAAAAGCTAGAAACAGCCAAAGATGAAAAAGAACTGCAATCCCTTATCAATCGAATGTGGGAAGAAAAGGTACTTACCACTGGCTCATCTGGAGTCGCTCAGTATTTAGAAGATACCTATGGAATTAAACTCAAATACACCGGGACTAACAAGAAAATTAAAGTAAGTTCTGGCAAGAGCAAAAAGATTAAACTAGGCTCAACACCACAGATGAATACACCAACCATTAAGTTTTCAACACCGCAATTTAATCCTATCTCAATGAGTATTCCTAAAATAAATATACAGATGCCGAAGTCAAACCGAGTTAAAATCAAACCGAGTATAGATTTGCGCAAGGTTAAGTTTGTATAATTCCTTGACATTTTGCGTGAATAGTAGTAGATTGTAATTGGCTTTTCCTCTGCCGAAATTGAGGACATGAGCCACCCTAAAGTTGGGGTGGTTTTTTTGTACCTAAAGGACATATGACAGTTACGCAGATACTCCAAAAAATCCACAGACGCTACGAGGGGTCAACTGATTACCCAGAATCCGGTGACGATGATTACGAACTCCGTCTAGCACTACTTGGTGATGGAGTAGAGGCTTGGGCTGATGAGAACTATCCGTGGGTAGAACTCTATGTAACTCTATCTGACGCTTCTACTGGAGACAAGACTACTGATGGTACAAGTGTGATTGACTGCCCCACTGACTTTCTAAGACCAGCCACCATGCTACAAATTGGAAACACATATTACTCATTCCAGAGAAAAGAAAAAACAATCAATACTCTACGACAAGACTCCTCAGCGTACTACTTCACAGTTGTTGGTAGTCCTGGATCAAAAGATATTCATGTTAATCCAACACCTGAAACTGGACTCACTATCTCATACGGATATATCAAATCTCCTACTAGACCAACTACAGGGGCAGATATTCCCCAAGTTCCTAGACCAGACTATCTTACATACTATGTGCTGGCAGCACTCTATGAGCAAGACTACCGAAACGACATGGTCAACTTCTACGAACAGAAAATGCAAGAGGAACTACAAAAGATGGTCATAGACCATGTATCTAAACCAGCAGATCATGTCAATTCGATAGCAAATATAGGTAACAGGCTGTATGGAACTGGCTTTGGTGTATGAGAGCAAACAAACTGCCTACCAGTAAAATAAATAAATATGAGTTGGTCATAGATGATTATTCTGGTGGGTCAAATACTGTTATCTCAGAGGCAAGATTGGGCAAAAAGAAAGCGAATACTAAGTTTGCTGTTGAAGCTACCAACCTACAACAATGCCAAGATGGTATTTGGGAAACAAGAAGTGGTACTGGTAACTACGGTATAGCGATTAGTGGTGCATCATCTCTTGATGGTGGGATCGAATACATTGATGCTGATGACACAAGACATATCTTAGTTGTTGGTGGTGGTAAGTTGTGGGATTCAACCGACAATGGCGCAAGCTGGAGCGAAGTGTCTGGTGCGACTTTTACTTCTGGCTATAGACCGTACTTTTTACAGATCAAAAACCAGATGTGGATTAGTAACGCTAATAATGCACTTGCGTATTACGATGGTACTAATCTTAATACTTTTTCTGCTATTGCCGATCCAGTATCAGCTCCAACTCTCTCAAGGGGTGCAGGACTAACTACTGGCTCATATACTTACTATGTTAGATACACGGCCAATAATGATGTTGGTTACACAAACCCATCTCCAGCACTTGAAGTAACCGTTGATAAGCCAAGAGAGCAGTGGGATATTGCCAGTGATGAGTATATCGACTACACCATTCCAGGTGCTATCTCTGATGCCGAAAGCTATGACTGGTGGCTTGGTAGTGTAAGTGGAAATGAGTATCATTTGGGTTCATCTACAGAACTTACCTTTAGAGATCAGGGAGATGCTACTAATCCTTACTCTGAAACCCCAGACGATAACACAACCGCAGCTCCTACTTTTGGTCCAATGGAAATGTCAGGAAACAGGCTGTGGGCTACAAAAGACCCTGTTAATAAGTGGCGAGTGTATGGTACTGGTACTGGTCAGTATTTGGGTTATTTCAGCCCATTTTACGGTGGATTTTGGATTGATATTGAAAAGGGTGGTCGATATAAACCCATATCAGTTGTTCACTATAGAACTGGTAAGGGAGATCCAATCATAACTGTACTTTGTTCAAGTCCTGATGGACTCGGTACTATTTTTCAGGTTGAACTATCATCTCTCTCAGTGGGCGATGTTACCTTTACCGTACCAATCGCATATAAGTTAGTGGGGTCAATCGGTGCTGATGCTCCTGCTTCTGTTACTAAGTTTATGGATAATGTTGGATTCCTCAACAAAAAAGGTGTGTTTTTTCTAAGGAACAAAGAGCAGATGTTCAACGTTCTAGCAACAGATGATATGACCGCACCAATCAGAAATCAGTTTGAATCACTTAATGAATCATATATAGAGAACGCTTGTGGCTATTACAGCCCACCAAGACTAATCTTTAGTGTTACTACTGGAACGGCTAACGATAGGACATTTATTTTTGACCTTGAGCGAAGGAATTGGGCTTGGGCATGGAACATAGGATTTAAGCAGTTTTTTGAGTACACAGACACAGCAAATAAGACGCATTTGCTTGGTATACCAACTTCAGGATCAAGACTTGTTGAAATCTCAAGTAACTACCTATCCGATCTTGGAAGTGCATTTTTAGCACAGTATCTCTCTCCGCTTATCCCAATCAATGCAGATGACCCAAGAGAACAAGCTAAGATTCAAGAAGTTATCTTTGAAATTGGCGGACTACTTGGCGATGTAGATGTGGCTATTTTGGGCAAGACCAAGAGTGGCGATGTATCAGTGGCAGCAACTGATACAGTTGCCTCAACTATGTCATCAACTGGTTGGGGAGATGATGCATTTTCTGATATACAGTTTTCAGATACAACCAATGCTCCCACTACCTTTGCTCAGTCATCTAGGAGAAAAAGACTCAGAGTAAACAAAAAGTTCTACGCTACACAGTATCGAGTAAAAAGTAATAGTACGGATACTTACTGGCAACTTTTATCCATTCAGGCAAATGGATTCAGGCTACCAGGTAGAAGTCCGAGTAATTGGAGTTAATTATGTCAGCTACACAATTAGCAACAGGGTTGCTTTTCGAAGCGAAACCAAGATGGTCAGGCACTATTGGTGCAGGTGGTGTTGCTGCAGCAGGTACAACCACCATTCCTTTATCATCTGCCGCCAACCTAGACAATGGCGATGCATATGTCTTTGTTATCAATAGGGTTACAACTTCAGGAGCTAAGAACGAACTCTCTGAGATGGAAACTGTTATTGGAGAGTTATCAGGCACTAACTTTGTGAACTGTGTCAGAGGTCAAGAAGGTACTGCTCAGGCTTGGGAAGCTGGAATAGTTGTTGAGATTCTTTTCACTGCAACTCATTGGAACAAGATGATTGACGCATTTACCGCAGAACACAGTCCTGACGATGGTACTCATAAAGATGTAACCGCTACTAGTGTAACTTCTGAAACTATTGAAGCTACCACCTCAGCAGACTTAAAAACACTAGCCATTGATGGTGGTACAGCCATGACTGCAGTCAAAGACGAAGACGACATGGCTTCCAACTCTGCTACTGCATTAGCTACACAACAGAGTATAAAAGCGTATGTTGATACTCAAGATACCTTATACACAAATACCAACATAGGTATGGCTCGTCAAGCTATTATCAATGGTAACTTTGATGTCAGTCAACGTGCCACTACTTTTGTAGCAGGTGCGAATAACGATGATGTTTACACACTAGATCATTGGAACTTAATCTCTGACGGAAATGACGTACTAGATGTATCTCAAGAGGCTATTACTGATCTTCCTGGGTCTAACTACGCAATTAAACTAGATGTAGAAACTGCCAAGCGTGCAGGTATTGTTCAGTTCCTAGAAGCTAAAGATGCCCAGAAGTTTAAGGGAAAAACCGTATCTATCTCTTTTGCGGTCAAGAGTGCAAATATCTCAGCAATCAGAGCCACCGTACTCTCATGGTCTTCAACTGCTGACGCTATTACCTCAGACATTGTAGGTACATGGGCTGCAACACCCACTTGGGCTACCAACTGGGCAGATAACGCTACACCCGCTGATCTAACCGTAACAAGCTCATGGACTACGGTAAAAGTAGAGGGTATCGCAATTGATGAGGCAACTGTAAACAACCTAGCCCTAGCCATCTGGCTACCTAACGAAGAAACCATAGGAGATATTGTTTATATAAGTCAGGTTCAGATGAATATGGGTAGTGTAGCTCTACCATTTCAACCAAAGAGTTATGCACAAGAGTTAGCAGATTGTCAGAGGTATTACTGGAGAAGCACAACCGCAGCCAACCACGTAATCGGTTTTGGCATGGCAGTTAGTACAACAGTTTTCAAAATAGGACTAACTCCGAATACACAAATGAGAATAAAACCAGCCATAGAGGTAGTTAGTGTTTATGGATCTGATGGAGTGTCTACATTTGTAGGAGTTACTCCTACAGTAGACGCATACTCTGACAATCTTGTTTGGTTAAGCATTACAACAACTGGTTTGACTCAATTTAGACCCTACTATTTATCTGTTTACGTTGCACCAGGCGGTATAGGACTAAGTGCAGAACTATGAAACTCAACTCTTTCATCACCACCTACAACGGAAAGACACCGTAAATGATAAAAAAAAACACACCCACCTGCTACACACTCACTACACTTAGACCTCGTAGAAGTTACTATTATGAAAAGATCACTTGATAGAAAGATAGCAAAAACGCCCATGTCGCAATCTCAAACCATAAACCAAATGGCAATAGATCAAGCAGTGATCTTGAATAAGATAACCAATATCGAATCTAGGGTTACCTCGATTGAAAAGAAACTCGACTCTGATTATGTAACAAGAGATCAGTTTGTACCATATCGCTCGATTGTTGGCGGATTGGTTGGTCTAGCTTTGACCGCAGTAGCAGTAGCAATCGTTAATCTGGTCATAAAATGAACACACTATCACTTAAAATCTTTTACATTATCTCTTTAATTGGTATCTCTATTGGTATCATAATCGGCATTTTAACGATTTACTGGTTAATCTATCCCTACAAAACAATGGATTTTCAAGATGAGGTGGCTAAACTAAATACCAACGAGGTCAAGAGGGGTGAGTACATCACTTACACCCTCAACTACTGTAAATATATAAACAAAGATGCACTCATTACACGAAAGTTTATTGATGGAATTGAATACACTGTTACTGATGGCTACTCTGATTTAGACGTTGGCTGTGGCACAAGAGAAGTACAGGTGTATGTTCCAAGAGGACTCTATCCAGGCGATTACCGCATTAAACAAAACAATCACTACCAACTAAACCCTATTAGAGAGGTAGATGTATTTATCTATACTGAGTGGTTTAAGGTTATATGACACTAGATCAATTCATTAAAGACTACTTAGGTAAGACAATCGGCTATCCAACAAACAGCGATTTTAACGGAGAGTGTCTTTCACTTGCCAAACAATATATTAAAGAGTGCTTTGGGTTTAACCCACCACCATCGGGGACTAACAGTGCCTATGGATACTGGAGTAACTTTCCAAGTCCTTTAGGTCAGTATTTTGTAAAAGTTAGCAATACTCCAACTGGAGTGCCAAAACGAGGAGATTTGGTAATTTGGAACACTAACGCTGGGAATGGATATGGCCACATCGCTATCTTTTTAGAGGGTACAGCGTCTAGTTTTAAGTCACTTGATCAGAATTGGAATGGTAGAGAAACCCATGTTCAGGGTCACTACTATACCAACGTGGTCGGTTGGCTCACACCTATTATGCAAGAAAAAACATATTCAGAGGCGGAAATGACCGCTATGAGATTACAACGAGATGAAAATTGGAATAAATACACAAGGGAAATCTCAGAACATAAAGCAACTAAATCAGAACTTGATGAGTTGAGAAAATCACACAATCGCTTCCTTGAAACACTCGCCTCTAAATTAGTTTGTTTGGCTGATGAAGCCAATATCATTGGTGCGGTTGAGAGACTTCTAACAGTAGAGGATCAATTAACCAAGAGTCGAAAAGACTACTCACAGTTAGAAAAAGAGAAGTTTTTACTGGAAAGTGACAAGAACCGAGAGATTGAAAAATTGCAAGATGAGTTGTCTGACATAAGAAAAGAAAACATTAGTTTTCAATCAAAACTAGCCACACAATTTATTGAAATAGAGAAACTAAGCAACAGGATTGAGGAGTTACTAGGCTTACCGCAAGAAAAGCCGATTTCAAGCCCACTCACAGGCGTATCCAGACTAATTCAAAGCGTATTAACCATACTTAGGAGGGTATTATGGCTAAGAAAATAGAGCAATTCTTCAAATCATGTGAAGAAATCTGGGGAGTAATCCCTGGGTATGTGAAAGTCGTGATTTATGCGTTTCTAACAGCGGTCATTACTTCATTTATCAACGATGGTGCGATTGACTGGAGAACCGCTTTGATAGCGGTAGCAGTCAACGTAGGTATCTATCAAGGTCCAAGAATCATTGGAACTGAAACAAGGAAGTTACTGTAGTCAGGAAAATGATATGCAAATACTACCCCTCGGTCAAGGCAAATACGTTAAAGTTGACGGCAATCTTTCTGAAGTAATTGATCTTGCAGAAGAGATTGGTCATGCCAGTTATAATCTTGAAATGTGCAAAAAAAACCTTGAGGAAGCCAAAAATAGGTTAATTGCTACAGATGGTTTGGTAGATGATGTTTTGAAACTGGTTGAAACACATAACGAGTCACAGAACATCCCTAACATTGAGCAAGAGATTGCAAAGTTTGAAGCTGATCTAATCTATTTGAAAGGCTTGTAATGGCATACGCTGTACAGGACAACTGGCAACATTACACTGACACTGGAACTGATACACGTCAGTCAAGTGTGCAGAAAAACTATACTGGAACGAACCAAAACAACGCAACCGCATTTGATTACTTCTCAGACTCAGCAGTAGCCAATGATACTGTCAACTTTAATTCAGTTAGACGACATTGGGGTATTCGTATCTATGTGGGTACAGCTTTTGCAGCTACAGCAGTTACTTTCATTTGGGAGTACCTAAACAGCGCTGGATCTTGGTCAACTCTAAGAGTTAAAAATCACAACGCTTTACTCTCAACAGGCTCACAAGATATTGAATACACTCCACCGCCTGATTGGGGTTGTACCAGAGAAAAAGGCTATGGCATCAGGTGTAGGATTGTCTCAGTCACAAACATCACGGAGGGCGGGGCTAATTCAACTAACAAGGTAAAGTTTAATCATAAAGCAATTAGAGTCACAGGAACAGAAACCACCATTACGGGTGCTATTACTCTCAATAACGCCAACACTTACGAGATTCTACCAGCTACTACTTCTGCGACAGGACTCATACCTATTCAAATGTCGGTAGGGCTTGTTAGGGATATTGCCAAGGTTGATGTCATTCTAGCAGGAACGTCAGCAGGTGCAGGAGATACGGTTGATTTAACAGGAGTAGACCTAGACGGTAACGCTTTAACTGAGACTATAGATGTATCTGGTGGAAATGCAACATACACTTCTACTCTAGCCTATGCTGATCTAACTCAAGTAGATTGTAACGGCTTCACAGATGGCACAACAAGGGTTCTGCAAAAGAAACTAGGACTAATTGAACTGGTTACTGAAAATACCTATATCCTGAATTGTTTTCTTGAGATTGGTGATGGCTCAACTGGAGCTACAGTTACTTATTACGACTATGCTTTAATCTTTTTACGAGGGGCACATTGGCACACGAGGACAAGTTCTACCTTTAATACAGGGGTTTTAGTTGGTTCGGGAACATCGGGGGCTGACTATAACCGAGGGTGCTACATACAAGAGGGAACTTACAATGGTGGTGATTGGGGTATTGGGTCGGATATTAGGCACTTAATGAATACGGGAACGACCAACATTCAGGGATCAATGCTTGCCTTTCTCATAGGCAATGACTCCGAACCAATTTTTAAAGGCTATACAAACACTGTTGTCAACTTTAGAAACTCCTTGATTAGAAGTACAAATCCAACCACTAGGGGTATTTATGGTACTGGTGGAACAATGACATTTACCAAGGTAAAGTGTGACTTGAATTTCCAGCAATTCTCTACTACTTTGACTTTTTCTGACTATACTGGTCCAGCATTGAACGCCGAGATTGGGGCAACCTCATTCACCGCTAACGGTATAGGACTCAGATCAAACTCTAGTATCTGGTTTTATACAAGCAACGGTATTGGCACTTACTTAAACACTACACTTACTACAGCTAATTTTGGAATCGGTTATAGCGGTAGTGGAAATGGAACAGAAAAATTAAGACTCTCTTACACATTCAACGCCTTGGTTATCAACGAAGCAGGTACACCTATTTCAAGTGCAACAATTAAAATAACCGATGGAGTAGGTGCAGTTACGACGCTCACAACAGACGCAAATGGCGTGGTTACGGAAACTAATCTTGTGGCTTATTCTGGTAGTTATGTGGCAGGTAATCCTTCAATCACTTGGGTCAACAAATCAGCTTACACGTTTGAGATTAAGAAAGCAGGATACAGGAAAGTCAAGATACTTAAAACAATTACCGAAGCCATAGATGAGATTATTGTAATGGAAAGACCTATTGTATTTATTGACCAGGAGACAACCTAACTATGCGTTATAAGATCAGCGAAACACCAACAATACTAGGCAAGTTTGATACAGGTGCAACTGTAACGATAGCTCTTTATGACCTATCAACCGAAGCGAGTGTCACTTTAACCAGTAGTTCCTGTAATGAGGTAGGTTCAACGGGTGTGTTTGCATGGTCTACATCAAACATCACAACTCAACCCACGACTCTTAAAGAGTATTTGTGGATAATGACCGATAGCACAGTTACAAGTTACGGAAAAATTGTCTTGGGTGGGTATCCAGAATTAGTAAGTCTTGCTGAGAGAATTAAATACATAGTAGGAGGAGAGTTACCACTTTACTAATGAAAGAAACACTCATAGCGGGTGATGGTAAACCCTCACCAGAAGATCCCAAACCTAACCCGAAGCCACCAGTTAAGTTGTGGGAGTATCTACTTTTAACTTATGAAGCTAAGTGAAAACATCCGCCAACACGAACAGTTTGAGGTTGATCGCAACCTGTATGATTTTTACACGCTACAAGAACTTTTCCACAGAACAGACCAAGAATGGCAAGAAGCCAAAGATGAACTAGAAGTCAGAGATTTAGAGAAGCTACTCCATGAAGTCCTAGATGTGTGGAATATGATCGGAGCAGTCGTACTTCACATTATCAATGAGCTAGGTATCGCACCTGAGCAAGTAGACACGATTATGGGGCTGATAAACAAGTCACGTGACGCTAAATATGCAGTAGAGTATTTTAGAAGTATGCCACCAGAAGATGCTATTCAGCTTTCACGTGAGACTTGGGCGATGCGGAGGAATGGTCATTATTGATCTTTTAGTTAAAACCTAATAAATGTCTTATACCAGCAATAA
>Ga0209096_1001192_pt1 | contig 29886 bp, 17 predicted proteins | sample AD_UKC034_MetaG_FD_184407 | JGI IMG/M metagenome (GOLD analysis project Ga0209096, IMG submission 184407) | Active sludge microbial communities of municipal wastewater-treating anaerobic digesters from USA - AD_UKC034_MetaG (SPAdes) (version 2) | ecosystem: Engineered > Bioreactor > Anaerobic >... | reverse complement strand
CGGAGGGGTCCGTTGGGTGCGGCACGGTCCCGTTCGGCTGCCAGTTCACCGCCGCCGCATCAGTTGATCGGAATCAGCCAGCTATCGCCGGAGATAGCCACTGCAGGCAAAATTTTGGGACAGCCTCGGCAGCGAGCGGCGCGAAAACCCGCTCGTCACGCCTCAACCCAGGCGCCCAACTACTCTGTACCTGCCGCTTGAATGCCCGTCCGGTCAACGATCCAACCATCTCCCGCTAGCGGAAATCACACGCCACGATGCAAGCGCCGCACTGCCGCCACGGTGATGGAATAGCGTCGCGGCGCCGACCGGTCGTGGCGGCTGGCCCCTCGCGCCGCTCGCTGCTGCTCGCGGTACCTCCCGCCTGCCGGCTGGTTGATTTTGCTCATCTGCGATCACGATTACGAATTACGATCACGATTACGATCACGATCACGATTACGATTACGATTACGATTACGATTACGATCACGAATTACGAGCACGGACTATCAACCATCAACCATCAACTATCAACTATCCGATGGCCTTCCCGCTTCAAGTGTGGTTGGCCGGAAGAAACTCTGTTATGATTGACCGCCCCAATATTCCGACGGGAGACGAGGTGCCCATGAACGCTCTGGTTGTGCTGCTGGCGGCGGCTTGGCTGATGGTGGGCGGAATGAGCGGGACGGCCGCCGCTACGCCGCAAGGGACGGCGGTGCCCGCCGCCGCGGCCGGGCAGCCGGCGGCGCCGGCGAACTGGGCCGATATCGGTTGGCCCCGGGAGATCGTCCACGGCGATGTGACCCTCATCTTGTACCAACCGCAGCTGGAAAAGTTCGAGGGGAACCGCGTGGAGGCCCGTGCCGCCCTGTCGGTCAAGCCGGCCGGCGCGTCGGAGCCGAACCAGTTCGGGGTGGTCTGGATGACCGCCCGGACCGAGGTGGACAAGGTCAATCGCCAGGTCACCCTGGACAACCTCCAGCTCACCCGGGTGGATTTCCCTTCCGCCAAGAATAAGGGGGACGAATACCTGGCGTTTCTTTCCTCCAAAGTGCCAGCGAAGAGTTGGGTCCTTTCCCTCGACCGCATGGAGGCAGCCCTGGCGGCGCTGGAAGCCGAGCGCCCGGTCGAAGGCTACGAGGTGAAGAACGACCCGCCCCGGATCTTCTACAGCAAGGTGCCGGCCCTCCTGGTGATCGTCGACGGCGAGCCCGTGCTCCGGCCCATGGCGGACACCAAGCTGCAGCGGGTCATCAATACCCGCGTGCTCATCGTCTTCGACGAAAAAGCAAAAAAATACTACCTGCACCTGATGGAGGGGTGGCTCGAGGCGCCTGACCTCAACGCCGGCTGGACCGTGGCCAAGAAAGTGTCGGGCGACCTGAAGAAGGCGGCCAAGTCGGCCCGGGAGAGCAAGCAGATCGAGATGCTCGACGGCAAGCCCCTGTCGGAGGACGGCAAAAAGAAGGAGACGCTCCAGGAGGCCGCCAAGAGCGCCACGGTGCCGGAGATCTACTTCGCCTTCGTGCCCGCCGAACTGATCCAGACCCAGGGCGATCCCCAGGCGGAAGCCATCCCGGGCACGGACCTGCTCTGGGTGACCAACACCGGCAACAGCCTGTTCGTCGACACGAAGAGCAACATGTACTACGTCCTCCTGTCGGGCCGCTGGTTCCGCTCCCCGGAATTCAACAAGCCGTGGGAGTACGTGCCCGCCTCGCGGCTGCCCGAGGGGTTCGCCAAGATCCCGCCGGATCACGCCAAGGCGAGCGTGCTGGCGTGCGTCCCCGGCACTGAGCCGGCCAAGGAAGCGGTGGTGGCCAACTCCATCCCCCAGACCGCCACCATCAACCGGGCGACGGCCAAGCTGACGGTCAAATACGACGGCCAGCCGAAATTCAAGGACGTCAAGGACACCTCCCTCCAGTACGCGGTCAACAGCAAGACGCCGGTCATCCGGGTGGCTGAAAACAGCTACTACGCCGTGGAGAACGCGGTCTGGTTCTCCGCGCCCGCGCCGCTGGGGCCCTGGACGGTGGCCGTGACGGTGCCGCCGGTGATCTACACCATCCCGCCCAGCAGTCCCATCCACTACGTCACCTACGTGCGGATCTACGGCTATGACGACACGTCGGTCTACGTCGGCTACACGCCCGGCTACTACGGCACCGTGGTGACGACGGAGCAGGTGGTGGTCTACGGGACCGGCTGGTACTATCCGCCTTACATGGGGACGTGGTGGTACGGCTGGCCGTGCACCTACGGTTACTCCGCGACCTTCGTGTGGACCTCGGGCGGCGGCTGGGCCGTGGGGTTCGGCGTGGGCTACGGCTGGGGCTGGTACTACCCGTACTGGGGCCCGTGGTACTGGTACGGCTATCCGCTGTACCCGGCCTGGGGCTGGGGCGCGTGGGGCGGCTTCGCCGCGGTGAACGTGTACGGGCGCTGGGGCGAGGTGTCCTACGCGGGCACCCGCGCCGCCTGGGCCAACCCGTGGACCGGCAACTACGGCCGCGCCGCGCGCTACGGGGCCTACAACCCGAACACCGGCGCGGTGGCCGGGGTGTCCGGCTTCCGCAACACCAACATCTACACCGGCAACACCGCCGCGGGCATCCACGGCGCGGCGTACAATCCCGAAACGGGGCGCTTCGTCGCCGGCGGGGCGGGGTACATCGGCAACATCTACAGCGGCGATTACGAGGCGGGCGGTCGCATGATCGCGTACGACAAGGACACCCAGACCGGTTTCGCCGTGAACAAGAACAACGTCTTCGCCGGCAAGGACGGCAACGTCTACAAGTACGACCGCGACTCGGGCAACTGGTACGAGCGGAGCGACGGCGGCTGGAATCCCGTGGACCCGCCGGAAAAGCCCGCTCGGCCCGATGACAAATCCGGGACCACCTCCCGACGGACCGCCACCGACCGGACCGCCGCCGCGGACCGGGCGGTCGACCGCACCGGAACCCGGCCGGGCGGAGACAGCGCGTCCCGCCCGCCTTCAGCCAGCCGGGCGAAGCCGAGCGAGCGCACGCAGTCGCTGGACCGTGATTTCAAGGCCCGCAGCCAGGGCGAGTACCGCAGCCGGCAGTTCCAGTCGCAGTCCGGCAACTGGAACCGCGGCGGCGGCTCCGGCCGGAACCTCGGCGGCGCCCGCGGCGGACGCCGCCGGTAGCCCGGCGCGGTTCCGTACCGCGCGCTCGATGAACGCGCGCCGGCAGAGGCTCAACAGACTCGGCGCCGAGTTTGTCTGAAGCGGATTGATTGAGTGCCGTCGGGCCGCATTCGTCGAATGCGGCGGACGGCGCGGTTTCGGTATGTATCCGGCGATGCGGCAATGCCGATGCGGTACAATAGCCGCAACGGACTGCAGAGGAGGCGGCGATGCGGCGCGTGACGGTGGGCATCATCCTGTTGGTCTGGATCGCAGGGGCGGCGCGGGGCGGCACCGCCGAGGACGAGGCGCTGGCCGGGGCGCGGGCCGCCGCCGCGAAATTGTCGGGGGGACTCATGAGCGCCCTGACTGAGGCGCTCCGCGCCGGGGGTGAGACGAACGCCCTGGCCGTCTGCCACGACCGGGCCCAGATCATCACCACAGCCATCACCGCCGAGACCGGCCGCACGGTGCGGCGCACGTCCCTGCGGACACGCAACGCCGCCAATCGGCCCGACGCGTGGGAGCGCGCCGGGCTCGAGGCGTTCATCCGGCGGGCGGCGGCGGGGGAGGCGCCCGAGGCGCTGGAGATCACCGAGGTGGTCGCGGCGGACGGGCAGCGGGTATTCCGCTACCTCAAGGCGATTCCCACCAGGACGATGTGCCTGCGCTGCCACGGCCCGGCGGTGTCGCCGGAGGTACTGACCGCGGTGAAGCGGCTCTATCCCGACGACGAGGCGACGGGCTTCCGCGAGGGGGACATCCGCGGTGCCGTCTCCGTTCAGCAGCCGCTGCCATCGCAGTAGCCCGCCTCTAATTCGTACTCGTACTCGTCATCGAAGAATCCCTCCGACGACCCGTGGTCCGCGGGTCGAACATGGGTAGCCCCGGGTGAAACCCGGAGTCTCCTCCGTCGCGTCGCAGGCCGGAGCGACCCGCAAGGCGGGTCGAATGTGGATCCGACGACCGTTTGCGACAGGAAATTAATGCCGGGACCGGATAATCGATCGGATCCTGTTTGCAGCAATCATATTCGACCCGCCTTGCGGGTCGCGCCCCGGCGATGGCCGGCGACCACGAACCCCGGGCTCGCGCCCGGGGCTACCCACATTCGACCCGCGGACCACGGGTCGGGGGCTCGGGCCTGGAGTCACGCCGAGCCATCGCAATCGTCATCGTGATCCCAACTCGAGTAGCCGGAACCAATCCATAATGATTGTGAATTTTCACTCTGTGCGGGTGCGTTTTTCAGCACGCCTTTTGAATCGCCACGAGGATAGCCAGGCGCAACCCGGCGCAGCGCCGCGTTCGCGGGGCTGCGCCGGGCTATATTCGTCATGGCCGTGTGGAGGTTGTCAGCGGCGCCGCGCTCCGCGCCCATCCAGAGCGGCGTCGTGCCGCCGCACTCCTGTCGTGCCGCCGCGTCCGGGCGAACCGCCTACTTCACTTTTTCGGTGATCTTGACCGGCTGGGCGAGCTGGAACTGGAACTTCGTTTCAGGCGGGAACTCCACTTCCTTGCCCCGGGTGACCAGCACGCCGGCTGTGCCGGCGCCGCCGCCGATGACCGCGCCGATGGCCGCGCCCTTCTTCCCGCCGGCGATCCCGCCGATGATGGCGCCCACACCGGCGCCGCCGCCGATGACCGCCGCGTCACGGGTGGTGGAGCCCTCCGCCTCGAACTGCAGCGAGTTGGTCTGCACGCCCACCATATCGCCGCGGATTTCGATGCTCTCCACGGTCAGGCTCATGAACGCCTTTCCCTTGACCTTGCCGGACTGGGCGCTCTCGAGCACCCGGCCCGCCAGGCGGGTGTTGGCGGGCAGGACGACCTCGCCGTTGAGGTCCACCGGCTGGGCCAGGAACATCTCGAAGCTGTCGCCGCCGGCGTTGGTCTTGGTGCTGAGCGATCCCTGCAGCAAGCCCACCAGGGCGGTGCCGGCGGGAATCTCCACCGTCCGGGTCTTCGGCTTCGGCGGCTCGACGGGTTGCGCGGGCTGGGCCGCTTCGGTGATGGGCGTCGCGCCTGCCGGCTGCGCCGCCGGCGCGGGCTCCCCGGTGACGGGCGGCGGGGCGGCGGCTGTGCCGCCGGTGTCGGCGGCCGGCTGGTCGCCTGCGGGTTTGGCCGCGGCGGCCTTCTTCTGCGCCAGCTGCTTCTTCATGGTCTGGAGCTCGGCCTGCTGTTTGGCGATCTCGTCCTTGAGCCGCTGCTGCTCCTGGAGCGCCGCAGCTTCTTCCTGCATGCGCTGCTGCGCCTGCTGGGCCTGCACCTGTTCCTGCAGCTCGTAGATCTTGGCTTCCTGCTGCTGGATCTGCGCCTGCAGCTGCTCCGCTTCCGCCGCGGCGGCCTTGGCGGCCTCGTCTTCTTTCTTCACGCAGGCGACGGCCGTGATCAGCAACGTCGCTGCGAGGATGATCAGGACCAAACGTGGTTTCATGATGACTCCTTGTTGCATGAAATGCTTGCTATCTTCGATGACCGGATAATGCACATAGTTTCACAGTATTGTCGCAATAATTTCAAGGGGGGACAAGCGGATTCTCGGCGGAACAGCGAACCGGCGAGTCGGCGAACCGAAAACTCTGCGAACTGGCGATCATTTTTGCGTGTCCGCTACAGTTGGAAACCGTCAGCTCTCGCCCGTCACCCATTAACCCATTCACCCATTCACCATCTTCTGTTATGATGCCCGCTATTTGTTCGCCAAGGAATGCCATGAACGCGCTGCCACCGCCCCGCCCCTTCCTGCAGGCCCTGGAACCGGACCAGCTCAACGCCCTACCCATCGGCCGGTACGAGGGACCCGTGCACCTGGTCCGCGACGACGCGGAGGCCAGGGCCGCGCTCGCCGCGCTGGCCGGCGACACTCTCCTCGGCTTCGACACGGAGAGCCGCCCGTCATTCCGCAAGGGGGAGAACCACCCGGTGGCGCTGGTCCAGCTGGCCGGCGACTGCGGCGTCTGGCTGTTCCAGCTGCGGGGGCTCGCCGACCCCGCGCCCCTGGCCGCCCTGCTGGGCGATGCCGCCGTGCGGAAGGTGGGCGTGGCCACCGCCGACGACGGCCGCAAACTGAGGGAGACGCTTGCCTGCGAACCCGCCGGCTTTCTGGACCTGAGCACGGTGGCGCGGCGCCACGGCCTGCGGCAGCCCTCGCTCCGCCAGCTGGCGGCCATCCTGCTGGAAATCCGCATCCCCAAGGGGACGCGCCTCACCAACTGGGCGCGCTGCGACCTGACCCCGGCCCAGGTGGCCTACGCGGCCACCGACGCCTGGATCGCCCGGCAAGTCTACCTCCGCCTCCGGGAGCTAGGCGCGAATATCTGACGAACCCGGGAATGGGTTGAGAGTTGAGGGTTGAGGGTCCGTGCTCGCGAGTCGTAATCGTAATTCGTAATCGTGATTGTAATCGAGGCTCGAGACTCGAGGCTCGTTCCCATAATGCGGACAGCGGTTTTTGTGCTCGTAATTCGTAATCTTGATCGTGATCGTAATCGTACTCGGACCTGGGCCCCAGGTTCTGGGCCCTGGATTTTGGATCCCAGTTCCCACAGCACCCAGGTCCCAGGTCCCAACACCCATGTCCCACCCAGGTCCCAGTTCCCAGCACCCACGTTCCAGGTCCCAGCACCCAGGTCCCAGCACCCAGGTCCCAGGTCCCAATTCCCACAAGCTCCCCCATTCGCCGACTCGCCGTTTCATCGGCATAATTATAAAATTGATCCTTCGTGCCTTTTGTGACTTCGTGGTGAGCATTCCAAGTCGAGGCACGATTACGATGACGATTACGAATTACGATTACGACTCAAGAACACGGATACCCATTCACCTCTGACCGCCGGCCGCCCGTTCCCCTGCCTGCGCCATTGACGCATCCGCCGTCACGGGCTATAGTTTATGCACTGCCATGCCGAGGACGGAGCCATGCCCGACACCATCCAGCTTCTCCAGATCGCGTTCTTCCTCAACGACCGGGAGGTCCGGGTGACCGTCCCCCCCGACCGGACGGCGCTGGAGGTGATCCGCGGCGAGCTGGGCCTGACGGGAACGAAGGAAACCTGCTCCGAGGGCGACTGCGGCGCGTGCACCGTGGCCCTGGGCGAGCTGGCGGACGAGCTGCTCATCTACCGGGCCGTCAACAGCTGCATCCTGCCGGCCGCCCGGCTCCACGGCCGGCATGTCATCACGGTGGAGGGGCTGGCCGTCGGTGGGCAGCTCCACGTGATCCAGCAACAGCTCCTGGACCATCACGCCGTCCAGTGCGGCTTCTGCACGCCCGGCATCGTCATGTCGCTGTTCTGCCTCTTTCTGCAGCGGCCCGACCCGGACGAGGCCGCCATCCTCGAAGCGCTCGAGGGGAACCTGTGCCGCTGCACCGGCTACGTCACCATCCGCGCCGCCGCCCGCGCCGTGGCCAGGCGCCTGGCCGCCGCCGGCGGCGCCTGGAGCGATCTGGTCCTGCCCGCCTATGCCGCCGACATGGATCGCCGCCTCCGGGCGTTCGGCGAACCGCTGCGCGCCACGGACTCGCCCAACGCCGACGGCCGTCCCCTGGCCGGCTACCACGTGCCGGCGAGCCTGTGGGAGCTGTGGCGGACCCTGGCGCGGGCCGGCGATCCGGCGCGGACGCGATTCATCCACGGCGGCACCGACGTGATGGTGGCGGTGAACATCAAGCGCGACTTTCCGGAACACCTGGTGGACCTGAGCCGGATCCCCGAGCTCCACGTGCTCGTCCGCGAGGGGGACGTCCTTCGGATCGGCGCCGGGCTCACCTTCACCGACCTGATGGAGAGCACCCTCGTGGCCGACCACCTGCCGGTGCTGGCCCGGGCGGCGGCCCGGGTCGGGTCGCGGCAGGTGCGCAACCGCGGCACCCTGGGCGGGAACGTCGCCAACGCCTCGCCCATCGCCGACGGCGCGGTGGCCCTGCTGGGACTGGATGCCCGGCTGGTGCTGGCGTCGGCCGGCGGCGAGCGGACGCTCCCGCTGGAGCAATTCTACAAGGGTTACAAAGAGACCGACCGGCAGCCCGGCGAGATCATCCGCGCGGTGGAGGTGCCGCTGACCGGCTGCACCCACCAGTACCTGAAGTCGTCCAAGCGGCCGGCGGTGGACTGCGCTTCGGTGAGCTCGCTCTGCGCGGCGCGGCTGGAGGATGGGCGGGTGGCGGTATGCCGCCTGGCGTTCGGCGGGGTGGCCGTGTATCCCGCGCTCGCCCGGCAGGCGGCCGCGTTCCTCGCGGGACGGGCGTTGGATGCCGAAACCGTCCGCGCCGCCGCCGACCTGGCTGCGGCCGAGTTCCAGACCATCGGCGACGTGCGCGGCAGCGCCGCGTACCGCCGCGCGCTGATCCGCCACCACGTGATCCACCACCTGGAGTCGGTGCGGGGCAACGCCGAACTGTGCGGGAGGCACGCATGAGCGCCGAGACGCCGAAATCCCGGCCCGCCGCCGATCCGCCGCACCTCAGCGGCCACCTCCACGTCACCGGCGCGTCGCGCTTCATCGGCGAGGACGTCCGGCCGGCGGGACTGCTCCATGTGAAGGTGGTGACCAGCCCCCACGCCCACGCCCGGATCACGGCCATCGACACCGCCGCGGCCGCCGCCCGCCCGGGCGTGGCCGCGGTGCTCACCCACCGGGACATCCCCGGCGCCAACCAGATCGGCCACGTGCTCCCCGACGAGCCGCTCCTGCCGGCGGACACGGTGACCTATGTCGGCCAGCCGGTGGCGCTGGTGGCGGCGGCGGACCCGTGGCAGGCCGAGGCCGCCGCGGCCGCCGTCCGCGTCGAGTACGAGCCGCTGCCGCCGGTGCTCACCATCGAAGAGGCGCTGGCCCGGGGGCAGCTCTACGTGCCCGAGCGCCGCATCGCCCGCGGCGACGTCGACGCCGCCCTGGCCGCCGCGCCGCACGTGCTGGAAGGGCAGGTGGCGACGGGCGCGCAGGAGCACTTCTACCTCGAGACGCAGCGTTGCGTCGCCGTGCCGGCCGAGGACGGGCAGATCGTCCTCTACGCCGCCACCCAGAGCACGGCCGAGGTTCAGGAGATCGCCGCCCGCGTGCTGGGCCGGCGCAGCAAGGACATCACCGTGGACGTGCCGCGCCTCGGCGGCGCCTTCGGCGGCAAGGAGCGGAGCGCCACCCTGTGGGCGTGCCTGGCCGCACTGGCCTGCCACTGCACCGGCCGGCCGGCGGAGCTGGCGCTCCAGCGCGTCGAGGACGCGGCCTGGACCGGCAAGCGCCATCCGTACGAATCGCGCTACCGCGTGGGCTTCGACGACGAGGGCCGCCTCCTGGCCTGGGACGTGGAGCTCAATGCCAACGGCGGCGCCGCGGTGGACCTGTCGCTGGCCATCCTGGAGCGGAGCATGCTCCACGCCGACAACGCCTACCACATCCCGGCGGCCCGCATCGTGGGCCGGGCCTGCCGGACGAACCTGCCGCCCAACACCGCCTTCCGCGGCTTCGGGGCGCCGCAGGGGATTTTCGTCATCGAGTGCGCCCTGGAGCGGATCGCCCGGGCCCTGGGGCTGGACCCGCTGGAGGTGCGCCGCCGCAACGCCTATCAGGAGGGGCAGCTCACTCCGTACGGCCAGCCGGTGCACGACGCCCACGTCGCCGAGCTCCTGGAGCACCTGGGGCGCAACGCCCGCTACGCGGCGCTGCGGACGGAGAACGAGGCGTTCAACGCCGCCCACGTCTACGCCAAGCGCGGGCTCGGCGTGGTGCCGGTCAAGTTCGGCATCTCGTTCACCTCGGCCTTCCTGAACCAGGGGTCGGCGCTGATCTGGATCTACGCCGACGGCACCCTCTCCCTGAGCCACGGCGGCGTCGAGATGGGCCAGGAGGTGAACACCAAGGTGGCCCAGGTGGTGGCCCGGACCCTGGGCGTCGGCCTAGCGCGGATCCGCGTGGAGACGGCCAACACCAAGCGCGTGGCCAACGCCTCGCCCACCGCCGCCTCCACAGGCGCCGACATCAACGGCAACGCCGCCCGCGTCGCCGCCGCGGAGCTGCGCGCCCGCCTGGCCCGCGTCGCCGCCGGGATGCTGGCGCCGCGCCTGGGGCGCACGCCGGAGCCCGACGCCCTCGTCTTCGCCGACGACGCGGTGTGGGACACGGCGGCGCCGGCCGAGCGGCTGGCGTTCGGCGAGCTCGTCCACCAGGCCTACATGGACCGGGTGGACCTGGGCGCCCACGGCTTCTACCGCACGCCGGGCGTCCACTTCGACCGGACGGCGGGGCAGGGGACGCCGTTCCACTACTTCGCCCAGGGCGGCGGCCTGGTCCAGGTCGAGGTGGACCTCATCAGCGGCTGCGCCCGCCTGCTCAAGGTGCACATCGTCCACGAGACCGGCCGGTCCCTGAACCTGGCGGTGGATCGGGGCCAGATCGCCGGCGCGTTCGTGCAGGGCTTCGGCTGGTGCACCATCGAGGAGGAACGATTCGACGCGGCGGGGCGCTGGCTGGCCGTCTCGCCGTCCACGTACAAAATCCCCACGATCCGCGACGTGCCCGACGACTTCGTCATCGAAACCGTGGAGCGGGACTTGCACCACGCCAGCGTGCTGGGGAGCAAAGCCATCGGCGAGCCGCCGCTCGTCTACGGCGAAGCGGCCTGGTTCGCCGTCAAGGACGCCATCGAGTCGCTGACGGGGCACCGCCGCGAGGCGGCGCTGGCCCACCCGGCCACCCCCGACGCGGTGCTCGCCGCCGTCGCCGCGCTGCTGTCGCGCTCATGACTCGTGCTCGTAATCGTAATCGTGGTCGTAATCGAAATCGTAATCGTGATCGTGAATCGAATTGCTCACCTCACCCCGATCTGATGACCTACCGTGTCTGCCCATTGAATGGATCGTTGGCCGGGTGTCTATCTTCCTGAACCAGCCGCCTCCTCGGCATCGTCATCCGGGTCAGCATGGCGACGATGCGACTCAGGAGCCCATTCCCGTCATTGACTTCGGCGGCCAATCCTCCGGCAAGTGATGCCAGAATATCCAGTCTGGCGGCGCACTCCATCGCGGATCCCCGGGCAATTTCGAAGAAACGCCGCCGTTCCCGGGGTGAGCGCTTTCCATTGCCTTCGGCAATGTTCAGGGGGATCGAGAGAGCAGCGCGGCCCAGTTGGTCGCGAATATGGCGAATGGAGGGATTTGAGTTGTCCAGCAGCGTCGAGGTCAGTTTGACAAAATCCAGACTGGCCTGGTAGACGTCGAGTTTTTCATGATCGAACACCATGTGTCGCTCCTTTCCAGGGATGTTGAATTCATTCTTTATGATTAATAACGGATCGGGAAGGCAGATGTCCGAAGTTGATTCCGAATGCGATCACGATTACGATGACGAGTACGATTACGAGTGCGATTACGATTACGAGCACGATGGGATGGGAGATAGACAATGAGTGAAACGAAGAACGGATTTCTTACGCCGGCCAGGTTGCGCGAGGAGATCCTGCGCTGCGAGTTCTGCGAGGAGAAGCCGTGCCGCGACGCCTGCCCGGTCCACTGCTCGCCGGCCGATTTCATCATGGCCGCCCGCGTGGGGGCGCCGTCCGACTGGCGCCGCGCCGCCGCGGTGGTCATGGGTTCCAATCCGCTGGGCGGCGTCTGCGGCGCGGTCTGCCCCGACACCCACTGCATGGCCGCCTGCTCGCGCAAACTCTTCGACCGCCCCATCGAGATCCCGGCGGTGCAGGCCGCCATCGTGCAGCAGGCCAAGGATCTCGGGGTCATGCCCGCGCTGGCGCCCGCGCTCGCGACCTCCCGGCATGTGGCGGTGGTGGGCGCCGGGCCGGCGGGCCTGGCGGCCGCGGCCACCCTGGCCCAGTGGGGCCACGCGGTCACCGTCTTCGAGCGGGAGGAGCAGGCCGGCGGGATGTGCCGGCTCATCCCCGCGGAACGGCTGGACCCGCGCATCCTGGAGACGGACATCGAATTCCTCGCCGGCCTGGGGCGGATCGCCTTCCAGTTCGGCCACGCCGTGACGCAGCCCGCCGAGCTGCTCGCCACCGGCTGCGACGCGGTGGTCGTGGCCACCGGCCTCGACCGCCCGGTGCGCCTGGGCATCCGCGGCGAGAACCTGGCCGCCGACTGGCTGAGCTATCTGCGCGCGCCGCGGCGCGTCGCCGTGCGCGGCCGCGACGTGGCCGTCATCGGCGGCGGGGCCGTGGCGGTGGACTGCGCCCTGGCGGCCCGGCGCCACGGCGCCGCGAGCGTGGAGCTCATCTGCCTGGAGCAGCTCGATGAGATGCCGCTGACCGCCGCCGAGCGGCAGTGGCTCCTCGACGCCGGCCTGGCCGTGACCGGGCGCTCCCGGCTCACCGGCATCAGCCGCGGGGCGGACGGCCGCCTGGGCGTGGGCGTCCGGCGGGTGCTGCTCCCCAGGGGGAAGAAATTCCACCCCCGCCTCATGACGGACGACCCCGGCGCGGCGCCCGTCCGGCGCCGGTTCGACGCCGTGGTCATCGCCATCGGCGCCCGGCCCGGCCTCGAGACGCCCCGGACGCGCGGCGTGTTCTACGCCGGCGATCTGGTCAACGGGCCCACCACCGTGGTCGAGGCGGCCGCCGCCGGCAAGAACGTCGCCCAGACGGTGCATGCCTGGCTGGCCGGCGAAAAGGCGCCCCGCGTGGACAAGCCCGTCAAGAGCCGCGTCACGCTGGCCGGCCGGCGGCTCGTGCCGGTGCCCCTGGACACGGCGTTCTTCGGCCGGCCCGTCGTCTCGCCGTTCCTGCTGTCGGCGGCGCCGCCCACCGACGGCTACGAGCCGATGCGCCGCGCGTACGCCGCCGGCTGGGCCGGCGGGGTGATGAAGACCGCGTTCGACGGCCTGCCCATCCACATCCCGGGCGCCTACATGTATGTGCTGGGCGACCGCACCTACGGCAACTGCGACAACGTGTCGGGCCACTCGCTGGACCGGGTCTGCGACGAGGTGGCCCGGCTGGTGCGGGAGTACCCCGACCGCCTGACGATGGCGTCCACCGGCGGGCCCGTGACCGGCGACGACGCGGCGGACCGCGCGGTGTGGCAGTCCAACACCCGCAAGCTCGAGGCGGCCGGCGCCATGGGGATCGAGTACAGCCTCTCCTGCCCCCAGGGCGGCGACGGCACCCACGGCGACATCGTCTCGCAGAACGCGGCGCTCACCGCCCGGATCATCGGCTGGATCCTCGAGGGCGGCGATCCGCGCGTGCCGAAGCTCTTCAAGCTCACCGGCGCGGTGACGGCGATCCAGCCCATCGTGACGGCGATCCGCGGCGTGCTGGAACGGCACCCGGCGGCCCGGGCCGGGATCACCCTGGCCAACACGTTCCCGAGCCTCGGCTTCCGCCCCGGCGCCGACGGCCGCTGGGCCGAGGGCGCGGTCATCGGCCTGTCGGGCGAGGGGGTGCTCCCCATCAGCTACCTGACGCTGGCCAAGGCGGGCGCGCTGGGCGTGCCCATCTCCGGCAACGGCGGACCCATGGACTACCTCGGCGCGGCCCACTTCCTGGCGCTGGGCGCCGAGACGGTCCAGTTCTGCACCGTGGCCATGAAGTACGGCCTCGGCATCGTCGACGACCTGCACGCCGGGCTCAGCCACCTGCTGCAGGCCCTGGGGATGGCGTCGGTGGCCGAACTGGTCGGCCTGCTCCAGCCGCACCCGATCCGCGACTTCATGGAGCTGTCGGCGGAGAAGGCGATCTCCGCGGTGGATCGGGAGCTGTGCCGGCACTGCGGGAACTGCACGCGCTGCCCGTACCTGGCCATCGAGCTCGACAACGAGAAAGTCCCGCGGACCGATCCGGCCCGCTGCGTGGGCTGCTCGCTCTGCGCCCAGAAGTGTTTCTCCGGCGCGCTCTACATGCGGCCGCGCACCGCCGAGGAGGCCGCCGCGCTCCGCGAAAGCTGACGGCGTTCCCGGCCGCCGGCGCCGCCGGCGAACCGCCGGCCGGGACGTTCAGACCACGACATTCATGACCCTGGAGGATGTGATGCACAAGGTGGAATTGGCAGCGGCGCTGTCCCAGGAGGGATTCAACTGCGCCCAGGCGGTCATCGGCGCCTACGGCCCGGAGCTGGGCCTGTCCCGCGATCTGGCGATGGGCGTGGCCGCCGGGTTCGGCGGCGGGCTGGGGCGCACCGCCGGGGTGTGCGGCGCGGTGAGCGGGGCGGTGATGGCCCTGGGGCTGCGGCACGGGGCCCGCGCCGGCGCCGACACCGACACGAAGGAGCGCGCGTACGCGCTGACGAAGGAATTCCTGGCGCGGTTCACCGCCCGCCACGGCACCGTGCTGTGCCGCGAGCTGCTGGGCGTGGACGTGGGCACGACCGAGGGGCTGAACCGCGCCCGCACGGAAGGGATGTTCAAGACCCTCTGCCCCAACTTCGTCCGCTGCGCCGCCGAGCTGCTGGAGGAGATGCTCTAGCGGATGGGGTGAATGGGTGAACAGTGAACAGTGAACAGTGAACAGTGAGGAGATAGGAGATAGGAGATAGGAGATAGGAGATAGGAGTTTGAAGTCCCTTCGTGCTCGTCATTCGTAATCGTAATTCGTAATCGTCATCGTAATCGTAATCGGACCTAGGACCTAGGATCTGGGCCCTGGGTTCTGGATCCCAGGTCCCAGGTCCCAGGTCCCGGCCCCAAGTCCCTAAACCCAGATCGTCCTTTGTGCCCTTCGTGACTTCGTGGTGAGCCTGCCACGTCGAGACACGATTACGAATTACGATGACGATTACGAATTACGATTACGAGCACGGATTTAGCATCCAGGTCCCAGCACCCAGGTCCCAGGTCCCGGTACCCAGCACCCAGGTCCCAGCCACAAGTCCCATAACCCAGATCGTCCTTTGTGCCCTCCGTGACTTCGTGGTGAGCCTGCCACGTCGAGACACGATTACGAATTACGATGACGATTACGAGCACGGATTTAGCATCCAGGTCCCAGCACCCAGGTCCCAGGTCCGATTACGATTACGATCACGAATTACGATTACGAATTACGATTACGAGCACGAACAACGGAAACAGGAACGAGCCTCTAGCCTCGAGCCTCGAGCCTCTAGCCTCGAGCCACGATCTTCGAGCCTCTAGCCTCGTTCGGCGTCAGCGCGCCGCCAGGGTCACGGCGACCGTGAGCTCCGCCCCGTCGCGGCGCAGCGTGACCGTGACCGTGTCGCCCGGCTGGCGGCCGCGCAGCGCGGCGGCGTACTCCGCCAGCGTGTTCACGGCCTGGCCGTCGAGGGCGGTGATCACGTCACCCGGCCGGATGCCCGCCGCGGCGGCGGGCGAGTCCGGCGTCACGGCAGCCACCTTCACCCCCGGGCCGGCGAAGGCGAAATCCGGCATGGTGCCCAGGGTGACGCGGCGACCCGCGGGCGGCGCGACGGGTCCGTCGTTGGCCCGGGCGGGAGCGGCTGCGGCCGGAGACAGCGCGGTCGGCGCCGGGCGCGTCAGCGGCTCGGCGCGCTCGGCCAGGTAACGCACCGCCTCGCGGGCGAAGGCGGCCACCTTGACCAGGCCGTCGGCGTCCACGCGGTCGGCGGTGTCGCCGGGGCGGTGGTAGTCGACGTGGGGGCCGGAGAAGAGCTGCACCGCCGGGACGCCCCGGACGATGAAGGTGGCGTGGTCGCTGCCGTCCAGCTCCTGCCCGACCAGTTCCGAGGCCACGCCGGTGACGTAGCTGCAGCCCATGGCGATGTGCACCCATTCGCGGGCGGACGCGCCGCCCAGCACCAGGAGCTTGCGCTCGCCCAGGCGGCCCACGGTGTCCAGGTTCACGGCGCCCATGATCCGCTCCGGCGGGTAGGCGCCGGGCGCCTCCAGGTAATGCCGCGATCCGCGCCGGCCGCTCTCCTCGCCGGTGAAGGCGGCGAAGATCACCGTGCGCTCCGGCGGCGCCTCCTGGGCCATCACGCGGGCCAGTTCCAGCAGCACGGCCACGCCGCTGGCGTTGTCGTCGGCGCCGGGGTGGATTTTTCCCTCGTCGCCCTGGTGGACGTCGGGCCAACCCAGGCCCAGATGGTCGTAGTGGGCGCACACCACCACCGACTGTCCGGCCCAGTCGGGCCGCGCCCCGGGCAGGACCGCGATGACGTTGGCCAGTTCCACCGGCTGGTTGTCGGCCCCGCCGGGTTCCGTCCAGCGCTGCAGCCAACCGTCGCCGTCGCCGCCGGGCCGCAGACCCGCCGCCTGGAATTGTCCGGCGATGTACTCGGCGGCGCGCGCCAGGCCGGAGGAGCCGAGGCCGCGGCCTTCGAGCTCCGGTGCGGCGAGGGTCCGCACGTGACCCGTCATGTTGCCGGCGGAAAACGGCGGCGGCAGTTCCGCCAGCGCCTTGCGCGCCGGCGGCCGGGCGGGCGGCGGGAGGTCCGGCGCGGCGCCGTCGGCCGCGGCGACGGCGGCGCTGAGCGGCGAGCCCACCGCGGGCCACTGCCCCTTGAGCACGTTGGCCGGCTCGTCCCCCTCGAACGCGAGGTAGCTGTACTTGCCGTAGTGGGGGAGCTTGCGCCCGAGGCCCGGCAGGGCCGCCGGCGGATCGGCGCCGAGCCAGACGAGCACGCCCGCGGGATCGTCCGGATGGCGGGTCGTGACGACGACGCTGTGGCCGGTTCGGGCCACCGTTTGGCCGCCGACGGCGGCGTCCGCCGTCCCGAGCTTCAGGCCGTACCCGGCGGCCGCCCGCTCGAACGCCGGGCGATACGTGTTCTCCCACCCCAGCAGCCAGACGGCGCCGCCGCGGGGCAGCTTCGCCAGCTTGGCGTCGGTGACCACGGTCATCTGGCCGGGGCGCTCCGCGGCCCATCCTTCGGCCAGGCGCCGGTAGCCGGCCAGCGCCTCCGGCGGCGCGGCGGCCGGCAGGACCAGCCACACCCGGCCGGCGCCGAACGCCTGCGAGAGCGCCGGCGGGATCTCGGCCCGGTCCAGTCGTCGGAAGACATCGAACTGCGGGTCCACATCCAGCCGCAGCGGCCGCCGGGGGAGGTCCAGCTCGAAGTCGGCGCCCGCCGTGGGCAGGGGCACGGTGACGAGCCACGGCGACGCCTCCCCCTCCAGCGTCACCGCGACGGGGACGTCCAGAGCAAACGGCGCGCCACCCTGCGTCTGGGCCAGGCGGAACGCCAGCCGCCAGCCGTCGCCGGCCGGCGCCGCCGTCGCGGACTCGAGCCGCAGCACCGGCGCGCCGGCGCGCGTCACCCACTGGTCGACGAACGGCTGCAGGTCCCGGCCGGCGGCGGCGGAAGCGGCGCGGGCGAAATCGGCGAAGGCGGCGCGGCGGAAGCGGTTGTCGCGGTAGAACGACCGGAGCGCCTCGGTGAACGCGGCGTCGCCGATGTCGCGGCGGATCATGTGGAAGAGCATCATCGACTTGCCGTATCCCACGGCCTCGCTGGCCGCGTCGTGGCGGCTGCGGAAGGCGGTGAGGGGGATATCGTTCTTCGCGTTCACGTAGTCGGCGTATTTCTGCAGCGTGGCCCGACGGTACTCCTCGCCCTGGCCGCGCTGCTCGGCGATGAGATGGTCGGCCAGGTAGGCGGTGAGGCCCTCGCACCAGTTGCCCGCGGTCATGTCCACGTAGACGCCGTTGCCCCAGTAATTGTGGAGCAGCTCGTGGGGGTAGGAGGAATGGAGGATGAACGGGAAGCGGATCACCTTCTCGCCGAGCAGGGTGAAGGAGGGCATGCCGTAGCCGGTTTCCCAGAAGTTCTCCACCAACGCGAATTTCTCGAACGGGAACGGGCCGATCAGTTTCTGGTACATGTCCATGTAGCTGGCGGTGACGCCGAGGTAGCGGTCGGCCAGCGCGGGATCGGGCGTCCGCAGGAAGGCCATGGCGACGGCCGGGCCGGCGGGCCGGGCGTACTCGGTGAAGGGGCCGGCCACGAGGTAGATCTCCTCGGACGGGTGGGGGCACTCCCAGGTGGCGTGGCGTGCGGCGCCCTCGCGTTCATGCCGGATGCGCCGGCCCTGGCTCACCGCGTCCCAGTCGGCCGGCACTTCCGCGGCGAGGAAGAAGGTGACCAGCTGCGGGCCGAACCACGGCACCCAGTGCGAGCTGCCCGCCAGGTACGCCCCTGCGGCGGCGATGATCCCGGGCGTTTCGCTGAAGCCGCGCGCGTACTCCGCCGCGGCCTGGGTGACGGGATGACGGATCGGGCCGGCGTAGCTCAGGGTGAACCGCCACTCGGCGCCGGTCTCGATGCTGCGGACGATCTCGTAGAGCGCCACGGGGACGTCGGCGGGCGGGCGCCACGCCGCCGGCAGGGCGGGGAAATCCGCCGGGCCCGGCCGCCGCTCCAGGCGCCGCAGCGCGTAGCCCAGCGTCTCGATGCGGGGCTCCAGGCCGTCGTGCAGCAGGAAGCGGACGGAGTCGGCGCCCGTGGCGGGGAAGACGACGGTGTCGCTCACCGCGAGGGTGCCGGCCGCCGGCGTCAGCCGGACCGCCAGGTCGTGGTGGACTCCGGCGCCGGCCATGCAGCCGGCGGCCGTCAGGATCAGCAGGCCGTTCAGGATGGCGCGTCGCATGGGCATGAACCTCCGGTGAGATGACGCTGGGCAGGCGGGGATTGGATGCCGCTCGGGGCGGACCGGATGGCGTCCGCCGGCCGCCCGCCGGTCAGGCCACCGCCAGGACGAGGAGCGTCAGGTCGTCCTGGGGCTCGCCGTTGCAGTGGTCCTGCACTGCCGCCTCGATCCGCCGGACCAGTTCCGCCGCCGGCAGGGCGATGCCGTCGCCGACCATCGCCAGGAGCCGATCCTCGCCGAACTGCTCCTGCCGGCCGTCTTCCGCTTCCGCCACGCCGTCGGTGTAGAGCACCAGCCGGTCGCCGGGCGCCAGCTCGACTTCGCCCTGGACGTAGCCGCGCTTCGGGAAGGGGCCGAGGAACAGGCCGCCCTCCTCCAGCCGCTGGGCCCGGCCGTCCGGCCGCACCAGCAGCGGCGGACAGTGGCCGGCGTTGACGTACGTCAGGCGGCGCGACGCCGGATCGTACTCCGCGTAGAACAGGGTGATGAACCGTCCGGCGGGCATCTGGGGATGCAGCGTCCGGTTCAGGCGCTCGCACAGCTCCCGGGGCGGCAGGCCCAGGCCGGTCAGGGCGCGCAGCGCCGCCTGCTGGTTGGACATGAGCAGCGCCGCGGACATCCCCTTGCCGGCCACGTCGGCGAGGGCGACGGCCAGCCGGCCGTCGGCGAGCTCGATCACGTCGTAGTAGTCGCCGCCCACTCCGCGGGACGGCTGCCAGGCGGCGGCGATCTCCAGTCCCGCCCGCACGGGGATCTGCTGGGGCAGCAACTGCCGCTGGATGTCGCGGGCCAGCTCCAGGTCCTGGCGCTGCTGCCGCAGGCGAAGCCGGGCCAGCCCGTCGCCCAGCACGCCGGCCGCCTGGACGAGGAAGTCGAGATCCTCCTCCTCCAGGTGCCGCGCCGGCTGTTTCCGGCCCACCGCCAGCAGGCCGGCGGCCGTGCCGCCGACATGGACAGGCGCGGCGACCTCCAGCCCCATCTTCTGCCACAGCCGGGCGGCCGCCGGGGCCAGCTCCTCGCGGCGGACGGTCCGGGAGTCCGCAAAGGCGGCCTCCGCGGCCAGGGGCGCCCGTTCCGCCCAGCCGTCCGGCATGCCGATGGTTTCCACGATCCGGTACGAGCCGGACGCGTCGGTCTGGAGGAACACGGCCAGGGCGCGGCAGCGCATGGCGGCCAGGGTCATCTCCGCCAGGCGGCGTGTCAGCACGCCGCGCTCGGTCGCCTCAGCCGCGGCATGCTCCATCGCGGCCAGGGCCTGGGGATAGTCGAACTTGCTCTTGAAGAAGCGGCGGTCCACGAACGCCTGCACCCGGCGGTGCAGGGGCAGGAGCAGCGCCCCGGCGCCCAGGGTGGCCAGCACGATGCCCCAGACGCTCTGGGTGCCCGTGAGCAGCACCAGGATCGCGCCCGCGGCGGCGGCCTGGGCGAAGAAGGCGACGAGCAGGATGCCCGTGACCGCGGTGTAGATCACCGTCTTGCGGATGATGACGTCGATGTCCATCAGCCGGTACTTGAAGATGCCGATGGCGAACGAGACGGGGATCAGCACGTAGAACGCCTTGATGATCAGGTAGCTCAGGTTCACGTACCGGCCCGCGGCGCCGAAGGGGAGCAGCGCGGCGACGTAGAGCGTCAGCCCGACCAGGAAGGTGCTGGCCAGCGCCACGACGGTCCCCCAGAGCGGCCAGCGGAGCTGGCGCTTCTCCTCGGCGTCGGCCTGCCGGTAACCGGCCACCAGGGCGATGCAGGCCAGGAGAGGATAGAAGAAGGGGATCGCGATCATCCCCAGGACCACAATCCCGATGAGGAAGAAGCCGAAACCGATGGGCACGGCGTCGGGCAGGCCGATCCCCGACAACAGCCCCAGGCCGCCCACCGTCACCGCCACGTAGAGCAGGCCGGCCAGCGACCCCGTCAGCCACGGATGCCGCATCCACCCGGCGATCCAGCCGTCGGCGTGGAACCGGCGGCGGAGGCGGACCGCCCACGCGAGGCCCGCGCCGAGCAGCACCAGGCCGTAAAACGGGGCGAAGCGATCCATCCCATGGTTGAACAACCCTTCCAGCAGGACGACGCTGAGTCCGGTCAGGAACAGCATCGCGATCAGGGCGACGGGGAGCACGTAGATCCAGGCGCTCAGCTCGGGCCGCCGCTGCACCAGGCGAAGGGGTTTGGGAAAAACCAGCGCCAGATGCAACAGGCTCGTGGAAAGCACGTAGGTGGCCAGGGTGATGAGGGGCAGGCTGAACGCATAGGTGGCGACCGACAGAAACCGGAGGCCGATGGGCGACAGCTGCGGCTGGAGGACGATGGGGATCAGCATGTAGCTGATGCCGGCGGACATGGCGAAGATGAAGAACAGGCGGGCCCGGAGATCGTCGCTCCGGCGGGTGAAGACCAAAAAGCCGATGGCCAGGAAAGCCGCCGCGACCAGCAGGTCCGTGATCACCGTGAACCAGGCATGGAAGCCGGACAAGGTCTGCGTCAGGCGCAGCTTCACCACCCGATCTTTCCCGCCCGACTGGACGGTATAGCTGACGGTGTCGCCCGGGCGGAGGCGGCGGTCCAGCTCGGTGAGCCGCTTCATGTCTTCGACGGGGATGCCATCGACGGCGGTCACGCGCTCGCGGGAGCCGAGCCCCGCCAGATCGGCGGGGGAACCGGGCAGGATCCCCGTGATCTGGCCCGGCGCCGGGACCAGCAAGGCCAGCAACCCCGGCGGTTTCTGGTCCGGCCGGGTGGATCCGCCCTCCATGAGCAGACCGGCGGAGAAGCTTTGGTGGACCGTGGACAGGTGCCAGACGATGAACGCCGACGTGACGGCCACGACAGCGATGGCGGTTCCGAGATAGATGGCCCGAATGAGCGGCAGCTTCACGTGGATGGCTCCGATACCGCCGCGGCAGGATGGTGCTTCCGCTTCTGACTCCCCGCCGCCGGGTGACCCGGTGAAATTGGATCGGCGACCATGTTAACCCAGCCGGTCGCCGGTTGACAATCCCGATCGGTTGAAAGAGGATCTTTCCGGTCGTGCAGGGATCGGGGATAATGGATCAGCTATTCCCGCACGCGAGGTGGACCATGAGGCGATGTGCCGTGAGCATCCTCGGCCTGGCGGCCCTGTGGGTCGCGGCGGGCGCGGTCCGGGCCGATGCGCCGCTGCCGGCCGAGACGATCCCGTACGCCGACAGCGTCAGCCTGGCCGAATACGTCCGGCTGCTGGACGAGATGCAGGCGTTCCAGCAGCGGATCCGGGCGGCGGACTTCGACGGCGCGGCCGCGCCGGCGCGGGCCGTGGCGGAGCGGGTGCCCGAGCTGTCGCCCGGCCACGAGATGGGCTTCCTCGCGGCGGCCCTCGGCGGCCGGCCGGACGCGGCCGTCGAGTGCCTGGAGCGGCTGGCCGACAGCTATTTCATCTATCCCGAGATCTACGCCAACCTCCTCCCGGCGGTGGAGCGCCTCCCGGATCCGGCCCAGCGGCAGCGCCTGCGGGAGGCGGTGACGGAATGCTTTCAGCGGCGGGCGCTGCGGCTGCAGCACGCGCTGGTGCGGGGCGCCAACGGCCGGCAGATCCTTGTGGAGCTGGTGTACCTGCATCACGCCGCCGGCGATGAGGCCGGGGCGCTGCGCGGCCTCGAGGCGGTCGCCGCGTTCGACGGGCCCTTCGCCCGGGGCTTCCTGCGGCGCTCCACCTGGCGCGATCCGGCGGCCGCCCGGGCCGTCGAGGGTCGGCTGGAAACCGCACGCCGCGCGTGGAGCGGCAGCGCCGAGGAGAAGGCGGCCGGACTGGTGCGCATCGCCGCGGCGGTGCAGGCCATGAGCGCGGCGCTGCCCCTGACCGCGGTGACGGACTGGCCGGGCCACGTCGCCCGCTGGATCCCGGCGGCGCTGGCGGCGCCGGACCGGCAGGCGTACTACGAGGCGCTCGCCGGCATGGTGCACGCCCTCGGCGACAACCACACCCGGGTGCTCTTCCCCGCCGACATCGCCGCCGCCTGCGGCGACTGCGGCCTGGGGATCCGCCCCGTCGGCGAGCGTTTCCTCGTGGACCGGGTGGACGATCCGGCGCTGACCGCCCGGGTCCGGCCCGGCGACGAGATCACCGCCGTGGACGGCCGGGCGCCGGCGGAGCACCTGGCCCGGAACAGCGGGCGGTTCCCGTGGGTGGAGCACGCCGCGCTCCGCCCGGCCGGCTACGCCCGGCGGCGGCTGGCCGCTGACCTGCTGGCCGGACCCGCGGGCACGACGGTCCAGGTGGCCGTGCGCGCGCCCGACGGCGCCACCGCAACACTCGCGCTGCGCCGCGACCGGCCGCTCCGGCGCGGCCCGGTCGCGCCCGGCGAGCCGCTGGTCTCGGCGCGGGAAGTGGCGCCGGGTGTCTGGCGGATCCGGATCCCGCAGTTCGAGGGCGGGGATGTGTACGCCGCCTTCCGCGAGGCGGTCGCCCCCATCGACCCGGCCCGGACGCGCGGCCTGATCCTGGACCTGCGGGACAACCCGGGCGGCAACTCGGCCTACGGCGAGGCCATCTTCGCCCACTTCATCGACGCGCCGTGCCGGAGCTATCGGCTGGATTACACGCCGGTGTTCGCGCCCACCAAGATCAACGGCCACCACGGGCGGCTCCGGCTCTACAGCGAGGGGCCGTCCATCGAGCCGGCCGCCGCTCCCCGCTTCGGCTGCCCGGTGGTGCTGCTGGTGTCGGAGCTCACCGCCTCGGCGGCCGAGGACTTCGTCTGCCTGTTCCGCGACGGGGGCCGGGCGCTGCTGGTGGGGCGGCCCACGGCGGGCGGGACGGGCAACAGCCACCTCGTGGACCTGCCCGGCGGCGGCATGCTCCGGGTGGGGCTCAACGTGAACCTGGCGTACAGCTGGCGCGGACTGGCGCCGGACGTCGAGGTCAGGCCGGCGCCGGCCGACCTGGCCGCCGGCCGCGACGCGGAGCTGGCCCGCGCGCTGGAGCTGCTGCCGGCGGCCGCGCCCGCCGGTCCGTGAAATTCCATCGAACGTTTTTGCCCGCCGCTGCGTACATAGTATTAATCTCACGATAGTTCGGAGGCACCATGGTTGCAAAACGCATGCTCGCCCTCACCGCGGCTCTGGTCCTTGCGGCGGGGGGAGGACTGGTATTCGGTGTGGAGAAGGTCATCGAAAAATCGTTCCCGGCCAGCCCCGGGGCCGAGCTGATCCTGAAGTCCGACCGGGGGTCCATCCGCGTGGACACGGGCGCGCCCGACAAGGTGGACGTCCGGGTGACGCTGGAAGCCCGAGGGCAGGACAAGGCGGAGAAACTGTTCCGGGAGTTCAAGCTCGACTTCCAGCCGCTGGCGGGCGGACTGAAGATCACGGGCGAAGGCCCCGAGCAGGCCTGGAAGTTCTGGAGCTGGGGCTCGGACAATCTGAACGTCCGCTATGAGATCACCGTGCCGAAGGAGTACCGGGTGAACCTGAGCACCGGCGGCGGCAGCATCGCCGTGTCGGATCTCGACGGCGAGGTGGTCTGCGACACCTCCGGCGGCAGCATCAAGCTGGGCTGGATCGACGGCCGGGTCCACGCCCGCACCTCCGGCGGCAGCATCACCGTCGAAGGCGGCACGGCGGACGTGGACGTCGAGACCTCCGGCGGCGGCATCCGCATCGGCGAGACGGGCGGCAAGGTCCGCGCCCACACCTCGGGCGGCAGCATCCGCCTGGGCGCCTGCGGCGGGCCGGTGGACGCCGACACCTCCGGCGGCAGCATCACCGTGGAGGAGGTGCTGGGCGAGGTGTCGGCCACCACGTCGGGCGGCTCGGTCAAGGCGACCATCACCCGCCAGCCCAAGGGCAATTGCCGCCTCGAGACCTCCGGCGGCAGCGTCACCGTCTACCTCGCCCCCTCGGTGCGGATGGACGTCAGCGGCCATTCCAGCGGCGGCGGCGTCCGCGTCAACGTCCCCTTCGAAGGGGATATCGATGACGATGCCATCGAAGGGAAGATCAACGGCGGCGGTCCGAAGCTGATGCTGAGCACGTCCGCCGGCTCGGTGAACGTGCTGAAGTACGTCGCGGAATCCGGTGCGGAAGCCGCACCGAAGAGCGGGACGAAATCCAAGCCGAAGGTCGAGAAGAACTGACCGGCCGCCAGCGGCCATCCCCATCCGGCCGGACCGGGCGCCCCGAAGCGGGACGTCCGGCCCGGTCTTGACTTTCCCGCCGGATGAGTCCATAACAAGTCAGCCCGCGGACCCGCCGGCCCGCGGCGAGAATCCCCGGGGAGACCGCAGTGACCGAAACCGCCCAGCCCCCTGCCGAACCGCCGGCCGCCCTGCGCTGCCGCCGCCTCGTGAAGCGCTACCCGGGCGTGCTGGCCGTGGATCGCCTCGACCTGGAGGTGCGCGCCGGCGAGAGCTTCGGCCTGCTGGGGCCCAACGGCGCCGGCAAGACCACCACCATGGAAATCCTGGAAGGGCTCACCCCGGCCGATGCCGGCGAGGTGGAGGTGCTGGGGCGGCGCTGGGGGCGGGGCGGCGACCCCGCGCTCCGGGCCCGGCTGGGCGTCCAGCTCCAGACCGCCCAGTTGCCGGAGAAGCTCACCGTGTTCGAGGCGGTGCGGTTGTTCGCCAGCTTCTACCCGGCGGGCGGCGACGTGGAGGCGGTGATCCGCACCGTGGAGCTGGCCGAGAAGCGCGCGGCCCGCGTGGGCAAGCTCTCCGGCGGGCAGCGCCAGCGCCTGGCTCTGGCCTGCGCGCTGGTGGGCGACCCCGAGCTGCTCTTCCTCGACGAGCCCACCACCGGCCTCGACCCGCAGGCGCGCCTCAAGTTCTGGGAGCTGATCGAGGCGTGCCACGCCCGGGGCAAGACGATCCTGCTCACCACCCACTACATGGAGGAGGCGGCGCGGCTGTGCGACCGCGTGGCCATCATGGACCACGGCCGCGTCATCGCGCTGGGGAGCCCCGCGGAGCTGGTGGCCGCGCTCGACGCCGAGCAGATCGTGGAGTTCGCGGCCGACGCCGAGCTCGAGGCGCCGGCGCTGGCGGCGCTGCCGGGCGTGAGCGCCGCCGCGCGCCGCAACGGCGCCTGGCGGCTCAGCGTGCGGGACATGGGCGCGGCGCTGCCGGCGCTCCTGGCCGAGCTGGAGCGGCGGGGGGCCGCGCTCAGCCGGCTGGCCACCCACCAGGCCACCCTCGAGGACGTGTTCGTCCACCTCACCGGCCGGGAGCTGCGCGATGGCTGAGCCCTCCGACGCCCCGGCCGGCGCCCGCCGCCGGTTCCATCCGCTGGTGGAGCTCACCCGCGCCCGGATCCTGGAGTTCGTCCGGGAGCCGGAGTCGATGTTCTGGGTGTTTGTCTTCCCGGTGCTGCTGGCGCTGGCGCTGGGGATCGCCTTCCGCACCCAGCCGGCGGAGACGTTCCGCGTGGCGGTGGAGACGGATCCCGCGGGCTCGGCCCGACTGCTGGAGCTGCTGCGGGAGGCGCCCGGGCTGACGGTGACGCCGCTCGATGCGGCCGAAGCCCGCCGGGCCCTGCGCACCGGCCGCGTGGACCTGGTGATCGTGCCGGCCGGTGCGGCGACACCGGACGGCGCGCCGCAATGGACCTTCCGCTACGATCCCACCCGGAGCGAGAGCCGCAACGCCCGCCTGGCCGCCGACGACGCCCTGCAGCGGGCCCTGGGCCGGCGCGACATCGCCGCCGCCGGCGAGGAGCGCGTGGTCCAGCCCGGCGCGCGCTACATCGACTTCCTGATCCCCGGGCTGGTGGGCCTCAACCTGATGGGGAGCGGCCTGTGGGGGATCGGCTTCACCGTGGTCCAGCTCCGGACGCAGAAGCTGCTGAAGCTCTTCGCCGCCACGCCCATGCGCCGGCCCCATTTCCTGCTGTCGTTCATCCTGTCGCGGCTGCTCATGCTGGTAGGCGAGTTGGGGGCGCTCATCGGCTTCGGCTGGCTGCTCTTCGACGTGCGGGTGCACGGCTCGTGGCTGGACCTGGCGGCGCTCTCCCTGCTGGGGTCGCTGGCGTTCGCCGGCATCGGGCTGCTGGTGGCGGCGCGCCCCAGGACCATCGAGGGGGTGTCCGGCTGGATGAACCTGGTGATGCTCCCCATGTGGATCTTTTCGGGGGCGCTCTTCTCGTACGCCCGCTTCCCCGAGGCGGTCCAGCCGTATCTGCGGCTACTGCCGCTCACGGCGCTCAACGATGCGCTGCGGCTGGTGATCAACGAGGGCCGGCCGCTGTACGCCGGCTGGTTCGAGCTGGCCGTCCTGGCCGCCTACACCGTCATCTCCTTCGTCCTGGCCCTGCGCTTCTTCCGGTGGCAGTGAGGAATGGTGAATCGGTGAATGGGTGAATCGGGAGACGGGAGACGGGAGACGGGAGACGGGAGAAGGTAGACGAACGGAACGAATGATCAACCATCAACTCTCAACTGATTGCGAACTGACGAACCCGGAACTTGAGAACCTGTGAACGTTCCAACATTCAAACCTTCAAACAGCTCGATTACGATCACGATTACGAATACGATTACGATTACGAATTACGAGAAGGAGAACCCCTGACTCCTCACTCCCAACTCCTCACTTTGACTGGTTGAGGTCCCGCCAGAAGTCGATGGCCGTCTGGGTGCGGAAGGCCACGTGGCGGCGCAGCGCCCGGACGATGGCGGGGGCGTAGCGGGAAGGGACGCGCTCGGCCAGCCGGCGCGGCTCGCCGGCGGCGATTTCCTCTGGAGTGAACTGGGGGATGCGGCCCAGCAGGAGGCTCAGCAGGAGCAGCCCGCCGTGGTAGATGTCCACCGGCTTGCCGATGGCGCCGAACTGCTCCGGATCGAGGAATTCCGGCGGATGCATCCACTTGGCCAGGATGGTGTTGAACAGGTTGATGTCGCTCTCCAGGCGGCTGATCCCGAGATCCCCCACCTTGAACACCACCATCGCCGGCGGGGCGGAGAGGAGCTGCTCCCGGGACATGACCACGAGCACGTTGGTGGGCGAGATGTCCTTGTGGACGTAGCCCGACTGGTGGATGAAGTCGATGGCCTGGAGCAGATCGCGGCTCACCGCGGGGAGCCAGTCTTCGCCGGGGAGGTCGGGCGCGCCGATCAGGTCCATGAGCGTGGCGGCGCAGCGCTCGATGATCAGGTAGAAGGTGTCGCGGCACTCGAAGGCGTCGTAGACGTAGGTGATGTTGGGGTGGCGCAGTGCCTTCAGGTTCTGCAACTCCGTGAGCCACTCCTGCCGGACCTGCTCATAGGTCCGCCCCTGCGGCAGCAGCACCTTGGCCACCAGGTCGTTGCCCCACTCGTCGGTGCACTGGAAGACGGCGCCGAAGTAGCCGTGGCCGGTCGCGCGGCCCAGCGTGTAGCGCCGGCCCAGGCACTCGATGACCTCGCCCTCCTGCGGGGGGCGGAAGCTGCGGAGCGGCTCGGGGCCCTGGCTCTGGTTCACGACGTCATCCTCGACCGGTTGCGCTCATTGTACGGGCCGCCGGCCGGTTTTTCAATCGGCATGCCGCCACCGCGCCCATCCACCCATTCACCCATTCTCCCTACCCCCGACTCCCTGTTTCCCCTTCCGCCCCCACGGCGTTACAATAGGCGAACCCCGTCTGCTGGAGCCGCATCGTGACCCCCGACTGGACCCTGCTCATCTTCCTGGTGACCTACACCGGCGTGGCGTTGGGTCACATCCCGCCGTGGGCGCTGGACCGGACCGGCTTCGCGCTGCTCGGCGCCATCGCCATGGTGGTGAGCGGCGCGCTCACCATCCCCCAGGCGGTGGCGGCGGTGGATCTGCCCACCATCCTGCTGCTCTACGCGCTCATGATCGTCTCCAGCCAGCTCCGCCTCGGCGGGTTCTACACCTGGACGGTGCTCCGCCTCACGCGCTACCTCGACCGGCCCCGGCTGTTCCTGGCCCTGGTGATGGCCGTCGGCGGCGCGCTGTCGGCCCTGCTCACCAACGACATCGTCTGCCTGGCGTTCACGCCGGTGCTGGTGGTGACCGCCTGCCGGCGCCGGCTCAACCCGATCCCGTTCCTGCTGGGCCTGGCGGCGGCCACCAACATCGGCTCGGCGATCACCATCATCGGCAATCCCCAGAACATGCTCATCGGCCAGCTGGGGCGGCTGGACTTCGGCCGCTTCGCCGCGTGGTGTGCGCCGCCGAGCGTCGTGGCGCTGGCGGCGGCGTTCGGCTTCATCTGCTGGGTGTACCGGAATCGCTTTGAGGGCGGGGGGGCGGCGTGCGGGGAAGCGGAACCGTCCGACTGGCCGGCGTTCAACCGGTGGCAGACGACGAAGGGGCTGCTGGTGGTGGGCGGGCTGATCGTGCTGTTCTTCACGCCGGTGCCGCGGGAGCTGTCGGCCATCGCGCTGGCGGGCGTGCTCCTGTGCAGTCGCCGGATGAGCACCCGCCGCCTGCTCGGCTTCATGGACTGGCACCTGCTCACCCTGTTCGTCGGGCTGTTCATCGTCATCCAGGGGATCGAGACCACCGGCTGGCCGGCGCGAATCATTGCGGCGTTGGCCGCAGAGGGGATCGACCTGCGCGACCTGGTGCTGCTGGCGGGCGTGTCGACGGTGCTGAGCAACCTGGTGAGCAACGTGCCCGCCGTCATGCTGCTGACGCGCTTCCTCGATCCGGCGGCGGCGGCGCAGTGGTACGCGCTGGCTGTGTCCAGCACTTTCGCCGGCAACCTGATCACCATCGGCAGCATCGCCAACCTGATCGTCATCGAGGGCGCCCGCAACCTCGGGATCTCGGTCACCTTCAAGGAACACGCCCGGGTGGGCGTGCCGGTGACGCTGCTGTCGCTGGGGATCCTGTTGGGGTGGATCTGGGTGGCGGGATGAGAACGGTGAACAGTGAACAGTGAACAGTGAACAGTGAGTAGTGTGGAGATAGGAGATAGGCATTGGGAGTACCAATCCATCGTATTCGTAATCGTAATTCGTAATCGAATTCGTAATCGTGATCGTAATCGTGATCTAACTCGAGCCTCGAGCCTCGATCACGATTACTCAGTTACTCCCGATTTTCTGCCATTTTTTGGCTGGATTTTTAACTGACGCCATGAGCAAAATCAAACAGCCGGCAGGCGGGAGGTACCGCGAGCGGCAGAGGCTGTCCCAAAATTTTGCCTGCAGTGGCTATCTCCGGCGATAGCTGGCTGATTCCGATCAACTGATGCGGCGGCGGTGAACTGGCAGCCGAACGGGACCGTGCCGCACCCAACGGACCCCTCCG
>Ga0209096_1001189_pt1 | contig 29893 bp, 27 predicted proteins | sample AD_UKC034_MetaG_FD_184407 | JGI IMG/M metagenome (GOLD analysis project Ga0209096, IMG submission 184407) | Active sludge microbial communities of municipal wastewater-treating anaerobic digesters from USA - AD_UKC034_MetaG (SPAdes) (version 2) | ecosystem: Engineered > Bioreactor > Anaerobic >... | reverse complement strand
CCCAGCGCCAGTTTGGGCGCCACACACGGGGGCAACACGTTCGGCTTTTACGAACCTGCCGGCGGCACGGCGCCGGACCTGGCCGGCAGAGACCTGGCCAATCCCATCGCGCAGATTTTGTCCGGTGCGCTGATGTTGCGGCACAGCTTTGGCCTGAACGAGGCCGCGGAGGCCATCGAAAATGCGGTGACGCAGGCGATCAACGCCGGCTGCCGCACCGGCGACATTTTCAATCCCGATGAACCCACGGCCCGCCGGGTCGGCACCCGCGCCATGGGGGATGCCATCGTCGCCGCCTTGTGAAGTTAATCCGTCCGCGCCCCGTTCCTGAAGCTGCCGGCGTCGGGCGCGCGTCCGGGCGGGGCGGACGCCCTGGGTGACCGCCGTTGCAAATCCGGCTGGTTGTCCCGCCGCAATTCGGTTAGACAGGCAGCCGCCGGCGCATGGGGTCGGCAACAAATCAAGCATGGGCGAAAAATCCATTCTCATCATCGGCGCCGGGGTGGCCGGTCTGGCCACCGGTTGCTTTGGCCGGATGAACGGTTACCGCACGCGCATTCTCGAACATCATTCGGAGGCGGGTGGCGTGGCCAAAGCCTGGCGCAACAAGGATTATCTGATTGACGGGGGGGTGCATTATCTCATGGGACACCGTCCAGGTTCGGCCTGTTACGACCTGTACCGCGAACTGGGCATTCTGAACGGACGCGCTTATCCGGACCTGCTCAACTATTGCGATTTCACCGATGAAGCCACGGGGCAGCGGATCAGTTTCACCGACGACCTCGCCCAGCTGGCGCGGGATCTGGACCGGCTTGCTCCCGAAGATGCGGCCGCCACCGCCGATTTCATCCGCGGCATCCGCGCGTTTCAACGGATTGACATGTTCGCGCTCATGCAGACGCCGCTGGAACTGATGGGCTGGCGCGGCGCGGCCCGACAGGCGTGGCGCCTCCGCGGCGTCTGGCGCTATTTGGGCGGCGCGTACAATCGTCCCACCCGCGAATTCTGCCGGCGTTTCAAAAACCCGGTCCTGCGGCGCGTCATGCAGCATCTCTTTCTGCCGGAAATGCCGATGTGGTTTGTGCTGCTGATCCTGTCACTGCTGGCCAACCGCCAGATGGGTTTGCTGGCGCGCAGTTGCCAGGATTTTGTGGAAAGCCTGTCGGAACGTTACCTCGGGCTGGGAGGGGAACTGACTTGCAACGCCACGGTGGCGGAAATTCTCGTGGAAAATCATCGCGCGGTGGGCGTGCGTCTGGCGAATGGCGAAACGCACCGGGCCGACGTCGTGGTGGCCGCCGGCGACGGCACGAACACCCTCTTCAAATTGTTGGGCGGAAAATATGTCGGGCCGACCATCCGGAAGCGGTATGCCACCTGGCCGCAGCTCAAACCCGTGGTGACGCTCAGTTTGGGCGTGCGCCGGGATTTCACGAATGAAACGCCGCTGCGGTTCCTGTTGCTGCGCGAGACGCTCACCATAGGCCACCAGACCATTGACGGATTTCCCATTCGCATCTTCAACTACGGAGCAGGCTTTGCGCCCGCCGGCCGCACGGTCTTCCAAGTCCTGCTGCTGACCGACTGGAAATTTTGGAACGACCTGATCCAGGATCGTGCGCGGTATCAAGCGGAGAAGGAGCGCGTTTCCAAGGAAATCCTGGCGCGGTTGGAGCCGCATTATCCGGGTATCACCGGCCAGGTGGAACTGGTGGACATGGCCACGCCGCATACGACCTGGCGCTTCACGCTCAACAACGAGGGCGCGTTCATGGGCTGGTCGCCCACTCCCGTTGCGCTGCGCACTCCGTTCAAAAAAACCCTGCCCGGACTGGCCAATTTTTACATGGCCGGTCAGTGGGTCATGCCCGGGGGCGGCATCCCGCCCTGCCTCTATTCCGGCCGCCACGTCATCCAACTGCTCTGCCGCGCCGACGGTAAAAAGTTCGTCACGTCCACGGCCTGATGGGCGGGAGACCGTGGTGAAAATCAAGCCGCGCTTCCCCTGAACGAGAAGCGCGGGACGGTCGCTGGCCGAAATTTATTTCTGCTTGAGAATGTTCAGCGCGTCAGCCGCGTCTTTTTGCACGGCCAGATCGGGGTAATTCAGGAAGGGCTCGATGGTCGGGACGAGACTGCGATCGCCCAGCACCGCCAGCGTGCGAATGGAGTCCCGGATCACGTTTTTGTCGCTATGCTTGAGCAACGGGGTGATTTCCGGAATTGCGCTCTGTGCTTTCAATCCACGCAGCGCCTTCAAACCGTCAATGATCTCCCCCTTTTCCTTGCCCTTCAATAGGACGGCAATGCTTTGAATTTCCGATTCCGTGACGTCGGCATTGACCACGCCCAGGACGCGCGCCGCCTTCCGCACGACCGCCTTGCGATTGTCCTTCAGCAGCGGCTTGATGGCCGCCTGCGCCGTCTGGCTGGTGGGATAATTTTTCTCAATCTCGGCCAGTCCCCGGATCACCACTTTTTCCTTGGGCGAAGCCAGGTCGGCGATCAACTGGGTCTCGCTTTTGGGGGCGGCCGGTGCCGTGATTGAACTGAACACCAGCGCGGCCAGGGTCAACGCGCCAACGAAACTGCGTTTGGTTGTCATTTGCATAAACATTATTTCAGAATTTTATGGTTCGGCGGTCTGACGCGACATGGGCACAGCATCGTGCCTGCGCCCCATCGTGTCTGCTCACCGCTCGATTGCGGAGACTAATAAAGCATCCGACCTTGTCAACTGGGTTCGACGGCTTATGCTGTGATGCCGCGTCCGCGCCGGAAATTTGCCGACGCTCCGGACGCCGGTATGAAAGCCTTGCAACTCACCGCGTTTGGCGTGCCTGGTCAGTTTGAACTGCGCCAACTGGCCGATCCGCTCCCCGGCCTCGGGGAAGTGGTGGTGGAGGTTTGGGCGTGCGGCCTCAACCATCTGGATCTGTGGCTCGAAGCTGACGGACTGCCCATCCGCGTGCCACTGCCGCGCACGCCCGGCGGGGAGGTGGCGGGCCGCATCATCCGAGTCGGCAGCGACGTGGCCGACTGGCAACCGGGGGATCGCGTCGTGGTGCAGTCCAATTTTTCCTGCGGCGAGTGCGAATTTTGTCAGCGTGGGGAAACCTCCGTTTGCCTGAAAGGAGAACTGCTGGGGGTGCATCGCGATGGCGGTTTTGCCGAACAAGTCCTGGTGCCGGCCGGCGCCCTGGTGTCGCTCCCCGCCTCGCTGGATTACACCACGGCCGCGGCCTTGACGCTGGCCGGCAGCACGGCCATGCACATGCTGACGGATCGCGTTCAGGTGCGTCCCGACGATTTTGTTTTGGTCGTGGGCGGCGCGAGCGGGGTTGGTTCGGCGGCGATTCAAATTGCGCGGCAGTTGGGCGCGCGGGTCATCAGTACGGGTTCGACGGAGGCCAAGCGCGACCTCGCCCGGCGGTTGGGCGCGGAATGTGTCGTGGACCCGACCGCTCCAAACTGGCCGATGGCCGTGCGTCAACACACCGGGCGACGGGGCGTGGATTTGATCATTGAACATGTGGGGGGCGAGGTGCTGTCGCGCTGCTTCGAGTGCCTGGCTCGCAATGGCACCATCGTGACCTGTGGGGCCACGGCGGGGCGCGAGCTCAAGCTTGACCTCTGGCCGTTCTTTGTCAAACAGCAGCGGCTCATCGGGAGTTACGGCCGGAATCGCGCCGATTTGCAGGCGACATTGGATTGGGCGGCCGCCGGCAAACTTAAACCCGTCATTGATTCCCTCTTCCCACTGGCGAATGTGCCGGCGGCCTACGCGAAACTGCGCTCGCGCCAGGTCCTTGGCAAGGTGCTGATCGCGGTGGAAAGCTCGGCGTGATGGGCGCAATGCGATTCGTCTGCCTGCCGCTGCGGCGCTCGCTTCATCCAGCGTTGCAGGCCAGTTTCCCAATAACGTCGCGTGAATCCTGAACCCTTCATTCCGTAACCTGGTCGAAATGGAATTGTTGATGAGCGAGTTGAGACAGCGATTGCCGAAGGAAATCCTCGTGCCGGTGGCGGCACTGAGTCTGGCGTCGTGCGTTTGCATCATGCTGGTTGGGGGCCGCGCCTTTTTCACCGGTTGGATGAAGTATTTCTTTTTGTTGTGGAATTTGTTCCTTGCCTGGCCGCCGCTCCTTTTTGCGGTGTTGGCCGCAGGACGGTTCCGGCAAACGGTTTCCGGGCAGAGATTGTCCGGTTGGTTCTGGGGGTGGAGTTTTCTGTGGCTGCTTTTCCTGCCCAATACCGCCTACATCTTCACCGATCTGATGCATCTGCAGGATCGCCGGTTTTTTAATTTCTGGCTGGATTTGGCCGTAATCCTGTCCTGCGCGCTTACCGGGTTGATTTTGGGGTTCGTTTCTTGGTTTCTGATGCAGACGATGGTTGCCAGACGTTATGGTCGCGCGGTGGGCTGGGGTTTCGTCGCCGTTACTGCCGTTTTGAGCAGTTTTGGCATTTATTTGGGACGGTTTTTGCGCTTCAACAGTTGGGATGTCTTCGCGCAACCCACGCGGCTTTACCAGGGCATCAGCTCCTTCACATCCGCGCAACCGCATCATCTCGCGTTCTTCGTCCTGTTCGCCGTGTTTTTGTTCGTCACCTACCTGATGCTCTACGCATTGACGTGGCTTTCGTCGATCCGGCTCATGGAGGAAACACCAGCAGCGCCGGGCAGCGCGCCGGCCGTTTTGCCGGAGCATGGTGAGCCGACTGGTGGTCAGAAAGCCGCGGACGGCGCGGTTGAAACTTAATTTGCGGTCGCGGCTTTTTTGACGGCGGCCACCAGCTCTTCCACCGTCCACTGGTTGCCGTTGAATTGTTCCTGGATGCGGCCCTGCGTATCCAGCACCACCGTGCGCAGATTGTGCGAGATGCTCCCGCCTTCTTCCGGCACCACCATCAAGTCCAGTTCCGGACCAAATTTGTTGAGCACGTCGCGCGGCGCGGTGGCAAAGAGCCAGCGGTCGGCGTTCTCGTGCCGATAAAACTTGGCGTAATTCTGCAACACTTCAGGATGATCATGCTCCGGATCGAAGGAGATCGAAATAAATTGCCAGTTGGTGATGGCCGGAGCGTTGGTGAGCAGCAGTTCCCGGGCGGCGGCAAAATTATTACCCATGCGCGGACAAAAATCCGGCAGCGGACAACGGGTGAAAATGAAGGTGAACGCCACCGCGCGCCCGCGAAAATCCGAGAAATGCACCGTGCGCCCATCCTCGGCCACGAAGCCGTAGTCGGGGATGGTGTCGCCCGGCTCCAGCTCCTTCACCAGCTGATAGCCGGCCGGCGCATTGGTGACGACGGCGGGGGCGGTGCTTTGACCCGTTCGTTTGATGTTTTGGATCCAGTGGGTGTCCGCCGTGGCGACCAGTTGAAACGTGATTTCGTCGTCGCGGTGGAGGCCGGTCAGTTCGTTGGTGTGGCGCACGTTCAGCTCCATCGTCATGGCCGGCATGTAATCGGGAATGGCCTCGTGGCGGACCACCAGCGTGTGTCCACCTTCGGGCACGGAGCGCACCACCCCCCGCACGTCAAACACCTGCTCTGTAGGGGAGGCAGGCGCCCTGGTTTTATCCGACCGTTCACATCCGGTTAGGAACATCAGCGACACCACGAGAGAGAGACCCAGCAAGGATTTCATATTTTTTCCGACTCCGACCGTAATGCATCGAGAAAGGTGACAATCGCGGCCGGCGTTTCGGTGCGCATGCCGTCGAAATACCGCCGCACGCGGCCGCTCCGATCCACCACGGCAATCCGGTCCGTGTCCGCAAACCCGCCCGGCATCAGATCGGCCTGGGCCGCGGGCGCCCGCCCCAGGAAGCTGGTTGCAATGAGCGCGTATAAATCGGATTTTCGCCCCGTCAACATCTGCCAGCGGTTCGGATCCGTTCCAAACTGGGCCCCAAATTTCGCCAACACCGGCGGCGTGTCGGAAGCGGGGTCCACGGTGAGCGACAACAGTTGCACATCCGGTTGCGCTTTGGTGAGACGCTGGACTTCGGCCATCTGATGATTCACCTGCAAACAGGAGATGGAGCAGCTGGTGTGAATGAAGTTCACCACCAGAAATTTGCCCGCCACGCCCGCGCTGGTGGTCAGTTGGCCGAGTTGATTCGTCAGCGCAAACGCGGTGAGCCGGCGGTGCGATTGGGCCTCGGAGGTCAAGGGCTGCGGAGCCGGTGACGCCGGCCAGAGCAGGACCAGCCCCGCCCCCACCGCAACCAGCAGCGCGATGAACCCGTAAAACAATTTCAGGTCGCGCCCGCCCGCGTCCGCCCGTCGTTGGGGAACGGCAACCCCGCTGTCGCTGCCGCTCATGGCCGGACGGGTTGCGCCGTGTAACCAGCCTTTTTGATCGTCGCCACCAACTGCGCGGCACTGATCCGATTCGTGTCATAGGCCACCACCGCCAGCCGGTTCGCAAAAGTGACCTGTGCGCGGACCACGCCGCGAGTCTCCTTGAGCTCGGCGGTCAGCCCGCCGGCGCAGCCGTCACAGTGCATGCCGGTAATTTTGAAGCGATTGGTGGCATTGGCGGTCACGGCCGTTTGCTCTCCGGCCCCGACCCCCCACAGTCCGCCCAGCAGCAGCGTGAACAGCAGTTTGGTTTTCATACGCATCCGGTCCTAGCTTGTCATAAAATATCTCCCTCCGCCAGTACGCCGGCGTTATGGCCCGGAAAATCAGTCCGGGCTACCAGCCGAGCACATGCGCGAAAACCAGCGGCGCAACAATGGTCGCATCCGATTCGATGATGAACTTGGGCGTCTTCACGCCGAGTTTGCCCCAGGTGATCTTTTCGTTTGGCACCGCGCCGGAATAGCTTCCGTAACTCGTGGTGGAATCGCTGATCTGACAAAAATATCCCCAGAGCGGCACGTTGGCGCGGCCCAGGTCTTGATGCAACATCGGCACGACGCAAATCGGAAAATCCCCGGAAATGCCACCGCCAATCTGAAACATGCCGAGCGTGCTTTTCTTCGTCGCGGTCTTGGAATAGAACTCCGCCAGCCAGGTCATGTATTCGATGCCGGTGCGCACGGTATGCACATTGTTGATCTCACCGCGGATCACCGCCGCCGCGAACATGTTGCCCAGCGTGGAATCCTCCCAGCCCGGTACCACGATGGGCAGGTTTTTTTCCGCCGCCGCCAGCATCCAGGAATCCTTTGGGTTGATCTGATAGTATTTCCTGTACTTTCCGCCGCGCAAAACCTGATACAAAAATTCATGCGGGAAAAAGCGCACTCCCTTGCGATCCGCCGCCGCCCAGACTTCCAGCATGGCTTTTTCCATGCGGCGCATCGCTTCGCCTTCCGGAATGCACGTGTCCGTGACGCGGTTCATGTGGCGTTCCAGCAGCGCTTGCTCGTCCTCGGCGCTCAGGCTGCGATAGTGCGGCACGCGCTCGTAATAATCATGCGCGACCAGATTGAAAACGTCCTCCTCCAGATTGGCGCCCGTGCAGGTGATGAGCTGCACCTTGTCGCGACGGATCATTTCCGCGAGCGACAAGCCCAGTTCCGCCGTGCTCATGGCGCCGCCCAGGGTGATCATCATTTTGCCGCCGGCGGCCAGATGCGCGGAATAACCATTGGCTGCGTCAATCAATGCGGCCGCGTTGAAATGACGATAGTGATGCTGAATGAACCGCGAAACGGGTCCGCCCGCCGGTTTCGATTTGGAAGCCTTCAATTTTTTCATGTTCAACCGCCTCATGGTAGCAAGTGCCTGCGAAACGAAAACCTAAAAACCGTTTGCCGCAATGGGCCGCGCGTGGTTGGAAACTAAAAACAGAAACTAAAAACAAGCTTGCATCAGTCTGGCGATCAGGCAAGATGGCGCTCCCTTATCGCGGGGTGGAGCAGCCCGGTAGCTCGTCAGGCTCATAACCTGAAGGTCCTAGGTTCAAATCCTAGCCCCGCAACCAATTTTTACGGCCTTGTGAGCCTGGTCTCACAAGGCCATTTTCGTGGTGTCGTTCATCCCAACCCGCCCGTCTCCCGTGGCGCTCCACGCCACCGGTCTTCGTTCCGCGCCGACCGCCGTTTGCGGTTCAAGCGCAATTCCATCCAGCGCAATTCCAGTTTGACTCGTTCGCGCATTTGTCCAGTGTAACCGGCAGATGCAACGGAATGAGCAGCGTCTGCCGCTGGCGCCCCGCGACGCGGCGGCGTGGCAACAGGCGCAGGCGCATTTGCTGGGCGGGCAGGGCGGGGTGGCGCTCCGGATCTACCGCCAACTGATCCGTCGCTATTCTCAAAGTGCCGAGCTGTGGTTTGAACTGGGCAACGCGGCGGCAGGCGCATTGGATTTCGTCCAGGCCAATCAGGCGTATCAACGCGCCCGGGAGTTGGCGCCGAACCATGCGGCGCTGCTGGGTGCGATTGGCCAACAGTACCTGGGACTGCGCCAGTTGGATGACGCCCGCGCCTGTTTTGAGCAAGCCCTCGGCGCGGCACCGGATCAGGTGGACGCGCACATCAATCTGGCCGTGTGGTTTGAGAAGGAGCGGCGACTGGAGGAGGCCTGGGACTGCGTGGAGGCCTGTCGGCGACAGCATCCGCGCGACGATCAGGTGCGTTATTTCCGCGCGTTTCTGTTGCACCGCCGGCAGCAGCCGGGGGCGGCAGAGACGGAGTTGCGCGATCTGATCCGCGACGGCCCGCAGTATCCCTATGTCAAATATGCCGCGCGCCATCTGCTCGGGGTGGTGTTGGATCAACTGGGGCACTACGAGGAGGCGCTCAAGTGGTTGCGCGAAGCCAAGGCGCAGGTGCGCTTGATCACGGACACCCGTCAGCTGGAACGTCATTACGACGCGGCGGATCGTCAGCGGCGCGCCCTGCTGGCCCAATTAACGCCCGCCCATCTCCGCCGGTGGCGCGCCGAGGCGCCCGCCACCGTGGATCGTCAGCAAATGGCCTTTCTTGGCGGGCATCCACGCAGTGGCACGACGTTGCTGGAGCAGGTGCTGGACGCACACCCGGACGTGCTCGCGTTTGACGAACCCACGGCGTTCACGCAGGAAATCGCCAATCCACTGACCCTGGGGGCGGGGGCCCTGTTCAGCCAGGCGGCGTTGGATGCGCTGCCCGCCGCGCGCCGGGCCGACCTGCGGCAGCGGTATCGCAAAAGCCTGTTGCGCGAGATTCCGGGTGAGCCGGCGGCCCGGGTGTTGCTGGATAAAAATCCTTCGCCGACCATGTCGTTGAATTTATGGCTGCGCGTTTACCCCGAGCTGAAGGTCATCATCGCGCTGCGCGACCCGCGCGACGTCATCATCAGTTGCTTCTTTCTGAACATCATGTTGAACGCCACCAACGTGAACTTTTTGAGCCTCGAACGGACCGTCAAACATTACGCGGATTTGATGGACGTCTGGCTGCGCCTGCGCGAATTGGGCGGTTTTGACTGGATTGAAACGCGCTACGAAGACGTGGTCGCCAACCTGAGCGAAGAAGGCCGGCGCGTCACCGCCTTCCTGGGTCTGACCTGGCATCCGGATCAGGCGCGTTATCATGAGACGGCGCGACGCAAGGTGCTGTACGCGCCGACCTATCATGATGTCACCCAGCCGGTTTATCGTCGCGCAATGGGGCGGTGGCAGCATTATGCCGCCGCGCTCGAGCCGCTCCAATCACGCCTCGCGCCGTTTTGCCGCGCCTTTGGCTACGGAGCTTGAAGGGACCGCGCGCTGGTCGGCCGCCTCCAGCACGAAGAAGAATTCGCTGCCGCGACCCGGAACACTTTGCACGCCCACCCGGCCGCCGTGGGCGACGATGATTTCCCGGACGATGGACAGTCCCAGTCCCGCGCCGGTTTTGGCTTGTCCGGGCACCCGGAAAAAGCGGTCGAAAATCCGCGCCTGGTGTTCGGGCGCCACTCCGGGGCCGCGATCGGTCACGCTGAAACGCACCTGGCCATCGGGCAGGCGCTGGGCCGCCACCAGAATCTCTCCCTGGGGCGGGGAATGTTTCATCGCGTTGGCGATGAAGTTCTGAAACACGTGCCCGATCTGCTGCCGATCCACCAGGACCGCCGGCAAATCCGCCGGCAGGCGCGTCAACAGTTGGAAACCCCGGGCGGTGATCAGCGTGCGCGCTTCTTCGAGACTTCCCGTGACCAACTCCCGCGCCGGGACGATTTCCCGGTTCAAACTGGAGTCACCGGCCTCGAGTCGCGCAATATCCAGCAGCGCATCCAGCATGCGCAGCAACCGCTCGGAATCCTTCCGCGCCGTCTCCACCAAACCGGCCTGCGCCGGGGTCAGCGGTCCCACGCTTTTTTCATGCAGCATGTGCAGCACCATGCGCACGCTGGTCAAGGGCGTTTTCAGCTCGTGACTGACCGTGCCCACCAGATTGGTTTTGGCATCGTCCAGCAGCCGGAAGCGCGTGACGTCATGGAGCACCACCGCCACTCCAATCGTTTGGGCCTCGGCCTCGCGCATGATGTGCAGGCGCGGCAGAAAGGCGCGCTCCTGATCCGCGAGTCGCAGCGTCAGCACCGCTTCAAAGCTGTCCGGCAAAAAATCCTGATTTTCCGCCAGCACCCGCTCCACGGCGGTCACCAGTCTGGGCGGCAACGCGCCGTGCAACCCCAGTTGGGCGCTGAGTTCCTCCGCGGCGCGATTGCTCAGTTCGATCCGTCCCTGCGGATCGAGGATGAACACCGGGTCGGAGAAGGAGGCCAGCGCCGCCTCCATGGTGCGATGCAGCCGGACGATTTGTTCCGTGGTGCTTTGCCGGTACGTGTGCAGTTGCGCGGCCATTTTGTTGAAGGTCCCGGCCAGTTCTCCCAGCTCATCCGCGGAGAGCACCGGCACGGTCTGCGCCAGATTGCCGGCCCCGATTTCGCGCGCCGCATTGGTCAGGGTTTGGATCGGGCGCAGAATGGCGCGGCTGAGTTTGTAGCTGGCGTAACCCAGCAGCAGCAGCGCCCCGCCCAGGCTCAGGCTCAAGACCCCGATGATGGTGCGGTTGGTTTGCTTGATGGTGTCGGCAATGCCGAAAATGTTCTGCTTGCTGGCCTCCCGCCAGCGGTTCAGCAGCACATCGATCGCCAGTTTTTTCGGAATGATTTGCCGGTCATAAATCGCGTGCTGTTCGGCCGCCGCCACCTCCGGACGGAACATCTGCGCGCCCTCGAACCGCAATGCCACAAAGTTCGTCCGCAACTGCTGCAACAAATCCGCCTCCGCTTGCGCCGTCAGATTGGAGGATTGCGCCGTCAGTTGCGCCTCAAACAAACGGGCGTTGTCATCGAACATCTCCCGCACGGTGGCCGGCTCTTCCGTGCGCGAGCGCTGCAACGCGGTGTCCATGCGGTCCAGTGTCACCGTCATTTGCGTCGCGGCATTGTCCCGCTGGTAGTTCTCCGTGATCGTCCGGCTCACGCTCGCCGCCAGGCGTGAAACCAGCACCAGCGCGAAACCGCCCACCGCGATCAGGATCAGCACGAACGGAATGAGATGCAGGAAAATGCGGGTGCGCAGCATGGGGCCGGACCTCCGTTCACGGGGCTAAATGCCCATTTTCTTCTTCCGCTCATACAACGTGCCCCGGGAAATGCCCAGCAGCTGGGCCGCCTCTTCCATGGTCCGCGTCTGTGCCAGCACCCGGCGGATGTGTTCGGTTTCAATTTGTTCCAGTGACACCTTCATGCCCACGCTCACCCCGGCGGGCGCCCCCGGGGGCCGGGGGCCCAGCTGGTCGGGCAAATCCGCCGGCACGATCTCCCGGCCGTTGGCGAAAATGACCGCATGTTCAATCGCGTTGCGCAACTCGCGCAAATTGCCCGGCCACGGGTAGGTTTCCAGCGTCTGCCACGCCGCGCTGGACAAGCCGGTCACGGGTTTGCCGCATTGCGCGCCGAAGAACTTGAGGCAGCCGGTCGCCAGCACTTTGAGATCGCGCGGCCGCTCGCGCAACGGCGGCATCCGGATGCCGATCACGTTCAGCCGGTAAAACAGGTCTTCGCGGAAGGTTTTTTCCTGCACCGCCGCTTCGAGATTGCGGTTGGTGGCGGCGATCACCCGCACGTTGGCCCGGCGGGTCTTGGCTTCTCCGACCCGTTCGTATTCCTTTTCCTGCAACAGTCGCAACAGCTTGGGTTGAATCGCCACCGGCAGTTCACCGATCTCATCCAGGAACAGCGTTCCGCCGTCGGCCAGGGCCACCTTGCCCCAGGTATCGCTCGACGCCCCGGTGTACGCCCCCTTCACCCGTCCGAAGAGTTCACTCTCCAACAACTCCGCCGAGAGGCTGGGGCAATTGATGGTGACGAACGGCCGGTCCCGGAACGGACTCCGTTCGTGCATCGCGCGCGCGAGGATGCTTTTGCCCGTGCCGCTCTCCCCCAGCAACAACACCGTGGCGGCGGAATTGGCCGCCCGAAACGCCTGGCTGAACACCCGTTCCATGGCCGGCTCCACCGATTCCATGACTGTCGGCGGGGCGTCGCCCGTCAGTTGGGCTTCCAGGTTGGCGATGCGCCCGGACAACGAGCGCGCCTCGCCGATTTTTCGCAGCAGTTGCCGGATCTGTTCCGGCGTGAAGGGCTTGGCAATGTAATCCTTGGCGCCCCGGCGCATCGCCTCCACGGCGTTGTCAATCGAGGCGTAGGCGGTGAACACCACGACGTCCAGATTTGCATTGCTGCGGCGCAGGCGGGGCAGCACCTCCAGCCCGTTCTCGCCCTCGAGCTTAAGGTCCAGAAAGCACAGGTCGAATTGTGCGCGCTCCAACTCACGCAACGCGGCGGCGGCGTCCGCCACCCCCACCACTTCATGCTCCAGACCCCGCAACATCACCGCCAGCGTGCTGCGAATGCTCGCTTCATCGTCGAGGATCAAAATACGCATGTGTTGGAGGGGGCGTTCAGAATGGATTTCAAGTTCCTGATCCGGTCCCGCAGCAATGCTAAAGGTCATGCGTCGGCGAGGCGAGCAGGTTTCTCGCCGCACATCCGGTCTGCCCGCGACCGGCATGAAATCGGGGAAAACACTCCCCGCGGGCCCGGGAGCCGACCGATTTTTGAACGAGGTTTGTGCAGAATCTGCACCTGCTTTCATGGTGTCGGAACGCTTCGCCGTGCCCGCGCGATTTTTCCTCGCAAATTTTCACTTCAATCCGCGCGGGGAATCGAGGAAATGCGGCTGGATTCAGCAGCCCTCCGCTTGGCGCCCGCCGCGGGGACGGTGGCCGGCGCGCCGGTTCGGAGTTTGTGGCACTGCCACTGCTAAAGCCACGCCGTGCGAGCGCCTCAATCCTGAATTGGGAAGCGGGACGAAACCATGATGCCGGTAACTGTGCTATTGCGGAGAGCCATTGCGTGCCGATGGCGTCGGTGGCTTCCCGTCCTTCTGCCGGGCTTGCTGCTGCCGCAAAGTGTTGGCGGGCAGGAACTGGCCACCCCCATCCGGCTGGGGTGGAATGCCGCGGCGGATCCTTACGTCGTTGGGTACGCCATTTATTATGGTCCGCCGGAAGCGGGGACGTTGAATCGTCTGGACGTCGGCACCCAGTTGGAATGTACGCTCTCCAATTTATACGTGGGAACGACCTATCGCATTTACGCGGTTTCCTATAACTTCCTCGGCTTGGAGAGCATCCCGTCCAACGAACTGCTCTACACGCCCACCGTGCCCGCCCTGCCGCCTGCCGGTAAAAACGGACGGCTGCTCCTGGTCCGATCCGCGGAGGGACACGTGCAATTGCGCACTTCTGCCGCCGCGGGCAGCCTCGGGGCGATTCAGTTCGCCGCCACCCCCACGGCCGCTTACTGGCAGACCCTCACCAATGTCACCGCCAATCACAGCGGTCAGATCATCGCAATGGATGCCGCGGCGGCGCGCGTACCCCAGCGCTTCTATCGCTTCGTCTCCGGCCCGCAACCCTGGCTTTCGCGCCTCACCATCACGCCCCAAGCCAACGGTACGGTGCGACTCGAATGGTTGACGCCACCGGGCGCGGTAACCCGGCTGCAATCCGCACCCAGTCCCAACGCGAGAATCTGGACAACACGCGCCACGATTACTTCTGATGCCGAAGGTCGTGCCGTTTACGTGGATGCCCTGACCGCAACCCCGGGTGCGCGATTTTACCGGGCGGTGCTGGCGGTCGAAGGTCAGGAGGGACGGGCGCGGTTCTGACGCCGGGTCGGTCCGGGCATTCCGCCCCCGGACAGTCCCCGGAGTGTGTCCGGTCCGCAACCGGAGGCCAGGGACTGGCTGAGGGGGTGCAATTGCACAATGGATGATGACCGACCGTCCAGAACAATCATCGTAAAGGGCGTTGACAACCCGGGTGCGGCTTCTCCCCCACCGTGGCATGGCCCGCAAGTTACGCGTGGAATATCCCGGGGCGGTTTTTCCATGTCGTTTCCAGGCAGCGCCACCTTGGCCACCGCATCTTCGCCACCGGATTTGGTTATCCAGAGCAATCATTGACAACGATGGCGTTGTTCGACAGTCTTGGCGCATGTCAAAACCGGCTTTGGGACGGGGTCTTGGCGCGTTGTTGGGCGGCGCTTCAGCCGTTGCAAAACCCGCGCCCGCCGGCCCGCTCCCCGTCAACACTGAATCTACAAACACGACCCTTCCCGGCGCCGCCGTTCCGCCGGTTGCCGGCGCGTCGTCAGCTGCCCCGACTCCTGGAGCGCGCGACCTCGTTCGCCGCATCCCGGTCAGCCAGGTCAAACCCTGTGCGTTTCAACCCCGCAAGGTTTTTTCCGCCGAGGCCCTGCAGGAGCTCGCGGATTCCATCAAGGAACAGGGCATCGTTCAGCCGCTGATCGTCCGGATGCAGGGCGGACAGTATGAATTGATTGCCGGTGAGCGGCGCTGGCGCGCCGCGCAACTGGCCGGGTTGACGGACGTGCCGGTCATTGTGCGCGAGGCGGACGACCGGACGGTGCTGGAGATGGCGCTCATTGAGAACCTGCAGCGCGAGAATCTCAACGCCATCGAGGAAGCGCTCGGGTTTTCCCAGCTGATCCAACAATTTCACCTCACCCAGGAGGCGGCGGCGGCCAAGGTGGGCAAGAGCCGCACCGTGGTGGCCAATGCCCTGCGTCTGCTCAAATTGCCGGGCGACGTGCAGGAATTGATCCGCGGCGGGCGGCTCTCGGTCGGCCACGCCAAGGTCATTCTGGGATTAACCCACCCGCTGCAACAAAGCCAGGCCGCCGAACGGGTCATCAAAGAGGATTTGAACGTGCGCCAGACGGAGGGGCTGGTGGCCAGATTCACCGCCAAGGGACCGGCGCGGCGCGCCGCCAATGCCGCCGCCCCCACGGATGCGCAAATCGCCAACCTGGAAAATAAAATCCGCGAACGGCTGGGAACGAAGGTCGCCCTCCACTACAAGAACGGCAAGGGGAAGCTGGAGGTTTGCTTCTTTAGCGAGGCGGAGCTCGAGGGGGTGCTGCAAATCCTGGGCGTCAACCCGGATTGATGGTCCGGTCATCCAGCGCGCGCCACGGATCCCGATCGCGGAATTTTTCCGTGCCTTGACCCGGGACTTTCGTGTATTTGAAGGGTCGATTTTTCGAAACAATTATGACAACTACTCCGGAATTGCGCGCCACGACCGCGCGCCAGCTGCAAACCAGCGAGTCGCGCGCCGCATCCCTGCATGCGTTCGTCGGTCTGGACGGCTTTGTGGACGAGATCCTGCACGTCGTGGACAAACGCGAAAGCGCGGAAAAATTCACCCGGCTGCCCACCATCGCCAAGTATGCCGAACGCCTGGCGCACGCCGCTGGACACAGCACCAACGTGGAACTGATCCGCCGCCAGACCAAGCTCGGCGGCAACGGTCCGATCATGGCCAACGCGCTCGCCAGTTTCGCGATGAAGGTTTGCTACCTCGGCAATCTGGGCTACCCCAACATCCACCCCGTCTTCGCCGATTTCTCCCGTCGCGCCGAGGTACACACGCTGGCCGAGCCGGGCTATACCGATGCCCTGGAATTCGAGGACGGCAAAATCATGTGCGGCAAACTGGCCGCGCTGTACGAGGTAAACTGGGAAAATTTGCAGCGCCGGTTTGGGGTGGACTCCTTGCTGGCGCGGATGCAGCAGGCCCAATTCCTCGCGTTTGCCAACTGGACCATGTTGACCGGCATGAACGACATCTGGGAGGCGGTCCAAAGGGAGGTTTGCCCCAAACTCACCGGGCTGCGGCGCACCATCTTCTTTGATCTTGCCGATCCCGAAAAGCGCACGCACGCGGATGTGTTGCGCGCGCTCGGCCTGATCACCGGATTTGAGAAGTACTTCGATGCCATCCTCGGTTTGAACGAAAAGGAGGCTTACGAAATCGGCGGACACTTGGACCTGGACACGAGCCAGCGCACGCCCGACGGGTTGCTGGCGCTCGCGCAGCAGATCCATGCGCGGCTCCAGATCAACACCGTGGTCATCCATCCGGTCAGCTACGCCCTGGCCGTGAGCGCCAACGATACGGCGTTGGTGGAGGGGCCGTACACCCCCCAGCCGTTGATCACCACCGGTGCGGGCGATCATTTCAACGCCGGCTTTTGTCTCGGCAAACTGCTCGGTTTCAAAAACGCCCAGGCTCTGTTGACTGGCGTCAGCACCAGCGGATTTTATGTGCGCACCGGGAAGAGTCCCGCAGTGGCGGATCTGGCCGGTTTCCTGCAAAACTGGCCCGGCACTGCCTGACCGGATTTTTGTCGCGTCACCCTCCATCACGAAAACATTTTGAATCGCCACCCGCTGATGAAGTCGAGACGGTATCCCCGCGGACACCGGGTGGCTCGCGGCTGGGTTCCTTTTCCCGGACTCCGCCACTTCCTGCTGCACCGGGACGCATGATTTTGGAAGTGCTCAAATACGGCCATCCGGTGCTGCGCCAGAAAGGGGCGCAGCTCTCCCGGGTCACCGCGGAACACCGACAGCTGATCGCCGACATGTTCGAGACGATGTACGCCGCCCATGGCATCGGGCTGGCGGCGCAGCAGGTGGGCCACGCGCTGCAACTCACCGTGCTGGATTTGCGCGGCGTGAAAGACCGCCCTTCCACACTGGTGGTGGCGGGGAAAACCCTGGACGTGGGGCAATTCATGCCGCTGGTGTTGATCAATCCTGAAATTCAACCGCTGAACGCCGCCGTGCTGGGACCGGAAGGATGCCTGAGCTTCCCCGAACTTTACGGCGACGTGTTGCGGCCCGAATCCGTCCTGGTCAAGGCGTGGAATGCCCAGGGGGAATCCTTCTCCTTTCAGTGCGGAGGGTTGCTGGCGCGCGCCGTCCAACACGAGGCGGATCATTTGAACGGGATTTTGTTCATTGACCGGATGGATCGGAAATCCAAGGACGACATCCGCGAGGCGCTGGAAACATTGCAGGCGGAAACCAAAGCCGTCCTCGCCCTTGCCCGCAAACAGCAGACCCGTCGTTGACCCGGAGGAGCGTCACCCGTCACCGGCCCCGCCGCGGGCTCGCGGAGGTTTCCAATCCTCCGGTCCACTGCTCCACCGGGATTCTTGCAACGCCGGCCACTGCGCCCGCGCCGCAGTTCAGAGACGCGCAATCGCACCCCGTCGGCAAACGCCCCTTCCCATCGCTCCTCCACGATGAGCGTCCGGTGCGGCCCGCTGAACGCGTGACCCGCCGCCGGTGGAACCGGCTGGTGCCGGTGCCGTCCATCCGCCCATGCCGGAGGGCGGATTCCGCGGCGGCGGCCCGATCACCCGTTGAAAATGACTGGCCAGCCGACACAACGCCTGCGCCGGCCGGCCGGTCCTGGCGACCCGCACCGGACGTGGCCAGGAACCGTTCGCGAAGGATTTGGAATTTTTCGTTTGGAGCGCGCTAAACCCAGCGCGCAGGTCGGAAGCCGAATCGCTGCAGGCATAAATAAACGGCAAGACCCAGGATGGCGAATGCACTTGGGGAAACTTCCGGAATCCGGGTGAATGTTCCGACGATGATGCCGTTTCCAACTGCTGTGGCGCTGATACCTGCCTGCAATCCCGATCCGGTACGCGTGATCAATACCCAACCAAAGTTATCCTGCGCGTCGACTTTTCCGTCTCCCAGGCTGGGAGGATAGTGATCATCCCAATAACCATAGTAACGACTCTGACCGGGGAAAAACGTTTGCAGGCTGCTGTCCAGGCCGACCCTGCTGTTTGAAATCAGCGGCGTCGTTGATGTGACAAAAGTGGGATCAATCACCATCCCGGGTGAAACGGCAAACAGCTCATAAGCTTCCGCGATGCCTGCGGACCGGAAGGTGAACTGTGCGCCGCCTTCGGATATGATCTCGATGGCAAACAAACCAAAGCGTCCCTGGTCGGGATTCACCGATTTGGTGAGCGTCAAAAACGACCCCATGCCGAACAGGGGAAGAACTGCTGCATCGTTGACATAGACTCCCTGCGCGGCGGACGAAAAGATGCAGGCATGCGCCATAACGGCGACGGCAGCGGTTTTAAGCGATGTAAAGATGTTCATAGTAGTTCAATCAGTTGAGTGGTTGACGGTTTTCATCTTCTGGAGCAAGTCCTCGTTGCCTCATGGAAACAGGTATCATCTTGTGCGCGATTTCCGCGTCTCCCATCGCACCCACACCTCGGGTGTCCGCGCACCGGCCATTGGCGGGGCCGGGCCTCAGCAAAAGGCGCTGCTGCCGGGGATACGGGTGACACGGGACCATTTATACTTTCGACCTCGAATTTTGTCGAGCCGGAAAGCTCTCCCCGATGGCGAACCGCCGCGGCGGGCACCAGCGTCCTTGCCAAGACAGATCACACGTTATTGCGGCTGTTGTTTCATGTCTGTCCATGTATGGTGTTTTCGCTCTCCGGACCTTCTCGACGAGAAAATGAAGATCACCCGATCGTGCCATGGAACACGTTGCCATTGCCCACCCCGGCCTGGGCGTATGCCTTCGGCAAATTCATTTGCTTGCTTCAAGGCCGGAACGATTCTTTCGGCATTCTCTCATCGGAAGCGAACTTCTTGTGGACCTGACCGTCGTGCTGACCAGAACTTGTAAAGCGGCCAATTCCTGAGGTTGCTCGCTGTCCGCCACGCGGCGGGATTCCATGCCGCCAGCGGTGCCGCCGGTGGTTTGCCTGGTCTGCCGGGCACAGACTCGACCGCTCCGCGATTTCTTTCACGGCCACCAATGTTTTCTTTCGCCGGCGGACGGCGGACTTCTCTGCTCCAACCTTCGCCCGGGGCGCGTGGCAATAAAGCTTCCTCCGGTCGTCGTCCGGAGTGGATGGGGGTATTGGACGGTCAGGGCGTTTTCAGCAGCCAGACCTCGCTAACCCGTGATTGTTTGCGCCAATTGAGTCCGGCCTCCTCCGGCAGTTGGTCGAACGTGAGCTGCAGGTGGCCGTCTGTTGTCAGCTCCTGCGGAACGGCGAATTCGAGAAATTCACCAATTTCATAACGCGTCGCTCCAAGGGGCGGGAGCAGCTGGCCGTCACCGCGGATTCTCGCCTGGCCGTAACCGGTCAGACGCACACGATAGGTCGCGCGCGGATCCAAGTCGTGGTACTTCAAGCCCAGCGGCCAGTCCATGCTGACCTGCCAGGTGAGCCGGCGCCGGCTGAACCCGCTGTCCCACCACCAAAAACCCGGCGGCGGATCGCCCGCCCCGGTCGGATCGGTTTGGAACCGCTCGCCCCGGACCACATGCGGCGCTTTGCCAACCTGTCCCACGGCGTCATAGAAGCTGCCCGGCCCGGGTTGTTCCCAGGCGGCCACCTGCTCCAGCGCCCGCACCCGTTCCCGTTCGGTCGGCAATTGACGAATGCGCGCAAATTCATCCTCCAACCACCAGCGGTTGTTCAAGGGCACGTCCAGGTGATCGAGAATCGCTCCGCGCTCCGCGCCGCTGGCATGGTACTGGGGCACGCTGGTTTGCAGCCGGATGGTGCGGAACAAGTCGGCGCACAAGTTCGTAATGCGCGTGTGCCATTCCCCCCGCACTGGCGCGGAGGTGGCCCGGGCCAAAATCGCCAGTGCGGTCTGCATGGCCGCGTCCGCGCCGTGGCGGGCGGCGTCGGCCAGCACCTGGTTAGCCTGTTGTTCCAACGCGGTTTCGTACAACAGACGCTCCCGGATGTAGGCGTCGTAGTAGGCGCGGAGCAGACAGAGTTGCCAGCGCCAGTTGTCGCGACATTCCGGCGCGCGCTGCTCCAGCCGCTGCCACAAGGCCAGCGTGGCGGCCACCCCGCCATTCTCCGCTAGGGCGCCGTCCCAGTTTTTTTCCAGGGCAAGCAATCCATCCGCCGCCGCTTCCGCCACCGCGGCGCCAAAAAAGCACCGGGTGTAATCCAGTAGAATATCGCGCGCGCCGGTCTCCGGCTGCCAGCCCAGGCGGCTCCAGACGGCTTTGTTGACGTCGTCATGCACGCCGTCCGAATAGCTGATAAAGCCGCTGGTATAAGGCGCAAAGTACTGGACAATGAATTTGTAAAAGACGGGGCGGGGGTTGGAACACTCGCGGCCCTCCGTGCGGGCGAAGGCGGGATCCCACCAGAGCGTCGGCCACTGGCAGCGGACGGTGTGGGTGATGTCCGGGTAATCGCGCAAGCCGTAGCGCTGCGGCAATCGGGCGCGCGTTTCGGGAATGGGCGGACTGCTCGGCCCGGCCACCAAACCGCCCAACCAATCGGGCTGATGCTCGCTAATCCACTGATGCACGTAATCCACCGCGGGCTTTTCGTAGCCCTGCATGGATAGCCAGATTTTTGCGCGAGGATGGGATTTCGCCAGCAATCGCGAAACTTCCTCCAAATAAGGAAACACCAGCTCCGGCGCATTATCGCCGGGGTCGCCACCCGGAAAGAAAATTCCGTCCAAACGCGGGCAATCCCGAAATAAAGCCTCGTGGCGCCGCAGAAATTCGGCGCGCCGCGTTTGCTCGGTCAGAGCAAAATCCGCCGGCACCCACACCCAGTATTCCAATTCATATTGCGCGCAAATTTCACTGAGCCGCCGGTTCATCACGTCGCGCGGCAGCGGCATGTGCGGACTCTCCCGCTCGTCGTGAAACGGAATTCCCTCGATGCTATTGGCGCCAAACAAAGCCAGTTCGCGGATGTACTGCTCGAATTGTCGGTCGTTCCAACCATCGTAACTGTTGGCCGTGGCGCGATAACCCAGTTGATGGCCGCGAATCGGCTGCGCGGGCGCGGTGGCCAGGTCCAGACCCGCGGGCACGGTGGCCGCGCCGGATGCCCAGTGGATGCGCCGCAACAACTCGCCCACGCCAAACAAGGCCCCGCGTGAATCCGCGCCCCGGATCCAAATCGCCGCCCCCGGTTCGTTCGCCGCAGGAATGATCAGGCGAAACCCTTCCGGCTGAAGCTCCGGATGGGCGGGGCCGGAGCGCGGTGCGGGCGCAGACATTCCCGCCGGGGTGGCCGCACCCGAGGCAATGGCGATCACCACCCCCTCTGGCGGGCGCGTGGTGCTGATGGGCCAGGTCAGGCCGGTGCGCGATTTGATTTCCTCCGCCAGCACGCGCGCGGCCATGGCCTCGGCCGGGGGCAGCGCGCCGGAGCGGATGACGATGGTGGTGGAGGCAAGGTCAATGGGCGCCGCACCCGGGGCCGCCCACAGGGAAACCGGCGCGACGACAAGGAGGCCGAGGGACCGGCGGAAGCGTTGAAGGAAATGCAGCGGCAGCTTCACGGGAGGGAGCAGATAAAAATTTGGTTTACCGGACCGGCCGGGGTTGGTTGCGGGCGCAGGTAGGCGATGTGCCGCCCGTCGGGCGAAAACACGCACGCTTCCGGTCGCGGCGCTTCCGCAGCGGCAAAGCGCGCCGTCAGCCGGAGGGTCTGGCCCGTGCGCACTTCCGAGACGCAAACACTGTTGTCCATGACGTGGGCGATCCAGCGCCCGTCCGGACTCCAGGAGAAGGCGGAAGCGATGCTGAACGGATTGCGGGTGAGCGGCACGGGCGCGCCGCCGTGGGGCGACACCGTCCAGAGCTGAACGACACCGGCATCGTCTTTCATCAAAAACGCGATGCGCGCGCCGTCCGGCGAACTGCGCAGCCAGTGACGTGGTCCCTGAATTCCGGGAAATTTCCGCCCGGTGGTGAACGTCAATCGTTGCTGTACCGTGCCGCGTGGCGGCCGCGGCCGGCGGGTGGCGGTGCCGGCCAGCGGACCATCGCCCGGTTGCGTGACATCCTCCGGCAAGTCCACCCGGTAAACCTCCAGTACCGGCTGACCGTCGGCCCGCACCACTTCCCCTTGAAACGCCAGGGCGCGCTTTTGCCGCGTGCCGTCCGGGCGCACATAACCGTTGGTGCCGATCCACCCCTCTTCGATCGCGCGCCGGATCTCATCCGAACCGGGGCGCGGCTGCGCCGTGGTGCGGGTCACCAGCACGGAGAACGTTTCTCCATCCTGGTTGCGCGGGTGTGTGCGCGGCACCCGCACCGGATGCCCGAAAACGCTGACTCCAATGTTGCGCAGATTCATTTCGTGATCGGCATCTTCCTCCGCGAATTGGGCCAGCACATGATCTTCGTAGGTGTAACTCACCCATTGGCCGTCGGCGCTGAAGACATGCACGTGGGAACCGCCGCGCAACGCGCCCGGCGTAAACGGCGGGGTGACGTCGCGCGCATCCAGATTCAACGTCGCCTGGGGATGATTCAGGCCCACCAACACGCCGCGCCGGTGATAGAAATTATATTGCCAATCCGGCGTGGGATGCTCCGGACCTAGAATGAACACCACCTGCGGCTGAACCGGATGGCAAGTAACCACGCCGCAATGCGCGCCGTTTTGCGCTCGATACAGTTCCCGCACGGCACCGGTATCCATATCAACACATTCGATGGTGGCTCCGTCGAAATCCGCGCCCGGTCGCCCGGAGCGCGTGTCATAGACGATCCAGCGGCCATCGGGCGACCAGACGCCGATGTTGGTCAGGACATGGTTTTTGGGCTGATGGGTGAGTTGACGTTCGGATTTCACTGGGAAAACTTGCGGTTGGACACGCGCGGCGCCCGGATCTCCAGGAAGGCAGCCGCCCAGCCAGCCGGCGGACAACATCATCAAACCGGCGCGCCGGATCAGGACGGGCGGGGTGATGAGGTTGCGCATCCGCTGCATGCGCGCATTCTCGCAAGGTTCGCAAGCGAGGCAAGGCAATTGAGGGGCGGCAGGACGACCCGCGGCATCGTGGCGCGACCGGACCTCTGCCCGTGCAACAACAGGCAGCGTCGGGGCGAGCGGTTGATTTCCGCACGCGAAGAACGGCAGGGCCGGCCGTGCGGCTGTTCAATCGGGGCCGGACTGCTGACCGGAAGCTGCCGGGCCTGCCGGTGTGCCGTTTCCCCCGGTCTAACCGGCGGTCAGTTCCGTCACGCAGCGGAAGCCGATGGTGGCACAGCGGTCCAATCCCGGCCACACCAGCAGAAATTTGGCCGCCCAACGGCAGGGCAGGGGCCCGCCGTCGGCATACCAGTCCGATCCCGCAGCCCGATACCACGAGCCGCCTTTCAGCACGCAAAACCGCGTTCGTCCGTCGGTTCTTTCGCTTTCCGTCCAATGCCACACATTGCCGCAGAAGTCGTAACCCCCCAATGCGGAACGCCCCGCGGGAAACGCCCGGACCGGAGTGGTCCCCCCGCCGCCCGGATTGCAGACCCCGGTGCGCATTTCGTCACCCCAAGGAAACCGGGTGTGCCCGGGGCCTGCGGCGGCATATTGCCATTCCTCCTCGGTGGGCAGACGTTTGCCCGCCCACCGCGCGTAAGCCCGTGCGTCCTCAAGATCCACGTAAACCACCGGATGCTCCTCTTGGCCCGGTGGCGGCGCTCCTCCGGACCAGTGGCGTAGAAAATTTTCCGGATGGCGCGGGCGATAGTGGCTGGCGCGCAGGAACTCGGCAAACTGGATGTTGGTCACCGGCGTCAGATCCATGGCCGCACGCGCAATCGTCACCGGCCGCGTGAAAATCCTCGGCTGGTGCAGGCCCTCCCCGTTGAATGCTTGAGCGCCGCAGGAATCATAAAAGCCGCACTCCCGGCTCCGGAATTCGACCGTCATCGTGAAGCTGGCCGCCGGCAGTTCAAACGCATCGTCCGGCACGCGCGCGTGCTTTTTGCCCGGCGGCGGCGGTTCAAGCACTGTGGTTCGCGCCGGGAACGCGGCGTCCTGACGGGCACGACGGGCCAGCGCTTGTTGCCCGCGCAACAGCGAACGGAATCCCGCCTCCAGCCGCCGGCCCGCGGGCAATGCCACAAAACCACCCAGCCCGCGCGGCGCGATGCTCCCCGTCAGCACGGCCGCCCCGTTCCGCAGCGCGGGCTGTACTTCGCGTCCGGCGATCAGATCGAAAAAGCGGGCCGGTTGATCAGGGACCGGCAACAACGGGCCGTGAACGGTTTGCTCCGAACGGTTCACCAGGGTCCACAGGCGCAGGTCCCCGCCCTCCCAGGCGCTGGCGTACAGGGCCGGTTGCGCGGTGGGCACCAACGGGGTCCAACCTTCGCCCTGGAACAGACCGGCAAAGTGGCGTTGAATGGGCAGCATGGCGCGCAACAGGGAACGATCCCGCGCGCTCCACCCCACCCACGAGCCAAACACGTTTTCCCAGATCATCATGCCGCTTCCGTTCATCCACGCCGTGTGCAGTTCACCGGTGTGGTCGTGGTGCCAGCGTTTGATCTGGTGCTGCAGATGGCGGCGCTCGAACCATTTGTTGCGCAGGACCCCGGGCGCCGCGCTGTCCGCAAACCATTGTGCCCAGCTCAAATGATGATCGTGAACCCCGTCCAGCGGCAGGGCGATTTCACTCTCCAAAACCACCCCGGGACGCGCCGCATCCAGCTTGGGACGCAATTCCCCGGCCCCGCGATCCAGCGTATCGAGGAAAATGCCGTCGGCGCCGGTGACGCGTACAATCTCGACCAGGGCGTCCAAGTCGCCCTGGCTTTCACGGCGCGTGCCGCGATCCCAAGGGTTGTAATCAATGAACACCCGCGTGCCGCGCGCCTGCAGTTCACCGGCAACCCGCCGTAACCCCGGCAGCCCGCCCGGCAGGTCCCGATAAAAATCAAATTGATTGCGCTCGTCAAAGCCCAGGCGCGGATACGCATGCCACAGGACCACGGCGTCATACCCCCCAAACTCCCGCGCGCCGTGCGCCAGAAACTCCCCGACCCGGCACCGGCCACGCCGCGCATCGTAGGCAATCTCGTCTCCCAGCATGAGGAAGCAACAAGCGAAACAACGGCTGGCCCACGTGAATTCCGGGCGTCGGTAAAGCGTGTCCGCATAGTTCAACTGCTGCCGCCGTTGCTGCCGCCACGCCGCCAGTCGTCGCCGGAATTCTGGCCAGGCGGCCGGATCCTTTGGCGCGGCAATCAAGGGCGTTTCCGCATCAAACGTCAGGGCCGCCCACGCCGCCGGGACGATGAATCCCGCCCCACCCGTCAGCGCGCCCAGTTTCAACCCGGTGACTAGAAATTCGCGCCGGGAGACGCGCCGATTCGGTTCCGCCTGGCAGGCAACACGCCGGTTCATCCTTCCATCCTGAAACACTCCCGCCGGCTGCCTCAACGAGAAAATCGAACCCCGTCGAAACGATGGCTGGACCGTGTCTGCGGCTTGCCAATTCCCCGCGGGTGGACAAATTGCCTTCGTCACGAACGGAAGCACTGTGATGACCACCATCCAAGGCTACGATCATCTGAACCGGTACCCCAGCATCGCCTCGTCCTCGTTCTCGTCCTCGTTTGACTATAAATACAACGCCGCCAGCCAGCGCACCTCCGTCGCGAACGTGGCCGGCAGCTATTGGGAGTATGGCTGCGACAGCCTGGGTCAGGTGACCAGCGGCAAGAAGTAATGGAGCGATGGAACGGCGGCTTGCCCCGTGAGATACTATGAGCCAGTTCAACTATGTTTACGTGCTGCGCAGCGTGTTGGCTGGCAATTTCTACGTGGGGTTGACGGACGATTTGAAGCGGCGGTTTCGAGAACACCAGGGCGGCTTGGTGCCATCCACGAAGCATCGTCGGCCTTTCGCGTTGATATATTATGAAGCCTGTCGCAACCGCACGGAGGCCGTCCGCCGCGAGAAATATCTCAAGACGGCTTGGGGAAAGCGTTTTCTCAAATGTCGTTTGCGGGATTATCTCACGGGGTAAAGGCCGGCAATTTGATTACACGTTCGACAACATCAGCCAACTGAAGACCGCGCAAGGCAAAGACCGGGTCATAAACACCAGCACGTGGGCCAGGAGCGGGGTGCCCCTGGCCAATGGCAACAACAGCTACACGGCCACGGCCAAAGACACGTACGATCGCACTGCCTCCGACACCCTCAACCTGTCCCTGCCCGCCACCCTCAACTTTGCCTACGATTACAACGGCAATCTCACCAACGATGGACGGCGCGTGTTCGAGTATGATTACGAGAACCAGTTGACCAACGTGTTTGTGGCCGGCGCCTGACGCAGTGAGTTCAAGTATGACGCCTTTGGCTGGCGGCGCGTGCGCCGGGAATACACCTGGCAATCCAGCGCCTGGGTGAAGACGAACGAGGTTCGCTACGTTTACGATGGCCTGTTGACGGTGCAGGAGCGGGATGCGAATAATCTGGCCATGGTCAGCTACACCCGGGGCAACGACCTGAGCGGCACGCGGCAAGGCGCCGGCGGCATCGGCGGGCTGCTCGCCCGGACTGATCACTCAACTCGCATCTCTCAACCCTCAGCCGCCCACGCCTACTACCACTGCGACGGGAACGGCAACGTGACGGCGCTGGTGGACACCAACGGCTCCATCATCGCGCGCTACCAATACGATCCGTACGGGAATCTGTTGGGCATGTCCGGGCCACTGGCTGAAGCGAACACCTACCGTTTCAGCAGCAAGGAATGGTGCGCCAATGCAGGGCTTTACTACTATGGCTTCCGGTTTTACGAGCCAAATTTGCAGCGGTGGCCAAATCGAGATCCGCTCGGAGACATTGCCAGTCTGCCCGTGAGGACAATAGGTATAGCGCCTTTGTACGAATCCGACGACGGTGGCGGGATGACCGACGGGGAATTCCAAGGTGCGATGGCACGGATAAATTTATCTCTCTACACGGCTGTCGGTAACAACCCCGTGAGTATGATCGACACCTTTGGCCTCGACCCGTTCCAGTTGTTCCCCGACCCGGACGCAGCAGCCAAAGATGCTGCGTGCTACATCAAAAAACACCGGCTTGAAATCAAGGATGAACATTTCGAGCAATCGGCAGCGATTTTCAAAGGCAAAGACGGCAAGTATTATTACAACTTTCCTCAGCACGGCAAGAGTGTGTTCCCGGCCGTTTCCGACGCAGACTACGATTTCAAAAAAGATCCGAAGGACACGCTGGCAGGACACATTCACGACCATGTGAGGGGCGAGCGGTTCTCGGACAAGAACGATCCTCCAAAAGGTACGCCGAAGGACATCGAACTCTACAAAACGAAAAGCATTCCGGGCTATCTTCTGACGCCCAAGGGTGACATCAAGAAGTACGATCCGAAGACTGACAAGACCACGACCATCGGGAACTGCAAATGATCCTCAAGCTTCTGCGTGCTTACTTAAGCCCGATGAAGGTGCTCACGGCGACTTCGCTGATCATTTGCTTGAGTGGCTGTTCGACGTCGACTCGCCTTAGCGATTCGGCCGCGCAGCCGGAACCTGTCTTGATCGTTTACCACGTTAAGCCGGGTGCGGAACAGGCGCTTGAGGACGTGCTTAAGCGTGCTTGGGAAATCTACCGCAGCGAACGGTTGGTTTTTGACAAGCCTCACGTCTGCGTGCGCGTTAAAGAGGATGCGGAGAAAATCCGTTTCGTGGAAATGTTCACTTGGGTCAGTTATTTCGCCACTGAACACCCCCCGGACTCCGTAAAAAAGATTTGGGATCAGCTGCAGTCGTTGTGCGAAGATCGCGGAGGTAACACGGGTGTCGAAGTCCGACAGGCCGAAATCCTCACGCCCTGAACCGGCTGTCCCGCACAAGCGGGGAGAAGGAATCTAGCGGCGCTGATACCGTTTCCAATGTTGTTCACAAGGGTGCGGAGCGACGCCCCGGGAAGCGGGAGCGACGCGCCCTTGTGAACCACTTGGCGGCGGGCGAGAGTCCCGCCGGCAGTCGCCGCTTTGCCCCGACGCTTCACGGTCGTAGCGGCGCAGTCCCCACAAGGACCAGCCTGGGACCACCGGTGGCGGCGGGTGCGTCCGGGGCCAACCGCGTCTCGTGGGATTGGCAGCGGAGCGCGGAGCGGATAGAGTTTGCCGGACCGAACGGGTGGTGACGATGCGATTACAACTACAACGACGCGGCCACGAAGCGTTTTGCTGCCGAAATGTCCGTCGCCTGCGGCGAATCATGCCTACACCACGCCGCCGCCCTCCCTCCTGTCGGGAGTCCGACCATTCCCAGGTCGCCCGTTGGCTAAACAGAGACCCCATCAACGAGATCGGGTTCAATCTGCTGATTCGTAGCCAGAACCCGTTCAACCTCGACGAGGAGAAGAACCTTTACGGCTTCGTTCGCAACAGCCCGGGTGGATTAGTTGACTCGGACGGTCGAATCGTACCCATTCTCATAGTTGCCGGTTGGGCAGCTTGGCAAGCCGCATGCACGATCCATGCGGCAAACAAAGCTGTGGAAACGTTCCCAACTGACGACAAAAACAACATTGCATGGCAAGCTGTGTACACAGCAGATGCACTGGACTCTTTCAAGACTATTGGAATGTCTTGGGCAATATATGGGGCGACATCCTCGTCGGAGAGCCAGAAATCAGGGACCAAGGTGCTGGTCTGTACGGAACATTGATGGCTCATAATATTTTTCGCAGTTGTGAAGAGTCGTGTCGCAAATGTCCAATCAAATGAAACATTTGGGGGCTTTGATCTTTGGTGTTTTGGTTGTGTGCCTGGTGATTCTGGGCTTATTCGGATATCGCTATTGGGTAGTCGGGGGAAAAACACAGCGTGAAATCATTGATATTTACCGTCTGGTTTCACCGGGCGACAGCTTAACCGAGCTTGAGTCCCATATTGCCACGAGCAATTTTACTCGCTTGCGAATAAAGGAGATTTCGACAACGCAGGTTGCCTTGGTTCCGACAGCCGTGACCCGATTTGCGAATGATTGGGTGCTGTTTCTGACGCTTGAAGATGCTAAGATCTCTGCGATGCGAATCAGAACGCTTGAGAGCCAGATGCACCATCCTGGGGATGCACCGCCAGACAAAGTCCGAACGACAGGGCCGTGAAGGGGCAGTCTCACTACTGACAGCAAATTGCAGATGTGACGACGATGCAAATACAACTACGACGACACGACGGTGAGAGCCGAGGCGGTTGGGACGGCAACCGGGTCAGGCCCAGGCGGCAAGACAGTGCTGGGCATCTGTCGAGAACGGAACATTGCGGAGCAGACGTTCTACCGGTGGCAGCGGGTGTTCGGAATGATGGAAGTCTCCGAAGCGCGGCGCTTGCGAGAGAAAACGCCGCTGCCGATGGCATGGATCCCGCAACGATTGAACATGGACCCCAAGGCGCACCTGGCGCATCCGCGCCACCGACAGCGCCGCGGCAAATGAAAAAGCATGACACTATTGCCCGACCTCTTTACGACTTTACACGAACCATGAAAACCAAACCACTCACCACCCTGCCCGCCTGGAAGGCGCTGACGCGTCACCGGCAAGCCATCGAGAAACTGCATTTGCGCGAATTCTTCGCGCAGGACAAACGCCGCGGCGAACGGTTCACGGCAGAAGGCGCGGGCCTCCATCTTGATTACTCCAAAAACCGGATCAACGCTGAAACCCTGCGGCTGCTCCGCCAACTGGCCA
>Ga0209096_1001184_pt1 | contig 29988 bp, 26 predicted proteins | sample AD_UKC034_MetaG_FD_184407 | JGI IMG/M metagenome (GOLD analysis project Ga0209096, IMG submission 184407) | Active sludge microbial communities of municipal wastewater-treating anaerobic digesters from USA - AD_UKC034_MetaG (SPAdes) (version 2) | ecosystem: Engineered > Bioreactor > Anaerobic >... | reverse complement strand
ACGCCAGTAACCTGGGTGGCGGAGGTGCCGGAGGAGGGGAGTCCAATACGGCTTCCAATCTGGGTACCGGGATCGGGGTATATGAGCAAAAATCGGGAGTGGACCTTCAGTTCAACAGCCTGAAAAGTACCAATTCCATCCTGGACATAGCGGAAGATGATCCGGATGACGTCATCAATTTCACGCTCCATCAATCCCATATTGACCATAATGGTTTGCTGAACTATTTGCCTCAGCAGCATTTCTACCAGAAGAGTATTGATACGGTCGCTCTGTATCACAATGGTTTGCTTGCAGCGACAAACGGCGTCCTGTCGGATATCACCAATAATTCCTCGGACTGGAACGCAGCCTACGGCTGGGGCGATCATGCCGCCATGGGATACCTGATCAACGAAATGGATGGGGATCCGGCCAATGAGCTGCAGATTCTCGTACGTGTGGGCAATATGGTGACCTTATCCCCTGACGGAGGTACCGTTTCGGTGGATGATGCCGATGCTGATCCCGGTAACGAAATTCAAAACCTGGCGGTCAGCGGGGATCAGTTATCCATCAGTGCAGGGAATACGGTGGTCATACAGGGTGATAACTGGGGATCTCAGACCGTGATCACGGATGCCACCCTGACCGGAGATGGCACACCGGCCAACGCACTGCACATCGCTCCCCAGGGGGCTGCTCCGGGGCAGGTACTCAGCTGGAATGGAACCACCTGGATACCCTCCTCTGCCGCTTTCAATGGCTGGAGTTTGACCGGAAATGCGGGTACCAATCCTGATGACAATTTCATAGGTACCATTGATAATCAGCCGTTGATCTTTCGGGTAAGTGGTTATCATGCCGGGATCATTGATCCGGTGTACAACCTGGTGGCTTTAGGTCCCGGTGCATTGCTCGCAAACACGACAGGTGACGGCAATGTCGCTTTTGGGGCGTATGCACTTTATTCCAATAAAGCCAACAGCAGAAGTACGGCAGTGGGAGCTCTGGCGATGTACTATGCCGATGACAGGACGGGGGGGAGGCCAACCTACAATACGGCGGTCGGATATGAAGCCTTAAAGGGGAGCAGCGTGGCCACTGATAATTCGGGGCAGTTCAATACAGCGGTGGGCGACCGGGCGCTTGTTTCGAATACATCGGGGAATTACAATGCAGCCAATGGATGCCACTCCCTTTATAATAACGCTTCGGGAAGTTATAATACGGCCAGTGGAAGCCACTCCCTTTATACGAACACTTCGGGGAATTATAATACGGCCAGCGGAAATTTATCTCTTCATCTGAATACTTCAGGAGATGCCAACACCGCAATTGGTGAATTTTCGCTGTTCTCCAACACCACAGGGGATGAGAATACAGCCATGGGGGGAGAAGCACTTAAAAGCAATGTCACTGGATCTGGCAATGTTGCCATTGGCATGAAGGCTTTATCCCAGAATCAGGCAGGCAGTTGCCTTGTCGCCGTGGGTGATTCGGCATTGTTCACCAATCTTGGCAATCCGGGTTCCGGTGAGGGATTGTGTAATACCGCCGTGGGGTCTAAAACGTTGTATTCCAACACAACTGGTAATCGTAACACGGCTGGCGGATACCAGGCACTTTATTCCAATACGATCAGTACCAACAACACGGCATATGGGTATTATGCACTCAGATCCAATACTGCAGGGAACAATACTGCTATTGGATACGAGGCGCTTTCTTACAACACAACAGGTGAATGGAACACGGCCTGTGGTTACAAGGCACTTAATGATAACCTGACCGGAGAGGATAACTGCGCTTTTGGAGGGAACTCACTTGAATATAACCAGACAGGCAGCCATAACATAGCCATTGGAAACCGGGCCCTGCGATTGAACACAACCGGCCACTCCAATGTAGCTGTTGGGAAGGATGCACTGCATGAAAATACCATCCGAAGCAACCTGGTAGCCATCGGCGACAGTGCATTGTTTAATAATGGTTTGGGAGCGACTGACTCAGATCATGCAAAAAGAAACACAGCAATCGGATCCAAAGCGCTTTTATCAAATACAACTGGCTACCGGAACACCGCAAGTGGATATCAGGCACTTTGGCACAACACATCCGGCTACCAGAATACCGCCCTTGGCAACCAGACACTTGTGCTCAACACAACCGGCCATGCAAATACCGCATGCGGTAGCTATGCACTTTGTTACAACACGACCGGCAATAATAACACTGCCAGCGGTAACAATGCCCTTTACTCCAATACAGAGGGCAGTGAAAACACGGCCAATGGTCTCCAGGCACTTACTGAAAACACAACCGGCGACAATAACACTGCCTGTGGATCTCTGGCACTGAATTTCAATACCACCGGCAACAATAACACCGCAGTAGGTGCGTGGGCCCTGGAAACGAATGATGAAGGTTCATGCAACACAGCTCTAGGGAATGGCGCTTTAATGTTCTCTTATAATAGCTTTTGTACCGGCCTGGGCCACAATGCCGGTGTAAGCTCATCAACCATTTCTAACAGCTCAGTCCTGGGTGATGCCGCCATAGTCAATGCGAATGCCAAAATCAGGATTGGGGATGCCACCATGACGGTGATCGAAGGCCAGGTGGACTGGAGCTACCCTTCCGATGGCCGGTTTAAAAGCAATGTGCGGGAAGAAGTGAAAGGTCTGGATTTCATTTTAAAGCTCAGGCCTGTGGTTTACAATTTCGATACCTGGAAGTACACCGAGTTCCTGACCCGTAACATGCCATCTGATAAGCAGGAGGAATACCTTAATGCGAAAGACTTTAGCGAATCGACGGCTATCCGTCACAGCGGCTTTGTGGCCCAGGAAGTGGTGGAGGCCGCAAGGGCCGTAGGTTATGACTTCAATGGGGTTCATATTCCCGTGAACGGGGAGGATAATTACAGCATTGCTCCCGGCCAGTTCGTGGCACCCCTGGTCAAGGCTATCCAGGAGCAGCAGGCTATGATTGAAGAGCAAAGGGCAATGATCCAGGCACTTCATCAGCGGGTGGCCTCTCTGGAAGCGGAGCGGGGGGAATGATATCAGATTAACCGATGAACCGATATCTGATATTTGATTTAAATCGAAAATCAAATCGAAAATCAAATCATTAATCAAATATCGGTTAATCGGTTAATCGGTTAATCAGTTAATCGGTTAATCAGATATCAAACACACCCTGCCATAGGCTTTTTACCGGTACCCGGCATGCCCCGGGCAAGGCAAAGTATTGACTTTCACCCCATGTTATTGTACCTTTCAGAACAATTTCATTTTCACTCACCTAAACCTCATCGCGATGAACAAACACGAATCCCTGATCATTGCCATTACCGGCCTAATGATCTGTTCAATGAATTTTACCGTGCTGTCCCAGGCACCGCCATTCTTTAAGTACCAGGCTGTCGTACGGGATAAGACGGGACAGGTACTTGCCAGCCAGGACATCAGCCTCCAGGTCAGTATCCTGCAATCCACCACGGATGGTCCGGAAGTCTACAGGGAAGTCCATTCCATTTCGACCAGCGAATTGGGGCTGATCACTATTGAAGTTGGAAGAGGTAAAAGCCTCATCGGCAGTATGGCTGCCATTGACTGGGCTGCTGGAAGCCACTTTCTCCGCATTGAAATGGATCCGTCAGGGGGAACAAGTTATGAGCTGATGGGCATTTCCGAGCTGTTATCCGTTCCGTATGCCTTGTATGCCGGGAAAGCGGGCAGCGGGCAGCGGGAGGCTGACCTTGACTGGGAGGTGATCGGTAATGATGTGGTGACCGGTCACGGCGGGAGTTATCCTGGCGGCAATGTCGGCATCGGGAACAATGTACCAGGATCTCTGCTTTACGTTGCTAAGAACATGGGTGAGCCCACCATCACCATCCGTAACCTTGGCGGCGGTGGTGGTGCGACTTACGCAATGGTGGATGATTTGAGCGGGGCGGACTGGAAGTTCAAGGCGACCATGTACGGCGGCTTTAAGATCCGCGATCATGCCAACTCACTGGATGTGATCGTCATTGAGCCAAACAGTGCGGCCAACGTCATTAATATAAGGACCGGAGGGAATGTGGGGGTTGGGACTGCCACTCCACACTCCTCCGCCAAGCTGGAAGTGAACAGCGGCAACGCAGGTTTTCTTCCGCCGAGGCTCACAACCAGCGAACGGAATAACATACCAGGTCCCGCAGCGGGACTGGTGATCTATAATGTGGATGAACAGTGCCTCAATGTCTACAATGGCACGGCGTGGCTTTCCGGTGGCACCACCGGCTGGTCATTGACCGGCAATGCCGGTACTGATCCGGAAGTGAACTTCTAAGGGACCATAGATAACCAGCCACTCCGGTTCAGAGCAAGCAATCTGTTAGCCGGTGAGATCAATCCAAGCAATGGCAACACTTTCCTGGGCAGGCAGGCAGGAGAAAATTCAACAGGCACTCAAAACACGGCAACCGGAGGGCAGGCACTTCATTTCAACACGACCGGCAACCATAACACGGCCAGCGGACATGCTGCACTTTACTCCAACGGCTCCGGTTCCGATAATACCGTCTGCGGATACGAGGCAATGATCGACAACACCACCGGCTATTCCAATGTAGCAACAGGAGTAAGGGCCTTATACCACAACACATCCCGAAGCAACCTGGTGGCCATCGGCGACAGTGCTTTGTATAATAATGGTCTGGGAGCGACCGATCCATGGCAGGCATCGAGAAATACTGCTATCGGGTCCAAAGCAATGTATAATAATACCACAGGTCACCGTAACACGGCCAGTGGATGGCAGGCACTGTATTCCAGCACGACGGGCTATGGTAACACCGCCATGGGGTTTCAGGCACTTTATTCCAGCACAACGGGTTCCCAGAATGTAGCTATCGGCTGGCGTGCGGGATATTACTTAGTGGGAGGCAATGACAACATATTTATAGGTTCATCATCGGGTCCCACTTCACCCCAGAGCATTGACAGCAGTATGTGGCTGGGAATTACCGGCGAAAACGAACCTGTTCTTTACGGTGATTTAACCGATGGCCGGATTGGTATTGGAGCCACCAGCCCACACCCCTCTGCCAAACTGGAGGTGAACAGTACTGACAAAGGCTTTCTTCCGCCACGCATGACCAAGAATCAACGAACAGCCATTGCTTCACCTGCAGCAGGTCTGCTGGTATTTCAAACCGATGTATCATCAGGGTATTACTATTACACCGGAACAAACTGGGTGGGACTGGAAGGCTCTGGTGCGGGAGCCACATCCAGTTCCAGCTGCATTGATTATGACGGCAATGCGTACCCGACCTTTACCATAGGCACACAGGTATGGATGGCGGAGAACCTGCGGGTGACCCATTACCGCAACGGCGATGCCATTCCGAATGTGACAGGCGATGGTGCTTGGGCTGCGTTGACGACCGGTGCTTATTGCTGGTATGATAACGATCAATCGACAAATGCCAAATACGGCGCTCTGTATAACTGGTATGCTGTAGATGACACGCGCGGACTCTGCCCTGCAGGATGGCACGAGCCAACCGATGCCGAATGGACGGCATTCACGACGTATTTAGGAGGGGAGTCCGTTGCCGGAGGGAAGATGAAGTCGGTCAGTGCATTGTGGAACAGCCCCAATACTGATGCCACTAACTCGAGTAGGTTCTCAGGTTTGCCAGGTGGCGGCCGCAGCTCCAGTGGTTACTTCGACGTCATTGGCTTCTACGGCCACTGGTGGACCTCGTCGGAGATCGACATCTACTACGCTTGGGTCCGTACCCTCTTTTACTACGGCCCGGAAGTGTACCGGCTCAATTACGACAAGGTACTCGGTTTTAGCGTCCGTTGTCTTCGGGATGAGTAGGCTATTTTGCTATTTGACAATTTGACTATTTATCCCGACGAAAGTCGGGACTATTTACAGGTAGCTGCTCTCCCTGGCCCAGGTCCAGGCTCAGCTGTGAAGTGTCACTGGTAATGAACCGCTCACTTTTGGCCCCGTAGATCATCCGCTTGAGCTTGTCCAACTCCAACTGCAAATAGGTAATCTTTGCCTCATTACCCAGCAGTTTTTCATATTCCTGCCGGGTGATGGTGACCATCTGCAGGTCTTGTTGTGGGGGTATGTAACCTGGTTCATTCACAGAATAAAAGTAAGAAAAAAATCGTTACACCCGTTGATAATACTGCATTTCAAGCAATTTATTTCTCAACATTTTTCTGTCAGTAAGTACCTCTTTCGTGTTCGTATGTACTGTAAAGAGATCCCCTCCACCATCATCACCAACTGGGAGTAGTTAATAACTATGCAATTGCTGCTCATCGGACTCAACGGCAGCTCAAAGGTGCCACTTTCCAGTCGTTTATAGTACAGAATGAATCCGCCGTATTCCCACCGGAGCAATTTCATCCGGTTGCGGGGACGGTTGATGAACAGAAAAACTTCACCTGAAAGCGGATTACGTCTCATGTCTGCCTCTACCAGCTGGCACAAACTATCGAAGCTTTTTGCATGTCACACGGCTCGCTGTACAGATAATAGTGCAACGATGATGATAAGGAAAACATAGCCCGTCAGACCTGCCGGATCAATGACCCAAGGACACTCAAGGAAGTGTTGGCCGGGATCTGAAGACTTACTCCGTTGGGATAGGTCAGAACGATCTCCTGTCCAGCCACTGGCCATTTGCTGCGACCATTGCGGGTACCGATCCGGATAAAACCGGCCGATATCTCTTTTGGCTGATTTTGCTGGCGATACTTCTTCTGCCAGTAGTAAAAGCAATTATGCGAGATGGAATGGTGTTTACAGAACTCCTTGCGGGTCAGTGTGCCCTGGTGGCATTCCTCAATCAGGGAAAACATGTGTGTCTGCCGGTCGGTTGTCTCACTCATGGGATTGAATTTTATCAATCCGCAAAAGTAAACTCCGGATTTAGCTCAGTCAAGATGCATCAGGCCGAAGGCTTACCGTATAACAGGCTATGAACAACTTAAGGAGCCTATTTCACCACCTTTAATCCTTTAAAGTATGGATGGCTAGCCAGACTGTTTGTTCCAGTATAATGTTGAATAGTTGGTTTTCCAGCTAAATGTTTCAACTATGTTTCAACCGGACTAAAAATTAAACTTCATTTATGAAATAATAAAGCCTCACAACGTACTTGTTATGAGGCTCTTTCCTTTGTCGGGGTAGGGAGATTTGAACTCCCGACCTCCTGCTCCCAAAGCAGGCGCGCTAACCGGGCTACGCTATACCCCGATTTCACTGCTTATCCATACTCCGGTACATGGCAAGCAGCATCTTCGAACATTGTTCGTAACCGTTGTAGAGATCTTCGTAAAAAGTATCATCAACAACTTTCATCTCGTGAAGCAGATCGAGAATCGCGGTGCATTCAAAAACGGAACCTCTTGCCATTGTGTAATAATGCTTCTTGTCCTGCGTGCTCATCCTGCCCGTACCCTCCGCCAGGTTTGTAAGGATGCTGAGGGAAGCCCGCTTCCATTGATCCCTGATATAAAGATCCAGCTCAGTGGCTTTGATTAAATACGTTAAAGCCTTAATATTCTGATTCTTTACTACCTGGTAAACTTCTAATTTTTCAAAATCAAACATTAAACATTGAAAATTGTAAATTTCCTTCACACTCACCCCCACACCGACACTCACACCGGCTTCGCGGAGAGAGGGGGATTCTTAAATGCCCCATTTTTACTCCGTAAGCGGTTGATTTTCATCTCTTTATATATGTTAAAATCTATATATTAAGGTTAATTTTGTCCCCCTTATGACACGGGAAAGTTTCGAAATATTTATTCTCCCCCTTCACTTTTGAGACTTTTTATTTCAAATTTTTCTCCTTTTTTGTCCCGATATGGGTGAAGAAAAAAAACTTCTCCGCTAGATTCATTCTAAATTAATTAATCAGGTCCTTTTGTGCTTGCTTTTTAATCCTTTTAACAGGATTGCTCAATTTCCCTATTACCTTTTCTGTCTTTAATTCCTGGTTGGATAATTTAATTTCTGCTTCCAACAATTCTTTTCTGATCCTTTGGATTTCAATTTCCAGCAATTCTATAGTCTTTGATTGGGTTATGATCAGTTCTTCCCTTAATTTTTCATACTCACGTTTTGCACGGTGATTCTCATCGAAGAATTTCTGAATGTCTTCGTTATACCAGTACCAGACTTTTAAATCCAGGAGTTCACATATCTTCTCCAAATCCCTGACTTTTAGGGTATTATTCTTCATGGCCTGGTGAAATCCTGCCTCGGTCATGCCCAATTTCTCCTCAGCAAATCGCTTTATGCTGATATTCTTTGAGGCAAGTGCTTCTTTGATCTTCCGGTATTCCATTGCGAATAATTACCCAATAAACTTATTAACAAAGCTAATTTTTGTCTTTTGGAGTACTTTAATATAGTTTAGCTTTGTCTCACGATTGAGAACACAAATTTATCACATTTTTTTCACATACCAAGTTTTTTTTACGATATGGACATTGATTCTCTAAAAAAACTCAGAAAGGCTCTGCCCTTGAATGCTTCAAAAATGATCGCTGCCAGAACCAATAAAAGTAAGTCATTAGTGGATAAGGTGTTATGCGGTTATAGAAAAAACCAGATGATTATTGATGAAGCGATACACCTGGCAGAAGAACAGCGAACTCATCAGCAGATCCGAACGGATAAAATTCAGGAACTTATTAAATAATGTTCCCTATGAACATTGATTATATAATCCTTGATAAGCCTTTTTTTCTTCACTTTTTAACTTCATTGCTAAAATATATTTTAGTATATGAATTGTGTCCGATTCCTGAGAATGTGGTAGTAAGCGCTTTTCATCTGAGTAAAAACTATAAGTATCACACCTCTGCTTTTTGAATATTAACGCATTGTGGTTTTTATCATCACCTATTTCTAAATGATACCCAAAGATCAAATACAGCTCATTTTAGATGCAATGTCTATCGAGGATGTTGTTTCACCAGTGGTCCGTCTTGAAAAGAAGGGCAATAGCCTTTTCGGCCTTTGTCCCTTCCATTCTGAGAAAACACCCTCCTTCTCGGTTCACCCCGGGAAAAACATTTACAAATGCTTTGGTTGCGGGAAATCCGGCAATGCCATTAATTTTTTGATGGAATACTACCGCAAATCATTTCCCGAAGCACTGCATTTTCTGGCCGATATGTACCATATCCAAATTACCGATGATCATGACCATCCAGTGGATGAAAACCAGCAGCTCATAGAGCAGATCCTTTCCATCAATGAATTTGCTGCCAACTGGTTCCACCAACAGCTCATTCATGCTGCGGAATCCAATCCGGATGCAGGTAATCCGTTTTCATACATAAGGAAACGGATCCCGGAGGATGAACTGATCCAATTCAAAATTGGCCTTGCCTTAGAGTCCTGGACCGGTTTTTACCAGGCAGCTCTTGAAGCCGGTTATAGTCAGGAAGCCATTGGTAATTCCACCTTGTGCCGGAAGTCTGAGAAAAATGACCGTATCTATGATTATTTCAAGGATCGGATCATCTTTCCGATATTTAACCAAACCGGCCGTGTGATCGGTTTTGGTGGGCGAACGTACAAATCTGGCAGTGATCAGGCCAAGTACCTGAATTCTCATGACACTTTGGTTTATCATAAAAGCAGAGTACTGTACGGAATTAACTTTGCCTGGAGGTCAATTGCAGACAACGATTGCTGCCATATTGTCGAAGGCTATACTGATGTCATCCGTCTGCACAGTTTGGATATTATCAATACGGTGGCTCCCTGCGGGACCGCATTGACCGCAGATCAGCTTTCCAGAATCCAGCGGCTTACTAAAAACGTGATTCTGATCTATGACGGAGACTCCGCTGGTCAGAAAGCCATGATCCGCAATGGCGAACTGTGCCTTTCGCTGGGCTTTAACGTGAAAGTGGTTCTGCTACCAGAAGGAAAGGATCCGGATGACTATTACACCCGAGATAATACCAGTACCATTCAATCAGACAAACAGGATTTTTTGTTTGTCCGATCTGATCAGCTGCTCAAAAAAGCTGCTGATGACCCAATGTTAAAACATGAGGCAGTTAATGAAATCAGCCGATTGCTTTCACTATTGGCGGATCCCAATCTTCGCACTTTTTACGTCGAACAGATCGCCAAACGATGCAGCGTAAACCGTAAGCTGTTCAAGGGGAAACTGGATGAGCTTACCGATCAGGTTGATACAGATGGTGGGGATGATGAAGTGGTCATTCCGGAAGGGGTAGATGTCAAGGAATATGAAAAATGGGGATTCTATGATTATAAGAACGAATATTATTTCCGGACTAAAGACGGAATCCGGAAATTCTCCAATTTCATCATGATCCCCATTTTCCATGTGGAGAGTATCAATGATACCAAACGCATTTTTGAACTGGTCAACTACAAGGGATACCGGTGCGTGATCGATTTTGATATGATGGAAATGACTTCCATTGCCAACTTCCGAAAAAACGTCGAGGGCCGGGGCAATTTCCTTTTTTGGGGTACGGAAACCCACATGAACAAACTAAAGCTCAAATTTTACGAGCAGACCAAAACCTGCATTGAAATCCGAAACCTGGGATGGCAGAAGGAAGGATTCTGGGCATGGGCCAATGGCATTACCAATAGCCATGGCTTTACATCAATCGACGCAAATGGGATCGTAGAACATGGCAATAAATTTTTCTATATCCCTGCCTATTCGAAAATTTATCTGGACGATAAAAGTGTGTTCATTGACGAACGCAAATTTCTATATCGTCACAGGAATGTTACTCTTGGGGAGTGGGCAGAAAAATTTATTGCTGTTTTCGAAGAGAATGCAATGATTGCGATTGCATTCTGGCTGGCTGCTGTGTACAGGGATTTCATCCTGCATACCTTCAAAAATTTTCCCATTCTAAATCTATTTGGCCCAAAAGGATCCGGCAAAAGTCAGCTGGCCATGTCATTGAGCTGTCTGTTTGGATCCGGCCAAACTCCGTTCAATATTCATAACGGTACAAAACCCGGTCTTGCAGAACATATCCAACAGTTCGTCAATGCCCTGGCCTGGGTGGATGAATACAAGAACAATCTGGAATTCGACAAGATCGAAACCCTAAAAAGCATCTATGATGCCATCGGACGATCAAGGATGAACCTTGAAAAAGGCAAGAAAAAGGAAACTACGCAGGTCAATTCAGCAGTGATCCTTTCCGGTCAGGAAATGCCCACAGCTGATGTGGCTCTGTTCTCACGTGTCATATTCCTTCAGTTCAGGAAAACGGAGTTTTCACGGGAAGAAAAATATAGCTATGATGAATTGAAGCAGCTGGAAAATGATGGATTAAGTCATCTGACTGCCGAGGTCATTTCTCACCGGGAATATTTTGAAAAGCAATATTACACTTGCTATGAAGATGTTCTAAGCGAGGTCTATACACGGGTGGAAAAGTCCTCAATTGAAGACCGGATATTAAGAAGCATGTGCACAATCCTGGCAGCGTTTAAAACACTGGAATCCAAACTCAATCTGCCGGTGACGTACGAAAAATTGCGTGAAGTAGCCATCAAAAGCATTAAAGATCAGAATAGCCAGATTGGTAAAAGCAATGAACTGGCCATTTTCTGGGAAATTGTGGAAGCCCTCTTCGATGAAAGCATCCTGACTGACCGCTGGCACTTTAAAATCGATACCTGTACAGAACTCAATCTTGTGAATTCAAAAAAGACATTCTCTCATCCCATGGATGTTTTAAAACTGAAATTCACCAGCATCTATAAGCTGTATGCAGAGCATGCACGAAGGTCTGGGCAATCAACATTGCCTGCAACTACATTGAAATATTATCTGGAAAATGCAAAGTACTTTTTAGGTATCGAAAAAAGCTCAAGATTCACAAAGAAGGACTTGGATAAACAGTCCTCCGAGATCAAAGATCTGCTTCAAGTTACCACGGCCTATTGTTTTGATTATTCAAAAATAGGGGTAAACCTGACCAGGTTGGTCGGTGTGATCCCTGGTCAGAATAATGAAGAGGCATCCGATCGTAATCCGGAAAAAGAACCTGCTGAAATGTTACCCTTTTGATTTTTTCCAATGAAATCACGGCTGGACAAAAAATTAATAACTATGCTAACTACCAAAACTACAATTATGTTTATCAATATTTTATGGATTAAAGAGCGTAGTTTTTGGTAGTTTCTGGTAGTATTTTGGCAGATTGTATATGTTAAAAAAACTACCTGCTCCTACCTTTTTTGAGCCTGGTGATTTTTTTTAATGTTGATAACGTGGCATGTAGTTTTGGTAGTTGGTGTAGTTTGAAAAATATGTCCTACAGGAAGACAAAATGATTTTTTGTGGAATTTCTTAAAGATGAATTTGGATTTAGATACCTGGAACTGCTACCTGAGAATGCCAGGGAAGCTACACTGGATGATTTCCATCTTCACGGCAAATTAATCCTGGGGATGCAATTTCTGATATTGGGATATCATTGGCCCGTTTATCAGTTATATGAAGTAACCGAAAAGCTTACAGCGACCTTTTTATTGCCTTTTATTGAAGATCATCGAGTGTATTTAATAAACTGACTTAAATGTTACGACTATGACACGTTTGAATAATGTAGTATACTTTCCCCAATATGTCTATAAAGACACAGACTGGGTCATCAAAGAGGCAAAAGAGCTTCGTAAGCAATTCCCCAAAGATCTCACCATTTACCAGGCACTGCACATCGCTGCCATTCTGGCGAATAATACAATCCTGGCAGAAGCTTTCGGTTGCGATGCATACGGTAAAAACTTTATGGAAAGTTTATCCATGCATTTGGGCGGTGTGCCTGGGGACAGTAATATTTTAGAAAAGCTCGATTTAATTGCATCTGAATTAAATGGTCTATCCATTGAATTATCAGATATCAAAGACAGAATAGGTGATTAAAGCAGTAACTATCAAAATCATTATCCATGAAGCTAAACGATTACTTTGAAATACAGGAATTTGTCCCCCAGATAATCTACGACCGGTTCCGCAATAACAGCATCTGGTTTGTGGACCCGGTCATTATCGAGCTAGCCACGGCCATCCGGGAGCATTTTGGAAAGCCCATGACCATTAACAACTGGCACCGGGGCGGAGAACGCATTTATTCAGGTTTCCGGCCGGGATATTGTCAGGTGGGAGCGCCCCTTTCCCAGCACCGCTTCGGAAGAGCAATAGACTTCATTATCCCGGGCCTTGAACCTGAAGAAATCCGAAGGGAGATCATGGACAAGTTTCACCTTTTTGCCCCTTACGGCTTGACCACCCTCGAGTTGAACACACCCACCTGGACACATGTGGATGTACGACCGACCGGGACCAAGCTTCTTTACCTAATAAGACCTGAATGAGTTGTCCAAAGCCTGCTGCACCAAATGTGTACTTTAAAATCTAAATGCTATGTTGTTCATTTGCTGCATGGGTTCTGAGATCATTATCGAGATTCCGATAAAGCCGTTTCTGAAGGATTACCTTGTTCACCTGTTTGGACCGGAGCCTGTTTTTGCTTCGGCCACCTCGGTTCTGTTCCCGATCATCTACCCGATGCTGGAAACTTCACCCAGGGATCAGTTGGTTCTACCGGCCAGTTATGATTCATCCATCCGGATCAACATGCCCATGCAGAATAAAATCTTCAATAAGGATCCCAGGAGTTACTACTTTATCAGCGATTCCAACATCCGGAACTTCCAGAAGATCATTCACTGGTGGTTTCACCAGGACTTCTTTCATTTCATGGAATCCAGACTGGTGCTAAAATCCAAGATCGAGAAACTCGATAATGAAGTCTTGGCAGATATTGCAAAAGCGAACTTTGGCATCTTCCAAAGTATCGATGATTTTTGTGAGCTAAGAAACATCCACCCGGATCATGTAGATGTGGATGCCCTGAAAAAGGCATTTTTCAGGCACCGGGAGGTGTTTTTCTCAAAAAGCTGAACTTTTTTTTCTTGCATTTTGTCCCACGGTATTTTTAGCATGAGTAAACTCGATCTTTTTAGTGGAAGCAACATGGGTGGCATCACCCATTTGTATTATTGCAATAAAAACGATATCCAGTCCATCTCGGATCCTGATCCTAAAGGACAGGTAACTGTAACATTTAAAGAGGAATGCACCTGGAGCGAGATCGTTTCGGCCCTTGAGACTACCCATTTCCAGGAGAAATCCGTCGAGTCTTCCTCCGGGATTCATTTCGAAAAAGAGCTTTCTTTCTTCATCCCCAAGGATCGTGAAGAAACCTCTCTGCTGTTGCATGATATTTTCTTGGGGCTGTTCATCTGCCGGTACCGGGATTCCAACGGCAAATTCAAGATCATCGGGGAGCTTTCAGCCCCCCTGCAGTTTGATTTCAGCGTCAGCGTGCCGGCAGAGACCAAAAATTCCAACGGGATCCGGTGCGTTTTCTCAGGAAAAGGTCCACGGATTTCATTCTTTGATTCCAATCAGCAGGAAGGCTCGTCAGGATCAGTCCTTTAATATCCCTTGAGGCTCATCTAATATTGCACCAGGCAAAAATGCTTGATGCTCTGATGAATCTAAGCCTTCTTTCATCCATCCTTCGCAAGCCCTGGTTCATTGACCAGTCCTCGGCAGAAAGTTACCTTCCTGTCATCAATTCCATTTTGGGACTTTCTCCAATGAAACCGGATGACCTGAGCCAATTCAGCTCACAGGTGTCATTGGCTTCTTCCCATCCTCAGGTCAGGCAACTTCAGTCTCTATCGGACATTTCAAACGTCAAACCAGGCTCTATCGCCCTTATATCGCTGAAAGGTCCGCTTGTGAAGGACGATGAGCCCTGCGGCAATGTGGGGATGAATACGATGGCTGAAATGATCCAGTCAGTTGACAATACCCCTGGCTTTGTTGCTTCGATCCTTTACGTGGACTCCCCCGGTGGTACCGTGGATGGAACCCAGACACTGGCCAATGCAGTCCGTGGTAGTAAAAAGCCCGTTGTGGCTTTCGTGGATGGCATGATGGCCTCGGCTGCACTCTGGATTGGTTCGGCTGCAGATTACATCATGGCCAACTCTGCTTTCGACCAGGTGGGTTCTGTGGGGGTGATCTCCTCGATCGTGGATCTGCGCCCTGCCTATGAAAAGCTGGGAGTGCGGTTCCACGATGTGGTCTCCACCCAGACACCCGACAAGCTGAAGACCTTCACCGAGATCCTCTCGGGCAAATACGAGAACCTCCAAAAAGATGTGCTGGATCCCCTAGCGGATCATTTCATCCGTCAGATCCAGGCGCATCTTCCGAATGCGTCCGATCAGTACCTCACCGGCAAGATTTATTTTGCCCGTGACGTACAGGGTGTGTTCGTGAACGAAATAGGCTCATTTGACCGGGCTGTGACCAAGGCTTTCCAGTTGGCTCAGGAGCAAAGCATTTTGGATGCTCAAACCAGTTTATCCATTACAAAATCTCAACGAATGAATACTCCGTTCCCTCAACTGCTTTCGGTGCTCGGTCTTGAAAGCCTGGAAAGCACCGCCGAAGGAAGCTATCTGTCCGCAGAGCAATTGTCCGCCGTGGAAGATCGCCTCTCTCAGCTGCAATCCCTTGAAAAGGCAAAGGCCCGCCTGGAATCGGACTTCTCACAGCTTTCGGAAAACTACCAGACGCTCAACGCTCAGGTTGTTTCCCTGACTGAGAAAGTCGACCAGCTTTCGGTTTTACCGGGAGAAGAGCCGGCCCGGGTGATTTCCCCGACCGACAATCCCGCTCCGGCATTGCGGGCAGACCGTGACTTTGCCGCACAGTACCAGGCCGCAGCTGATTTCTGGAAAAATGTTTAACGCAAAACTCAATTTCTCATGCCTGCTATCAATGTAGAATCCTTGCAAGATACCGCCATTCAGTACCAGAAGGAACTGCTATGGCTGCCGCTCATCGGACTGGAAGACTCACTGAAGTACCTGACCCTGGTGCCTAACATCCAGAATGAGCGCAAGATCACCACCTTTGAACGAACCAATGGGATCTTAAAGCCCCATACCGGTTCGGTCAATCTCCAGGAAGACCTCGGTAAGACCGTCACCCGCACCCTGAAGGTGTACCCGGGTGATGTGGTCGTGGAAGATTTCCCGGAAAATTACCGTACCGTGGCCTATGGCCCCGATGTGCTACTGGGTAAGAACCAGTCCAAAAAGCATCCCTGGGAGCTGGTCATGCTCAGGGCGATCATGGAATCGGTCAGCGAAGACCTGAACCTTTCGCTTTTCTGCGGCCAGCGCAACGATGTAATGCTGGATGCTTACCATGTGTTCGATGGTTTTGACACTATCATCAACAATGAACTGGATAATCTTGCGATAACCCCTGCGCTGGGTAACATGTATGATGATTCCTGGAACGGCTCCGAGAGCCTTGTGCAGTACCTGAACCAGATGTGGCGAGCCGCTCCCCTGGAGCTCAAGCGCCGCAAAACCATCATGTATGTCTCCCAGGGACTGTTTGAGCAGTACAACCTGGAGCTGGGATCAGAGATGGGCATGTTCATCTACGGCCTGAATGGCTTTGGCATCGACCGGCCGGCCGAAGTGAAGCTCTGGGGATCCGAAGGCCGTTGCACCCTGGCTCCGATGATCGGAAAGCAGGAGTCAACCCGTGTGCTGATGACCGATCCCGGAAACCTGGAAGTGGGTGTGGACCAAACCTCTGACCAGGAATTCATCGAAGTGCGCCGGGTGGACAATCCTTTTGTGGTCCAGTTTGTCGTCAAGCTGGTTTTCGGCGTACAGCTGCAATCCCTCAACAAAAAGCGATTCTTTGTTGACGGTGGCTCTGATTCCGAGATTCCGGTCTCCGGTTCTGGTTCGGGAAGTGGTGTGATTTAATCGTTTCACTTTTAAAATCATCTCTCAATGAAAACATTTCGAATAATTGCCTCTGTTCTGTTTATTCTGGCCGCAACCATGATCTTTGCATCGGCCACCGGATGGAATCCCTTGTGGTTTGCAGCGCCCCTGGTGCTTTTGGCACTGGTGCCCAAGCCCAAAGGGGTGCTGATGTTCAACTTTGCCGACCTGCTCTGGGCTGATGGCAAGGAAAATATGGGCGGATTGAAAACTATCGGCTGGTATGCACCCATTGATACCATCGATAATTTCCCGGCCTTGCCTGCAATTCCGGCTACTACCGAAGAGGAAGTGACCCTGCCGGCATCGCCCGGATTTACCTTTTTGCCGGGTGGACATTTCTTTCAGATTTATTCCACTATGGAAACGTCTTTTGTCACGGATGAGGTCCAAGGTGAAGTGGATGGCCAAAGCTTCATCAACAAGGCTGAAATCTTTTTCCCGGGCACCGATAAGGAAGTGCTTGCCTTTGCAAAGGCCGTCAACAACTCAAAGATGGTGTTCATCTTTGAAGAAGTCTCCGGCCGCAAACGCGTCATAGGCAATCCGGGATGGCCCGCACGGTGCAAGCCCAAGATCACCACCGGCCAGAAAGCCGCGGACCGCAAGGGTATGACCATGGAGATCTTCTCCTATTCCTATACCCCGGCTCCGCTGTATGAAGGCCCGATCCTGGATGGCTCATCCGGATCAGGTTCAGGCGTCTAATACCCGTTGTTTCCATAATCATCTGTTTTGGGTTAGTAAGGGACTATAGGGGGCTCAGTGAGGCCCCCTTGTCCTTTTTACGGAAATTACCTGCCTGTACTTTTGAGCAGGTTAATTGCAAGTGAGATGCCTTCAGAGAGCCCCATTGACGTGGTGTATGTGCTTGGCTCAGGGAGCAAATGGCACAACAACGAAATCCGGTATTCCATCCGCAGCATCCAGCAGAATCTCTCCGGTTACCGGAAGATCTTCATTGTGGGTTCTGATCCGGGCTTTCTTACCGGTGTGATCCATGTTCCCTGTTATGACATCTACCGGGGCAATGCCGATGCAAACATCATCCACAAGATCCTGCATCTTATCAAAACCACCGGTGATCAGCTCACCGATGAGTTTGTGTTCATGAGCGATGACCAGTTTTTCTTAAAGCAGGTCCGTGCCAGTGATTTAAAACTATATTACAGCTTGGATATGACTCAGGTACAAGCGAGCTATTTCCCTAACCTTACCTGGCGAAACCGCCTGAAACGAACTCGTGATGCATTGATGGCGGAAGGCAAAACAGCCTACAACTGCGATGTGCATATCCCTGTGCTATTCAATAAGGATCATTTTTCTGCGGTCTTTTCTTCCTACGATTACGCCACTGGGCTGGGCTATACCATCGTCAGTTTGTATGCCAATAATATTCCGGATGTTTCCCCTGCGAAATTATCCGGTGAAAAGGCAGAGTTTTTCCGGCCGATGAGCCAAACGGATATCGATCAACTCACTCGTTCAGCTACGTTCCTTGCCATCAATGATAACGGCCTTAATGCTTCGATGAAAGAGTTCCTAGAAAATCAGTTTCCAAAACCATCTAAATACGAAATCATGATCCCACTTACTGCTAAATCCCAGGAAATATACTCCTGGTTGGATGATCCCTCACGCTCTTTCGATGCCGGTGTTGCCCTTTACCTCAGGTATGGCATCAATCGCTACTTGAAGATCACCTTCACCCACGCCGGGGATACCGTTCATAACCGCACACGGCTGGTGACAGCACTGTGTGCAATTTCCGGATATCCCTATCTCAAAGGCCTGTCGGTCAAAAATGATTTTGTTTCCAAAATCAATGCTCCGCCAGTCCCAGCCGTTTCATCGTTATCTGACCATGAACCGGTTGAATTTTTAAAGGGCTCCTACCGGATCAAAAAGCATCCCACGGTCAACTATGACAAGTTGCCCCAGGATCTGAAGGTGAAATTCGATGATAACATCCGCCTGAACCGTGAGATCTCATCCAACCATGCCGTCATGGCCGGATCTCCTGACCAGCAAGAGAGAAGCGATCTGTTAAATCGCAATGAAGAACTGCTTAAAGCAAAGCAGGAGAACTGGGATGCGATCGATAGTTACCTGGCCACCGCTCCCAAAGACTCTAACAACGAGATTGTGGATACCGCCCAGGCCATGGACATCCAAAAAAAGATTACAGCTGCCAGAAGCTATATTTCCCGTAATAAGGCCTCGGTGGATCCTAAGATTCAGGAGAAAGTGCAATCCCGCATCCAGGAATTGAAATCCTATGGCATCACCGTCAAAACCTAACCGCAATGCAGATCCAGTTTATTAAATCGGATTCCCGCAGTGTGGATTCCCTGATTGCGGATCTTGCGGCGGATAAGATCCATTTTTTCTTCTCCCATGGCCAATGGAGCCTGCATGATCTGTTCACGGCATTGATCCATAAAACCGGACCTGCTAAGGTGTACTTGTCTACCTTTTCTCTTTCCGAGGTGGCTGTCCGCTCTCTGTATAATGCATCAAAAGACGGATTGATTACCCATCTCCAATGCCTGGTCGATATCCGGGTGAAGCGCCATAAGCTGGGACTTCTGAACTTTGCCGGCCACCTGGTGGATACCATCACCCTGGCCAACTGCCATGCCAAGATCCTGATCCTTGAAAACGATGCCTGGAAGATCGCCGTGGTGGCCTCCAACAATTTTACGGTGAACATCCGTTATGAGTCCGGTTCGATCATCACCGTACCCGGGATCGTTGAATCCTATAAGCAATGCCTTCTGGATGCCATCAAAACCGGTATCCCTTATAAACTCTCCTGATCTATCTCCCATGGAACTCTCCGAAGAACAGCTTGCCCTTGTGGAAGAGTACGCCGCCGCGTTCCTCACGTTCCGGGAGATCGCCGTTCTTTTGGGAGTGAATGTCTATCATTTCCTGGAGATGATGAAAGATAAGGATTCACCGGCGTATTACCGGTACTTTCTGGGTAAGACCCGGGCCAAATTTGAGATCCGTAAGAACATCGTGGATATGGCCAAGAAAGGCAGCCCTCAGGCAGAAGAGCTCACGCTGTCGTTGATGCAGGATGCTGAATTTGAAGAACTGGATATCTGATCCCATGTCCCGCACAAAACAGGAAATTACCACCTTTGACAAGATCCAGGCGAACCTTTTTGGTCATGACACAAAAATGGTCCTCTCGGACAAGGAGCAGGAGATATTCCTGCGTTACCGGGCCGGTTTCACCGCCTGGCTGGAGGATCCCACAATCACCGATAGGCAGATGACCACTTTTTTAATGAACACCTTTGGCATTGCCAAACAGACAGCCTACCTGGATGTGGGAAACATCAAACGCCTGGTGGGCAATGTCCAGAATGCTTCCAAGGAGTTTCACCGTTACACGGTGATCAAAATGCTCAAGGAAGCTTTCCTTGTTGCCAAGCACAAACACAATCCCATGGCCATGGCCATGGCAGCCGATAAGCTGGCCAAAGCCACGCAACTAGATAAAATTGACATGGAGATCCCGGACTGGAATGCGATCATTCCTCCTTCGTTTGAACCTTCTTCCGATGTTCGCTTAATCGGATTAAAACCAATGCAAGATCTTCAGGAAAGGATCAAGCAGTTGAAGCAGAAGTACATTTCCGATTACATCGAAGAAGTTCAGGATGATCAGGTAATCTACCTCGAAGCTACTCCGGATGAATGAACGCCCTGCAAAATTATATTTCAATCATCCTCAGCAGCGGGCTATGTACATTGCCGCCAAAGATGAGTACGTGGTGGCCGGTCGTGGATCCGGAAAAACAGAAGGTATCATTGCACCCCGGCTGATCCGCAATGTTTTTGCCATGCCCCGAAGCTCAGGGGCGATCATCGGGGCAACCTACAAGCAACTTCTTACCCGTACATTGCCATCCACCTTCCATGCATTGGAACGGATGGGATATGTCCGGGACCGGCATTATTTTGTCGGTCGGCATCCACCTAAAAGCTATAATTTCAAGACTCCATACATTGATCCGTTCTCCTATGATCATGTGGTGTGCTGGTTCAATGGCTCCATTCAGCATCTGATCTCCCAGGACCGGGTGGGTTCCACTAACTCCATGAGTCTGGATTACCTGATCGGTGATGAAGCCAAGTTTTTGAATTTTGACCGTCTCAAGGATGAAACCTTTCAGGCCAACCGGGGCAACATCAATTACTTCAAAAACTGTCCCTGGCATCATGGACAGGTGTTCACCACCGATATGCCCACCTCCCAGTCTGCCGCCTGGATCCTGGATAAAGTCCAGGAAATGGATCCGGAACTGATCCGGACTATCGAACAGTTATTCTTTCACATCCACCGTTTAAAGCAAAATCCTCCTTCCGAATCCTCGAAAAAACGGATTGCATCTCTGTCCAATGACCTGGCGTTGCTGCGGTCAAAAGCCACGCTGTACCTTGAATTTTCCGCCCTGGATAACATTGAGGTACTGGGTGAGGAATTCATCCGGCAAATGAAGCGGGATCTGCCACCGCTGGTGTTTCGTACCTCCATCCTCAATGAACGCATCCGCAAGGTGCAGGATGGATTTTATTCCTCCCTGAATCCAAAGGTGCACTATTACGATCGGTTTGATAATACACGCCTGGATGACCAGCAGTTTGATTTTGAAAAGATCCAGTCCTTGGGTTGCCGGCAGGATGCAGATATTGCAACCGGACAGCCTCTTTCCATTGCCCTGGATTATGGCGCCAATATCAATTGCCTGGTAGTCGGGCAAGTGATTGATAATTCAGAATTACGCTTCCTGAAATCCTTTTACGTGAAAACACCTCGGAAACTCAAGGATGTGGTTTCCGACTTTTGCGACTATTATGTTTATCATCCGGTCAAGACCGTCAATTTCTTTTATGATGCTACGGCTATCGCCCAGCATCCGGTCATGGAATATTCATACAAGGATGAAGTGATCCGCGTATTGCAGTCCCGGGGATGGTACGTGGATGAAAAATACATTGGCAAACCGATCGCTCATAAATTGAAACAATTCTACTGGGACCTGGCATTAAAAGGCCAGAAATACTTTTTTCCAACCTTCAACCGAATCAATTGTGAGTATTTGATTCTCAGTATGGAACAGGCCGGAATTATTTATGGCCGAAATGGATTTGAAAAAGATAAATCCAAGGAACGAGATTCGGAATATCCCCAGGAAGAAGCAACGCATATTTCGGATGCGGGAGATACTTTATTTATTGGAAGTAATTTTCATCCATCGGAATCAAATGCTTTGCTTATTCCATCTACAAGCTTTATAGAATGAATTAAGCATGCTTATTGTTAATATCTTTCTCATTTTAATGTATTACCTTTGTTTATATTTCGGATTAAAAATTATACCGTTCTTTATTTCTTTCAATCATGAAAACCACAACTTTTACGCTTACCCTTTGGGTATTATCAATAATGCTTAATGCCCAAACCCAGTGGATCGAATTTACTCAAACTGAGCCTCAATCCCCAATAATTCAACTGATCTCTTCTGATAATCAATCAGTTTCATTTAGTGCTGAAATATGCGGTATGTTTCAGACCGATACAATGGTAAATAACTCACTTTTTCAACGTATTATAATCCCTGATGGTGGAAGGTCTAATATTAAAGGTCATCCGGAAATGCCTTATATTAGACATTTGATCGCAATACCTGAATGTGATTCTGTCATCTTGCAGGTAGAAATCAATGACAGTACGACAATTGAGGACAGTTATATTTATCCTGCTCCCGATTACCAGGAGGTTATAAATCCAGATAGTACCATTTCTATCGAAGAAGTATTTGCCTTTGATTCAATAACTTATAATATAAATCAATTTAATCCTGAAGTAAATGCCGAAATACATTCGATTGGTTATTTCAGGGATCAGAAGTACGCCGAAATCTATTTATATCCAGTACGTTTTAATCCAGTGTCTGAAGAAAGCATAGTAGACATGAATTACGATATAACACTGACCTTTGTAAATCCAATAACATCCGAGAATGTGAATGTTGGGATTTTTAATAACATTGCCACTCATACCATGTTAAATTACAAATCAACAGGGATTTCAGCGATTGTTAATGATAATGTTGATCCCGATGGTACTGTTTCATGGGTAACTCTTACTGATACAAGTAAGGCTTGTGAAATTGTCGCAGATTACCTGATTATTTGCTCAGATGTATTTTTTGATCCTGAAGACCAGGATTCAGAAGTGCTAAGAATAGCAAATCACAGAGCAACATATAATGGTTTCGATGTGGCGATTTTAAATGCTGAAAATATTATTTCTGATAGTCTTGGATTTTTCTATGAGGGATATCCAAATCTTCAATACAAAAAAGAACAACGAATTAGAACTTGCATTCGTCGCATATACGAAGGTGGAAATGCAAAACATACTGTTGATAATAAACTTGGTTATGTTCTATTGATTGGAGATGTAAATTCTAATAATTCAGGGATGCCAACCTCTTATGATCATCAATATATTGCTCCTGGTGGTTTAAATGAGTTTTACCCGGCTGATTATTATTTTAGTTGTGTGACAAGAGACGAAAATTCTGTCTACGATGAATATGGGGATTTATTTATTGGAAGATTTTGTGTTGATAACAATTTAAATAGTGAACCGGAAGGTGGTCTGACTGAATTGCATAATATAATCACTAAGACAATATTTTATGAACATGAGTATAGCCTTACTTATTGGAAAAAGAATATCAACTTCTCCAATTTTCATACACTAATCTGTGAGGAATATTTTCAAGAATATTATAATGAATTCCTTTCATCTCTTAATATTAGTGAGAATGTATTAATTGTCAATTCATATGAATTAAATGGAATGATTCAACAAGCCACTCTTAACATGCTTAACTTAGGCTCTTTTTATATGACTTATTTTGGAGGGCATGGTGGTGCAACATCTTGGGAATCAGACAATCTCGGCATTACTATTGAATATCTAAAAAATAATTTATCCAATTATTATAAATTCCCAGTTGTTTTCAGCAGAACATGTGAAACCGGAAATTTTGATATAATGCAAACAAGTGATTGTATGGCAGAAGAATTGACAACATATGCTGATAATAAAGGTTTTGTTGGTTTTATTGGTGCAGGGCGAAGTGTTACCGGCTGGTATCCACAGCCAATTCCTTCGAACTGGGTTTTACTCACATCCATTCCCAAAACAATATGGAATGATACTGATCCCTCAACAATTACTGGTGAATTTATGTTAGAAGGTAAAATTCTATCCATTGATCTATCTGAGAGGTATTCCTTTAATTATTTTGGTGATCCTGGTATGAATCTTATGGCTAATGGTTTTGAAATCACTCATAGTGTAACCATATCTGACTCGGCATCTATAACAAAGGAAGTTTTCTTGCGTTCGGGAAATTCAGTAACAGTGCCTTCAGAATCAACTTTACTTTTTAGTGATGATGGTAAACTGATTGTTGAGGAGGGTGCTGCATTGAACATTTTGGATAATGCCAACCTTTCAGCAATATCCGGTGCTGACAGCCTTATTGTATATGGCACTTTGGTCGTAGGACATAATGTTCATTTCAATGCAGCTGAAGACGCTTCATTTGTTATTGATATCCGGAATAGTGATTTGTTTGAGACAATTATATATGCAACTTTTGAGAATGTAACAATTACAGGGATCGCAAGCTTCCTTAACTTTTCATCTTGCGATTTAACTGATTCCTTTATTGAAATGCATAGATCCGGAAACAACCAATATTGTTTTTATCAATCTGACTTTGACAATACCCCGCTTAAAGCTTGCAGGTTTGGCCCAGGTCCTTTTCCTTACCTTGGCTATATTGTAATCTCTGGTTGTAATTTTATTAATGGATCCGGTTTGTCTGTCATTGAATTAAACGATTTCCCAAATTTTCAGATTATCAACTCATCGTTAAGTTATGATGAAGGAGATGGAATAGGAATATATTATTGTGGAAATGCCGTTGGGACTACGCATAGGATAAGCAACTGTGATATTCATTTCACAGGAGATCTAACTGATGACACCCATGGCATTAAAGTTCATTATAGCAGGGTCGACTTAGAGAATAATTATATTCATGGCAATGATATCGGTTTAGCATGTTTGCAAAGGAGTTCCATCAGCCTCACTGGTAATAGTCAATCTGAAGAGGAAGATGAAACACAACGAATTAAAGACAATATCTCCATTCAGGTATATGTTGACAACGGTAGCAGCTTTCCATATGAATTCGAATATAATTCAATTTATAACGATAACGAAAATGATTATGTGGTCAAAATGGACAGCAATATTTTTAATGGATACGATATCAGAAATAACTATTGGGGAGAAAATTTTTTACCAGCATATGATCTCTTTCCTACTAATGCCTATCTCTATTTACCAGTATGGGAACCACTCTGGGGTAGCAAGAAAAGTTCCGAGGTAGATAAAGCGCTCTTTTATTCTGCTAAACAAGCTATAGCTGACAGCAATTATTCCGAAGCCAAAACTAAATTTAAAGAGCTCATTGAGAATTACCCGGATTCCAAATATCAGAAAGCAGCTGTTAAGGAAATATTACAGCTGACAGACTTGTATGATCAGGATTATTCAGGTCTGAAAATATATCTCGATACTGTTCCTTCTTTATGGGAAAATGAGGATATAATTGGAATTACTGAATATATTATGATCTGGTGTGATATCCGGCTTCAAAATTATTCTGTGGCTATCAATTGGTTTGAAGACAGGATTCTTAATCCCATAAGCTTTACTGATTCCATTTTATCAATTATCGATCTAGGATTTGTATATTCATTGATGGAAAGTGGGGGAAGCAGATGGAGTGGATTCACCGGAAAATTGCCTCAGTATCGTCCCACCTCTCAAAAAATGTATTCTGTATACCGGGAATATCTGATCGATCTATTGCCGCCTCGTCAACCTAAGCTAGGGCAGGATTCAATCACGGTTCCAGTAATTAATTCGACAGCTTTTCTCCAAACCTATCCTAATCCTGTAGTTGATAATCAGATGACAATCTATTATTATCTTTTTGAAGATGCTAAGGTTGTAATAAATGTCTATAATTCAGCCGGGGAATTCGTTGACAATATAATAGATGAATTGCAAAATGCTGGTGAACATACCCATTATTGGAAAAAAGATAATTTAAAGCCTGGGATTTATTTCCTAACGTTTGCTAAAGATAATATAATTCTTGATTATCAGAAAGTTATACTTATCAAATAGAAAGCGTTGAAGATATAATCTTACAAATACTGCTTATTAAAGGATAATTATTTTTGATGATTATTAATGGCTTTAAATTCATTGTTTCGATTCATGCTGGAACTGAGAATAATGTTTTTTTAAAGTATAATTCAATGCTAATTCCTATTAAATTCAAACAATAAACCTTGATCTTTAATCTATTATGCTTAAATTGTAATCATATTTGGATGTTTTCAATGAAATCATTTATAAAAAATAGATTTAATTATTTTTTCATTTTGTTATTTATTCCAATATTCGTTTATGGACAAGAGTGTTTTACTCGTGGCAGCGAACCAGGAGAAATCTTTTTTACATCCAATATGTATCCCGATCCATATTTTTATATTGAAGGGATTTTTTATTCACAGGATAATGGCGAGAATATTACTTTAAATTTTCATACGATTCAATATCCTCCACCAGGGCAAATGCAGGTGAACTATATAATTGGTGATGCAAATGCAGGAACCATATATAATTATTCGCATTATAATGCGAATGGTTTATGGAGAAGTTTTGATTATGGAATAAATTGGAATTATTTAGAATCAATTACTTATCCAGTATATTTAGCTGGATGTTGCGAAGGCCATATTTTCAGGATAAACGATGCAAAATTATTTAGGAGTGAGGATTATGGGCTAAATTTTAATGTTATTACAGATCCACTTAACTGTCCTATTTCCGAAATTGGCTTTTCCGATGGTGAATTTTTTGGAATCGATGGCAATCTCGGTGAAGCTTTATACCTTGTTCATACACTCAATTATGGTTCAGATTTCACTACTGTTCCAATAGATAGCAGCGTTGCTTTCTACCAAATTGGCAGTCATTTTCCTAAAGTAATTCGTGGTGCCATTTCTGGCGAATTATATATCGTTTCATGGTGGCCTGATCCTATCGATGGTATTTTTAAAATATCTCATAGCGTTGATACGGGTAATACATTCAAACACAAATATACTTCTGAACCTATTGATTTATATTATTGGGGTGTTACTTATACTGCTGGACGGGCTCCAGGTTCATTTTATGTCATACGTACAACACTTGATGAAACATTTCAGTGTGTTCATCTTTTTATTGATTACAGCAGTGATTATGGTGAGACATTTACTACGTTTTTTCATGATCTTGGTGACTGGGTTGGAATTTCTCCTATTCATAAGAATCAAAATGAAATAATTCAGTCGTTTTGTTATCCAAATCCATTTTGCAAGTCTGTTACAATTAATTTTAAACTCCCAAATCAATCAGGAAGTACTCAAATGAAGATTTTTGATATGAATGGTAACGAAATACGAAAATTTAATTTTTCAGGAATTGACAAGATTTTATGGGATGCGACTAATCAATGTGGTCAGAAAGTTAACAGTGGAATATACTTGTACCAAATTATTTCGGGGACGTTAATAACACCCCTAAACAAAATTATCTATATAGATCCTAACTGATTAGAATCGATGAAAATGAATCAATTATTAGTAAAATATAATAGCTAATTTGAGGATTATAAACACGACATATAGATGATTCACATATCGCTCATTTACATAAAACGTATACGATTAATAGAGGAAATTTCCTTCTCTCCACAGGGCGGCGCGGGGCATAGCTTGATAAAAAAGGACTTGCAGTCCTTTTAATCCTGCGGAAGCGGCTAAATTCGAGGAATTTAGCCGCTTATTTTTTGGAATTCCGGATCCGAAATCCCGCCGGCTTCTTTTTCTGACCAGAAAAAGAAGCAAAAAGAGCCTTTGCCCTGTGTTCTCGCCCATTGCTATGCGCTGATTATCCACTTATTATAAATAGCCTTTGGTAATTTCCTGCCATCCGGTTTGCCCTTGTTGCCCTCCGGATCCCACCTTTGTGCTGCTTGTTACTCATCAAAAACTTGCAAAGTTACTTCGCAGTCTAAAATTTCGTCAAGGATAACACACGCCGGATCCCGGTTCTTCTTTTTCCGGCTCCGTTACCCGTTGGGTCTGTTCATTTTCTCATTCTTCGAAACCTGACCCATCTCCTTGACCCAATGTTATCCTGCTCGTGTTCGTGGCGGCAATTTTTTTTTACTAACCAGCAGCCTTCACCGGCTGCACAAAACTTTTGTCCCATGGAAACACAATTGCCCTTATTCAAAACTTTTGTGCGCGAGCTTCGCGTGAACTACGGAGTAATTACCTACACCAACTGCAATAAGGTCTCCTCCAGCCTGGATGCCAGCAACATCCTGCGTGATGTCTGGGCCTCCGACCTCTCGCACCGTGAAGCCTTCTATATCCTCTGCCTGAACCGGGCCAACAAAGTCATCGGCTATGCCCTGATCTCCATCGGTGGCCTTTCCGGTACAGTGGCTGATCCTAAGGTGATCTTCTCAACAGCCCTGCTGGCTGCGGCGAGTTCAATAATCCTTGCTCACAACCACCCTTCCGGGAACCACGAGCCCTCCCAGGCTGACATTGCCCTGACCAAGAAAGCGATTCAGGCTGGATCCCTTCTGGACATCCAGGTGCTCGACCATTTGATCATTACTCCGGACGGCACTTACTTTTCCTTCGCCGATGAAAACCTGATGGCATAACAGAGGGGGCCGAAAGGCTCTCTTTTTTTATTCGCTCTTCATCTGATTTTTTTGTAACTTTAAAGCGTTGAGTGGAATTTCCAAATTATCGATAAATTCTTTTTTAATTCAGTCTCGCATTTGTTCAATAAATGATGCTGGTAGTTTTTTTGGAATGGATTTTATCGGTGTATTAACTGCATTTACACCCCGATGTTTGGGTGTGTACATTCAATTGTGGCACTGATAAATTGAGAATAAATTCAATGAATATCCACATACTTTACCGCCAAGTGTAAGAAAGACCGTGCCACCCTGATTGTTGACAATATAATGTAAATTTACTGCATAAAATAAATTGATAACATAAAATGGCGAAATCTTTACACTCTAATTTTAAGAAAGCGAGAGCATCAAAAAACGATGAATTCTATACTCAGCTCACTGACATAGAGAAAGAAATTCGTCACTATAAAAATCATTTTAACGGAAAAACTGTTTTTTGCAATTGTGACGACCCACGAATCAGCAATTTCTTTCATTATTTCTCCTACAATTTTGAAGCATTAGGACTGAAAAAATTGATTACGACTTGCTACAAGAACCAAAATATAGATTTATTTAGCACTCACCAAAGCGAAAGAGCCATTTGGCTTGAATATACAGGCGATAAAAATGGCGACAGAATACCCAACCCAGAAGAAATTGGAATAAATCAATTACAAGGTAATGGCGATTTTAGAAGTGCAGAATGTATTGAACTCTTGAAACAAGCCGACATAGTTGTAACCAATCCACCATTTTCATTATTCAGAGAATATGTCGCCCAACTTATTGAAAACGATAAAAAGTTTTTAATCATAGGGAATGGAAATTCTATTACTTACAAAGAAATATTCAAAAATATAAAAGAGAATAAACTTTGGTTGGGTGACTATTTCGGACTAAACCCTGCCACTCATTTCGGAGTAAAGTAGGCCACCCATTTCGGACCAAACCCGGCCAGTGATTTCGGACCAAAGTAGGCCACTTCATCCGGGATAAAAACGGAGGTAAGTGGTAAATTTTGGATCGATACCGGAATAATAACACCTGACATTCCGGCAGAAACCAGGCCACCTGTTTCAAAGGCAACATGGGCTCGTAAAGGAAGAAAATCTTTATA
>Ga0209096_1001182_pt1 | contig 30041 bp, 30 predicted proteins | sample AD_UKC034_MetaG_FD_184407 | JGI IMG/M metagenome (GOLD analysis project Ga0209096, IMG submission 184407) | Active sludge microbial communities of municipal wastewater-treating anaerobic digesters from USA - AD_UKC034_MetaG (SPAdes) (version 2) | ecosystem: Engineered > Bioreactor > Anaerobic >... | reverse complement strand
ACTGGTACCGCCGCTTATCATCTTTTTTCTTCTGAAAAAGCGGTTGGATATTATTTTCTCGCCCTACATGTTTTTCGCTGCATTTCTTGCGGTTTTGCTGGTGATGCCGGTTTTTTACTGGAATATAACGCATGACTTTATCAGTTTCAAATATCAGGGCGGCCATGTTTTTGGAACTCTGGCATCCAGTATGAAGAGTTTTGCGCAGTCCCTGGGAGCTCAGTTCGGGGCTTACACTCCTTTTCTGTTCCTCTTTGCCTTTTACGGCTTCTTGAAATCATTGCACAATCCAAACGATTCTTTGAGACTTGCCGTCTTGTTTGGCGGGACCATCATGGCTTTTTTCTTGGCGACCTCCTTTTACGAACGGACCCTGCCTCACTGGCCGTCCATTTTTTACCTGTTGTTTATTCCTGTCGGCGCCTGGCAACTGCTCATCTCTCCCCCCAAATGGCACAGGACTTTTTTAAAGGTTTCAATCGGGTTGAGCCTGATGCTTCTGCTTTTGGCCTGTGCGGGACTGGCCGGCAAATTTATCCCCTTTCCTGACTACAAATCCCCTTTCCGCGATATTTATGGGTATCCGGAAATGTTGCTTCGTGCCGACGAAATTATCCGACAAAACCCCTCCCCTCGTCCCCGCGCGCTGGCCGTGACGAACTGGACCATGGGCAGCCGGGTGATGTACTACAATCTGCCTTATGGACATGATGTGTTTGTGCTGGATGCCCGTCAGGATCAATTCGATGTCTGGCAGAAAAAAACTCCTGAAGGAACGGATCTTCTTTTTTTCAATACGCATTTTGAAAACCTGGATGTGGCCGGCACTCTTCGATGCGACGAGGTCAGCGTTGCCGGAAAAATGGATATCAATCTCAAGGGATCGAAAGTGAACAGCGTGAAATATGTTTGGTGCAAAAATTACCGTGGAGTCAGAAATTGAAAAAACAGTGGATTGCACTTCCGGTTGTCGCGTTCAGCGCTTTCCTGGCTTCTTTTTCTTACCTGCACTGGGATATTCCGATTGCGGTTGCCTGCCGCGAATTAAGCAGACCGATACTGGATGTGGCCGAAATGGTCACCATTGCAGGAGATTCGAAATGGTATTTCCTTCTGTTTGTGCCGGCTTTCATCTTTTTCAGATTTGTGCAAAAAAACCGATCCTGGGCAATGAAAATGCTGTTTCTGGTGATTTCCCTATCCGCATCCGGGTTGATGAGCACGCTGATCAAGTGGATTGCCGGAAGAAACAGGCCGATCAATCTTTTTGACCATGGTTTGTTCGGATTCAATTTTTTTGAAGCGGCTTATGAAGTGAATTCTTTTCCATCTGGGCATTCGGTCACGGTTTTTTCACTGGCGGCCGCTTTGACTATCCTGTTTCCCCGTTTCGGGTTTCTGGCATTTGCCCCTGCGGTTGCCATCGCGTCCAGCAGAGTACTGCTCACTTCGCACTACGCAAGCGACGTCATCGCGGGCGCCATTGTCGGCATCGTTTGCACGTTCGCGGTTCAATATTTTTTTGACCGTTTGAATATCGCGCACACGGATCAAAGGAGTCTTCCATGAAGAAGAGATATATTCTTTTTTTGGTTCCCTTCCTTTTATATGTTGCACTGCTCGGCGTCATGCCCCAGATGGAGCCGGATGAAGCCCGCTACAGCCTGATTTCCAGTGCAATGAATGAAACCGGCAACTACGTTACCCCTCACATCAAGAACACGATCTATCTGGAAAAGCCTCCGCTGGTATCCTGGGCAACGGCCATTTTCTTTAAAATCTTTGGAGAAAACGACTTTTCCGCACGTCTGTTCTCTGGACTTTGCGCCTGGGGATGCATTTTGCTGACTTTTTTCATCGGTCGTCATTTTCGGGATGAAAAGACCGGCTTGTATGCAGCCGCCGTTCTCACGATATCTGTGTTTCCCTTTCTTCTGGGCAGAATCAATATCCTGGATATGCCCCTGGCGTTCTTTATGTGCCTGGCCGTCTGGTTGGGGTACCTGTCTTTGACGGTGGAGAGAAATCAGAATTCACTCTTTCAGAAAAGATCTTTGTCCTGGTGGTTCTATGGCGCGTGCGCTCTGGCTTTTTTAACCAAAGGCATTATCGGCGTTGTCTTCCCTTTTTCGATCCTGGTCATCTGGCTGATCTGGGCAGGGCGCTGGCGCGATACTTTTCAGTTGATTTCTCCGGTCGGAATTTTGTTGTTTCTGGCTCTGGTGGTTCCCTGGCTTTATCTGGCACAAAAAGAAAATTCCGATTTTCTTTGGTTTTTCTTTGTACGGGAACATTTTCTTCGTTTCACAACCAAAATGCACGGTAAAACCGAACCCTTTTATTATTTTGTGCCGATTATCATCGGGGGCTGCCTGCCCTGGCTTGCCTATTTGATTCGTGCCTGGCAACCCCGGACAGAAAAGGAATCCTTGTTTTCCAGAAATGAAAAGAAACTGCTCGCCGTTTGGTTTTTATTTATTTTTCTTTTCTTTACGGTCTCTTCCTCCAAGCTCGCCACGTACATGGCGCCCGTTTTTATTCCCATCGCCCTTTGGGCGGGAAATATTTTCCGTAACCATGAAGATGCATGGCCCTCATTTTCCGGAAAACGAAAAATTCTTTACCGGTTTTTTCTTTGTTTTCAGTCGCTCGTCGTGATAACGGCTCTTCTGGCGCCACTGATACTGAAGCAGTTCCACGATCCTTCCCGGGGACTTGTCATGATGATTTCTTCGGATTGGTGGATTTACATTCTGCCGGCTCTTCTGACGACAGTGCTGATGGTTTTTCTTCCGGACAGAATCGCCGAAAAAAAAGGTTCAGACTGGTTCCTGACGCTTTATCTGCTTTGTGGCTTATTTCTCGCCGGCATGATTTTTCCGATCAACGACTTCATGTCCCCCTACCGAAGCGCTCTGGTGGCCAAGGAGGCCATCGCCCGTCATGTGCCGCAGGGACATCGGTTATACCAGTATCGTGTCAACTTCTATGGCATTGATTTTTATAATAAAATTAGAACTCCCATTGTGGAGGATTTCGGAGAACTGGGAGACGGCATGGTCAAGCTGCCAACTCAAGAAAGACAAACCTACTTTTTGACTGTTATGGACTTTTTGAAAAAAGTAAGGCAGGAAAAGGAAATTTACTGTATTACACAGCATCAGGATAAACTGAAGCAGCTCCAATCGGAATTTCCCGGATTGGAGATTCTCTGGGAGAATGGCGCTTTCTACCTGTTGCGGATTCGAAATTAAGGATAAGGATTGACGATTCATGAACATTCGAAACGATTTTCTGCCTTTCAGCAGACCATCCATCGGCGAAGCAGAAATTGACCGTGTTGTAAACTGCCTGAAATCCGGCTGGATTACCACAGGCGCCGTCTGCAAGGAGTTTGAAGACGCGTTTTGCGGATTGACGGGGGCCGGAAAGGCGGTCGCCCTGAATTCAGCCACAGCCGGTATGCACCTCATGCTCACCGCTCTGGATCTTGAGCCGGGAGATGAAGTCATTACCCCCTCTATGACCTTTGCCTCTACCATCAACATGATTGCCCTGCGCCGAGCCAAGCCTGTTTTTGTGGACATTGAATATGAAACCCTCAACCTCAATACAGAGTTGATTGAGGAAGCCATCACGCCCCAGACCAAAGCCATTATTCCTGTTCACTTTGCTGGTGCTCCGGCGGATATGGATAAGATCTCTGAACTGGCCGACCGGTATTCCATCATGGTGGTTGAAGATGCTGCACACGCGGTGGGATGCTATTACAAGGGAATCCATGCCGGCGGTTTCGGCCATCCTGCGATTTTTTCGTTTCATCCCATCAAAAACATCACCACCGGCGAAGGCGGAATGATCACACTCAATGACGTCGCCCTGGAAAAGAAACTTCGCCTGTTGAGGTTTCATGGCATCGAAAGAGATGCCTGGAAAAGATATGGAAAAGGGGGCAATCCCAGTTACGACATCATCGAACCGGGCTACAAGTACAATCTTCCGGATCTGCTGGCCGCCCTGGGTTTAGCCCAGTTTGAAAGATGGAAAGAACTTAACAAACGCCGCCACCAGTGGGCAATGTTGTATCTGGACGAACTATCCGATGTCAAAGGCATCGAATTGCCCGGAGTTCCTCCTTATGACCATATTCACGCCTGGCATTTGTTTATTGTGAAGATAAAAGATTATCCCCGCGATTTATTTATGCAAAAGCTTTCCGAATACAACATCGGCTATGGGTTGCATTTTCCGCCGGCTCACACTCTTTCCTACGTGGACGAAAAATATTATGTGGATGAATCCCTGCTTCCCCAGACCAACCGCGCGGCGGATAAAATTCTTTCCCTGCCTTTGTTTCCGGATATGACCAGGGAAGATGTTCAATACGTGTGCGAGGCGGTTCGGGAGATTCTGAAAAATGCGTAATGGAACCATTTCAATCGTTATACCGGTATACAATGAAGAAGCAAATCTTACGGCATTGATGGGCCGATTGATGCCGGTGCTGCAAAAAATGGAAAAACCTTTTGAAATCATTCTGATTGATGACGGAAGTCAAGACCGGTCTCTTTCTTTACTCAAAGAATTCGCAAAAAAACCTTATGTAAAAGTCATAGAACTGACTCGAAACTATGGACAGCATGCAGCGATTATGGCGGGTTTTTCTCTGGTCCGGGGCGACATCGTCGTCACGATGGATGCGGATTTGCAGAATCCACCGGAAGAAATTCCCAATCTGGTCCGGGTTATGGAAGAAGGCGGCTATGATGTTGTGGGTTCTATCCGCAAGGGGCGCAAGGATTCTCTCTGGCGAAAAATCCCTTCTAAAATCATTAATATGGTAGCGCGAAAAATTACCGGCGTGAGCATGCGCGATTGGGGTTGCATGCTTCGTGCTTACAGCCGCCCGGTAGTCGAGCGGATGAGCGCCTGCCACGAGCAGTCAACCTTTATTCCCGCTCTGGCAACCGTTTTTGCCAAACGTGTTACAGAAATTGAGGTGGCACACGAGGAACGCTTTGGCGGAAAATCCAATTATCCCTTAAGAAAACTGATCAATCTCCAATTCGACCTTGTGGCATCTTTTTCGGATTTGCCTATAAAACTGATTATGTACGGGGGAATTTTCATGTCGTTGCTGGGATTGTGCTTCGGCGCGTTTCTGGCCGTTGCCCGTCTGGCCTACGGTGCGCGCTGGGCGGCGGAAGGCATCTTTACACTTTTTGCCATTTTGTTTGTCTTTATCGGACTCCAGTTTTTCGCTTTGGGAATCATCGGCGAATATATCGGCAGAATTTTCCGCGAAGTTCGTAAACGGCCTGAATTTGTCATTGAAAAAATCCATCGCCTGCCGGAGGAAAAGATTCATTGAAGACAGTGGTTTTCGCTTATCATAATATGGGGTTGGCGGGACTGGACGCTCTGCTTCGCCATGGTTTCTATCCGACCGCCATCTTGACCCACGAAGATGATCCGGGGGAAAATTGCTGGTTTGGCTCGGTAAAAGATTGGGCCATGCAGCATGGTATTCCTTATTATACGCCGGAAAATATTCATTGCCCGGAGTGGATTGAAAAAATCACCTCATGGAACCCGGATATTCTTTTTTCTTTTTATTACCGGAAAATGATTCATCTGGACATTCTGAATATCCCTCGGTTTGGCGCTTTGAATCTTCACGGATCACTTCTGCCTTCCTACCGGGGACGATGCCCGGTGAACTGGGTATTGGCAAAAGGGGAACAAAAAACGGGAATAACTCTTCACTTCATGGTTGAAAAACCGGATGCAGGCGATATCGTCGGACAAAGAGAAGTCGCCATTGCATTTGAGGATACGGCAAGGACACTTTATGGCAAGCTTTGCAAGGAAGCGGAATTATTGCTGGATGATTTGCTGCCCCGCATCAAAACCGGCCAGATTCCCAGACGATCGCAGAATCTCGCCTTGGGAAGCTATTACGGAGGCAGGCGTCCTGAAGACGGCCGCATTGACTGGAAACAGTCGGCACAGGATGTCTATAATCTGGTGCGCGCCGTAACCGATCCTTACCCCGGAGCTTTTTCCCTGCTGGAAAATGGGGAAAAAATTATTCTCTGGTGGGCAAAGCCGGTTTCTTCCTCGACGATTCAACGTCCTGGGGATGTTGAGCTATCCGGTCAACAAGTATTGGTAAAAGCAGGCCATGATGCCATAAGGCTTCTGGATGTGGAAATTCAGGGAATCCGGCTGAAAGATACGCAAATCATAGAATATTTTAAATCAGGAAAGGTAATGAAACTGCAATGAAGATACTGATACTGGGCGTAAACGGTTTTATCGGACACCATCTGGTCAATCGCATTCTGGCCGAGAAGCCCGACTGGCAGGTATTCGGAATGGATCTGGGAACGGAACGGATAGGCACAGCTCTGTCCAATCCCCGCTTCAATTTTCTGGAAGGGGACATTTCCATCAACAAGGAATGGATCGAATATCATATCAAAAAGTGCGATGTAATCATGCCGCTGGTGGCAATTGCCACTCCGAAAGCTTACGTGGAAGATCCCATCGGCGTTTACCATCTGGATTTCGAAATGAACATCCAGATCATCAAGCAGTGTGTCAAGTATCATAAACGTGTTGTTTTTCCTTCCACGTCGGAAGTTTACGGAGCCTGCGCGGATGCGGAATTTCTTGAGGATGAAAGCTATCTGGTGGTGGGCCCCATTCAGAAAGAACGCTGGATTTATTCCTGCTGTAAACAGTTGCTGGATCGTGTCATTTACGGATATGGCACGCGCGGCCAACTGGAATTCACGCTTTTCCGTCCTTTTAACTGGATCGGCCCCCGCCTGGATTCCCTGGACACGGCCAAGGAAGGCAGCTCCCGCGTGGTCACACAATTCATCGCCGAGTTACTGCTGAAACGTCCTCTCAATCTGGTAGATGGAGGCAGGCAAAAACGATGCTTCACGTATGTCGATGACGGCATTGCCGCTCTGATGAAAATCTTGGAAAATGAAAATGACATCTGCAAAAACCAGATTATCAATATCGGCAATCCCCACAACGAATGTTCAGTAAGGGAATTAGCGGATATTCTTAAGAATTTATTTCAAGAACACCCGGACCACCAACAGGATGCGGCCTACTCGGATATCATTGAAATTCCAGCGGACACGTATTACGGAAAAGGCTATCAGGACATTTATACCCGTAAACCCAGTATCGCCAAGGCAAAAGCGCTCTTGAACTGGGAACCGAAAATCAATCTGCCGGATTCCCTGCGGCTGACCCTCAATTCGTTTCTGGAAGAAAATCAACCGGTGAAATTATAAAGAGAAGCAGAGTCAAGGATAGAATCTGATGGGCCTCCTGGGATTAAAAATAGACGTGGATACGTATTGGGGGATGAAAAACGGTGTTCCCCGTCTTTTGCAGGTTTTCAGGGATTTCCAGGTCAGGGGAACCTTTTTTTTAAGCATCGGTCCGGATAACTCCGGACGCGCCGTTCTTCAGCTTCTGAAAAATCCTTTGTTTTTAAAAAAAATGCTGAGAACAAAAGCGGCCAGCCTTTACGGCTGGAGAACGGCTCTTTATGGCACGTTGCTGCCCGCGCCTAAAATTGCCCTATCTTTTCCGGAACTTGTCCATCAGATCATTCAGGATGGTCATGAAGTGCAGTTTCATGCCTGGGATCACCGAAGATGGCAGGACGAACTGCCCGATAAAACGGAGCCTTGGATACAGAATTGGTTTGCCTCCGGAATTCGTGGTTTTGAAGAACTCACCGGACACAAGCCTTCCTCTTTCGGTGCTCCCTCCTGGCTGATTGACGAGCGCGTTTTGAAAATCATCGCCGGATACCGTTTTGACTATCTGAGCTGCACGCGGGCCAAATCGCCCTTTATTCATAAAAATATTTCCGTTTTGGAAATTCCCTCCGATCTGCCCTGCTTTGAGGAACTTGATCCAGAAAAAGATGTGGAGATCATCTGTAATCTGATCCATGACGGAGGCACCCATGTTCTTCCCGTACACGCTGAAGTGGAAGGTGGCATTTTTGAAGAGAAGTTCAAAAAAGTTCTGTCTGCCGCGTTCGCTTCCGGAATGCAAATGGTTCCCCTTAACGACATCCGGTCGGGTTTGGACATCGGCTCCCTGCCCGTCCGAAAACACCGCATGTCCCTTCTTCCGGGGCGCGCATCATCCACAGCGGTATAAACGCAACAGGAAAAGAAATTATATACCATTGTTTTTATTCATATATATTGTATTTTCCCCTTGACAGCCCTTTGGGACTTGTACTTGACTTTGACTTTCGCCTGTGTTAGGAATACCGAACTTTGCGCCTTGACAGCTGCTTTTGCAGCGCGATTTCAGGGAGGAAAATGTCCAACAAATTATTTACGCTATTAATCATTCCCCGCACCAAAAGCGCGGTTAAAAAGTTTTCTTTTTCCAAAACAATGGTTCGCCGCCTGGCGGTGGGCACAATTGTGTTTTTAGTGATTTCCCTTTATGTAATTTATGATTACGCCACCATTACCACAGACCGCATCGAGCTTTCCCGCCTTCGAAGACAGACAGCCCTCCAATCCCGGCAGATTGCAGATTTATCCGTTAAAGTGGATGAATTTTCCGACCGGATGGAAGCTTTGCGTCAGTTTGATAAAAAATTACGTATATTGACAGCCGGTGTTTCAGGTAAGGACAATAAAATCCCTCTGGGCATCGGCGGCGCCAACAACGAGCATACCCGGCTAAAAGAGCTGCTCGATCAGGGCAATGAAAAGCTTGTTTCGCAAATGCATAAAAACATTCAACAGTTAAATATTGATGCCCGTGAACGGGAACAGAGTTTTACGGAAATGCTGTTATTTTTGCGGGAGCAAAAATCCTTACTTGCAGCCACTCCTTCCCTGTGGCCGGTTCGTGGCCTGGTTACTTCTGAATTCGGCTGGCGTCAGGATCCTTACGGAAATGGCAACCAGTTTCATCAAGGTATTGACATTGCCACCAGAGATGGAAAACCCATTGTCGCACCGGCCGACGGTCTGGTGGTCGCCTCTGAATATCGTCCCGAAGAAGGCCATTATGTTTCCATTGAGCATGGTTATGGAATATCCACAGGCTATGCTCATTTATCGAAGCCGGAAGTCAGACAGGGAATGCGCGTGGAAAAAGGACAGGTGATTGGCTATGTAGGCAATACGGGCAGGAGCACCGGCTCCCATCTGCATTACGTGGTCAATATCAACAATATTCCCGTCAATCCAAGAAGCTATTTGAAATAAACGGATAATAAAAAATTACGCTGAACTTTGCCGGTCAGATACCGGTTTTTTTAAAGGCAAAACATGCTGGGAACCATTCTGAAGAAAATCGTCGGAACCAAAAATGATCGGGAACTCAAGCGCTTGTCGCTTCTCCTGGATGAAGTGAACAGTTTTGAAGCGGATATGATGTCGCTTGGCGACAACGATCTGCAGGCCAAAACCATCTATTTTCGGGAAAAGCTCAACAAAGGGCTGACGTTGGACGACATCCTGACGGAAGCGTTTGCCGTGGCGCGGGAAGCAGCGCGAAGGACACTGAAGATGCGTCCTTTCGATGTTCAGATTCTGGGCGGCATCGCTCTGCATGAAGGCAAGATTGCCGAAATGAAAACCGGCGAAGGCAAAACGCTGGCCGCCACACTGCCGTTATATCTGAACGCACTGGAAGGCAAAGGCTGCCATGTTGTGACGGTCAATGATTATCTGGCCAAACGCGACTCGGAATGGATGGCTCCCGTCTATAAATTTCTGGGATTGACGGTGGGCGTTATCATTCATGACATGGATGATGACGAACGGCGCGCAGCATACGCAGCGGACATCACTTACGGTACAAACAATGAATTCGGCTTTGACTACCTTCGTGACAATATGAAATTCAGCCTCGAGGATTACGTCCAGCGTGAATTCAACTTTGCCATTGTTGACGAAGTGGACAGCATTCTGATTGACGAAGCCCGTACGCCTCTGATCATTTCCGGCGCATCGGAGGAATCCACGGACAAGTACCATAAGATCAACCAGATTATCCCCCGTCTGAAGAAGGATCAGGATTACACCATTGAAGAAAAAAGCAAAACGGTTGTTCTGACGGAAGAAGGTGTATCCAGCGTTGAAAAATATCTGAATGTTCAAAATCTTTACGAACCTCGCAACATTGAAATTGTCCATCACGTAAACCAGGCGCTTCGCGCACATACACTTTTCAAAAGAGACGTGGACTATCTGGTCAAGGACGGCCAGGTGATCATCGTTGATGAATTCACCGGACGCGTCATGCCGGGAAGGCGTTACAGTGACGGTCTTCATCAGGCGCTGGAAGCCAAAGAAAAGGTGAAAATTGAAAAGGAAAACCAGACGCTCGCATCCATTACCTTTCAGAATTATTTCCGTATGTATAAGAAACTTGCGGGAATGACCGGTACTGCGGATACGGAAGCTGAGGAATTCAAAAAAATCTACAATTTAGAAGTTCTGGTTGTCCCCACCAATATGCCGATGATCCGTCAGGACCATAACGATCTGATTTACAAAACGGAGCAGGAAAAAATATCGGCAGTCATTGAAGAAGTGAAAGCCCTCAACAAGTCCAAGCGCCCCGTTCTAATCGGCACGATATCCATAGAAAAATCTGAACTGCTTGGCAAGTATCTGACCCGCGCAGGTGTTAAGCATCACGTTCTAAATGCGAAAAATCATGAAAAGGAAGCGGAAATCGTCGCCCAGGCAGGTCAGCCGGGCCAGGTCACCATCTCTACCAACATGGCGGGCCGCGGTACGGATATCAAACTGGGCGAAAATGTTGCTGAAATGGGTGGACTGCACATTCTGGGTACGGAAAGACACGAAAGCCGACGCATTGACAACCAACTGCGGGGAAGAGCCGGACGCCAGGGAGACAATGGCTCATCCCGATTCTATCTTTCGCTTGAGGATGACCTTCTTCGCGTGTTCGGCGCGGACCGGATTTCCTCAGTGATGGAAACCGTCGGTATTGAAGAAGGCCAACCCATCGAGCACAAGTATATTTCTAAAGCAATAGAAAACGCGCAAAAACGCGTGGAAGGACAAAACTTCGATATTCGCAAGCATCTGCTCGACTATGACGATGTGATGAACAATCAGCGGAAAGTCATTTATGAGCAACGCAAAAAAGTATTGCGTGGTAATGACTTATGGACGGATATTGAAGCAATGGCTGAAGAAGTCAACAATGATTTGATTCATGAATTTGCCGGGGATAAGAAGCATACCGAAAATTGGGACCTCAAAGGCCTTGATGATGCGTTGTTCAAGCAATACCATTTACATTTGAATATCAGCGGCGCTCAGGAACTTCGTTCTCCGGAAGACATCAAGAGTTTTCTGAACGAAAATGTGTTGAAACATTTGCGGAACAAGGAAAAAGAATTCGGTCCGGAGCTCATGACCTATCTTATGAAGGTCATTATGCTGCAAGCTATTGACACTCACTGGAAAGATCATTTGTTGTCGATGGATCACCTGCGCGAGGGGATTGGCTTGCGCGGTTACGGTCAGAAAGACCCGATTCGGGAATATCAGCGTGAAGGATATGCCATGTTCATGGAAATGATCGGCACCATCAAAATGGATACGCTGGAAAAGCTGTGTCTCGTCCGCATTCAACGGGAAGAAGAAGTTGAAGAAATTCGACAGAAACAAAAACAGGATTTTGTATTAAACCGTGGAGAAGATGCGCCAACCAATCAAACCGTTAAGCGAAACAGCGATAAAATCGGGCGCAACGATCCCTGTCCATGCGGCAGCGGCAAGAAATACAAGAAATGCTGCGGCGCATAAGCCTTGAAAAGGAGTAATCAATAAAATGGTAAAAACAACAAGCAGAATAAGCGTTCCCGGATTTCTGGCAGGTGGTGTGTCCGCAGGAATCAAAAATGGAGAACAAAAGGATTTAGGTTTGATCTATTCCACGGTTCCCGCAAAGGCCGCCGCACTTTTTACCAAAAATACCTTTAAAGCCGCGCCGGTACTGATTGACATGGAAAGAATGAAGAGAGGAATTGCTCAGGCCATTTTCACCAACAGCGGCTGCGCCAACGCGGCGACGGGAAAAGAAGGCATGGCGGATGCCCTGGCCGTCTCCGGAGCTGTGGCCAAACAGTTGAAAATCAATGAAGAGCATCTTCTGGTATGCTCCACGGGGGTCATCGGGAAGAGGCTGCCCGTCAAAAAAATCGAAGGCGGCATCGGAAAACTGGTAAAAAGTCTTCATGAATCGGGCATTGAAGATGCAGAAGCGGCCATGATGACCACGGACAAATTCCCCAAGATCGCCATTCGCCGGGGCATTGTCGGCGCCAAAGACATCACGATATGCGGCATCGCCAAAGGGGCAGGCATGATTGAACCGAATATGGCCACGCTTTTGACTTACGTCATGACGGACGCTCTGATTGATGCGAAAGCCCTCAATACCGTCTTTCACCAAGTAATTGATTCCACATTCAATTCCATCAGCGTTGATGGTTGCATGAGCACCAATGACACAGCCATTATTCTGGCCAACGGTCTTGCAGGCAATAATCCGCTGGAACGGGCCCAGGCCAGAATCCAGAGATTTCGCGAGATGCTCACCGACGTCTTGGCAGAATTATCCGCAGCCGTCGTCAAGGATGGCGAAGGCGCCACAAAATTCATCACCATTATTGTAGAAGGGGCAAAATCCAAATCGGACGCAAGGCGGGTGGCCTACTCGGTAGCCAATTCCAATCTGGTCAAAACCGCATTTTTTGGTGGGGATCCCAACTGGGGCAGAATCATTGCCGCTATCGGATCTTCCGGTGTTGCGCTGGAAAAAGAAAAAGTTATCCTGTCCATCGGCAATATGACTGTTTTCGCGCAGGATGCGCCAGTCGTCATCTCGCTTCCAAAATTGAAAGAAATCTTTTCCAGCGGCAACGTGGAGATTCGCATTATCCTGGGAGGAGGCGACAAATCCTATTGCGTTTATACATCGGATCTTTCTTACGATTATGTAAAAATCAACGCCGAGTATTCGACCTGAAGACAAAAACGACCCGGCTTGCCGAACAACCATCCGTATCCATCAGAAAATCCATAAAACGACTCTCTGCGCTTTGTCGCGCTGATTGTTTTATGGCATTGATTTTACTGTTTATTTTCACATTTCCCCTTCCAGCGATCGCAAAAGATCCGGAACTCCCTGTTCCAGATAAAAAGTGGTCCACCCAATTCCATGTCAAGCGTTTCTGGAAAAGCCATACCTCCTACGAATTCGGTAATCCCTTTCCACCCCGGCAGGCGCCCTTAAGCCGGCTGGAATTTCCGATCAACACCTGGTGGATTGGTGGAGAGGTCCGACGCAACTTTTCACGATTTTCGGCGGGACTGGAAGCGCTGGCTGCCATCCCCATGGATTCCGCGGATAATGTTATGAGAGATTCCGACTGGGATGATGAAACTCAACCCAGCGTCAGAACCATTTATTCAGAGTCGCAATGCCGCATGGATCAAAGCTACATGCTCCGGGCTGAAGTAGACATGAAAGTCGGAGATTGGATGAAAATTCCTGACTGGCTGGATATTCGTCCCGTCGCAGGGGTGCGCTGGCAGCGGTTTATGCTGATGGTTCATGACGGATACCAAACGGAAATTCAGGGAAATGACATGCCCTTACCCGGTGATTCGATTCGTTTTTTTCAAACCTATTCCCAGTTTTTTTGTGGAATCAAGGTGGCTTGGAATGTACAGAAACTTTTCAAAAGCCTGCCGCTGAAATTCCAGAGTCAGTTGGATTGGGCCTATGTTGACGCAGACAACAGCGATCACCACCTGCTTCGCACGGGAAATCGCTGGACGTATGAAAAAACCACGGGAGATGCCTGGCATTTCTCTACGGGTTTTCAGGCCGCCCTGACGCAAAACATTTCCGCTGGATTGGAATGGGAACATCTTCGTCTGCGCTCAACCGGCACTCATCGTTTATCCAATGATTTCTTCGGCATCAACTTTAGTTTCGACAATGGCGTTGAAGTCTGGTCCGATCAAACCAGCATCATGATGAAACTGGAGTATTTGTTTTAATTTTACTCTGATAATTGCATTACACAGGCGGGCGCGAACAGGCCGGGCTGGCCAGCCAAATTAATTCTTGCAATGCATTCAATAATTTGTATGATGAACGCCAATAATCAACGGAGCGCCTCTTTCTGATGGCGCATTTCATCACCAATAGCAAAAAATGCGAACTCAAAAAAAAGACTGGCCGAGCTGATATCCAAAAGCGAAGAGCTGAAATTTCTTGTCGGTTTTTTTTATTTCTCCGGCATCCGGGAATTATATTCCGCGCTCACGACCAATCCGGATGTATCCATCAAAATTCTGGTCGGCCTGAACGTCGATTACTACAATTACAGCATCATAGAGCAAGCCGACACGGAGCAATCATCCGATGAAGAAAAAGCATACAAATTTTTCGAATCCATCAAGAAATCAGTGAATACCGAATTTTTTGATACGGAAGAATTCTATCAACAGGTCCGCTATTTTGTCGATTTGATCATGACGGACAAGCTCATTATCCGCAAAACATACGAGCCCAATCACGCGAAGCTCTATATTTTTAAACTGGCTCAGGATCAGGTCGGAAAGAACGTTTTATTTATCACCGGCAGCAGCAATTTGACCCGTGCCGGCCTTTCCACGCAAAATGAATTCAATGTGGAAATCAGCGATTACGGTTTTGCCGATGCGGAAGAATATTTTGACCATCTCTGGGAGCAGGCCGTCAAAATTACGGAATATAACGAAACCAGAAAAAAGCTCATTGCTGTCATTGAAAAAGAGACGCTTATCAAGGAAGTATCACCATTTGAAGCGTTTTGCCTTGTGTTGAAAACCTATCTTGATTCTTTTGATCAGAAAAAAGTCAGTGATACGCTTATCTCGATCATGGAAAAAAACGGCTACACACCCTATCAATACCAACTGGATGATGTCAAGCAAGCTCTCAATATGATTGATAATTATAACGGTGTCATCATTGCTGACGTTGTCGGTTTGGGTAAAACAATCATTGCCTGTGCCCTTGCCAGGCAATTGGGCAAACGCGGTGTTGTTATTTGCCCGCCCGGACTGGTTGGAGACAGGAATTTGAATTCCGGCTGGAAAATGTATGCCGAACAATTCAAATTAACCGATTGGGAAGTCCGCTCGCTGGGCGAGCTGGAAAAAATCAGAGACTTTGTGAATAAAGTTGACGACATCGAAGTCGTCATTGTTGATGAAGCCCATCGCTTCCGTACTCAGGATACCAGGGATTATGATTTGCTCAAGAATATCTGTCGCAACAAAATCGTTATCCTGCTCACCGCCACGCCTTTTAACAATCGGCCGGGCGATATTCTTTCGCTTTTGAGCCTGTTTGTCATGCCCAATCAGTCCAATATAACGCTGGATGGCAACCTTGTGGATCAGTTTCGGGGATTCAAGGGAATTTTTGACCGTCTGGGTTACATCAAAAAATATTATCATTCAGCCGATGAGAAAAAGCGCGCCAGGGCGCAGAACAATTACAAGGGAATTTTTGGCAAAGATAAAATTGACCCGGAGGAAATCAACCGGCACTCCCGTTATCTGGCAAAACAAATCCGCCAGGTTATCGAGCCGGTCACTATCCGGCGCAATCGCCTGGATCTCACCGGCAATCCCTACTACCAAGATGAGGTTAAAGAGCTTTCCCGATGCGCCGACCCGATGGAATGGTTCTACGAATTATCAAAAGAGCAATCTGAATTTTATAACCGGATTATCGCGCATTATTTTGGTGAGGCGGACGGCAGCGGCGCCAACAGCGGCGGCCGGTTCAAAGGCGCTATCTACAGGCCGTTTGAATACAAGGAAGGCAACGTTGAAAAGCTGGACAGACAGGGCAACCGGCAGTTCATGCAACAGCGCAACCTGTTCGACTTTATGCGGCGCATGCTGGTCAAGCGCTTTGAAAGTTCCTTTGGGGCTTTTGAGCAGAGCATCAGATATTTCCGCCGTATTACCGCCACCGCGCAGGCGTTGATCAATAAAACCGGCGAGTATATTCTGGACCGTTCGCTTCTGGAGCGGATATTTGCCGCCGATGATGAAATTGAAAAACAGTTGCAGGAATATGAAGAGAAAATCAAAGAAGGCGAATATCCCAAAAATCATGAGCGCTACAGGCTGAAAGATTTTAAAGAGCGAGTAATGCCGATCATAATCTGTTTGAAATTAAACCCTTTGTTTCAAGCCTCTTTTCGGAAATTACAATATTCTTTCGTGTGTTATATGGAAGGTCGAATCTGGGAGAAGGCGCTTTAAAATCTGAAGGCATTGATATCAACAAATTTATGGTGCTTGATTCTACATATGATAAAGTTCCACCTTTATTTAACAATGTGGCAAATCATGAAATAGATTCACTTTTTAAGCAGTGTCGTATTGATCCGGAATCAAACATTCCGATAGAGGAACAGGAACCTAAACCCTTGCCGGATCGCGCTGAACTGGACAACATCGTTTTTGACGCGCTGAATTTGACCAAAGATGAACGTAAGGAAGTCTATCGCGCCGTCTGCCGTTTGGTCGCAAACCGCATCAGCAAGGCAAAAAGCGTGTAGAGCGCAATCGCCAATATCGCCGCAATATGATAAACGGCGTGTTCGGTGAACCAGTCATGCAATATCTTGATATAATTGGTTAATCCAATATGATTGAACCAGCAGTGAAGCATAGAGAAATGGATTGACAATTCGTTAATAAATTATGTTATTATACGTATAATTATTTAGAGAGGTGACCATGTTATGTTAATCGAAACCGATAGGATGATTCCTGTTACAAAGCTGCAGAAAGAGTTGACCAAACGTGTTCGCGATATTTCAGAGGGCGGCGGTCCTTTGTTTATTCTTAAAAACAACGAGATGGAGGCTGTTATACTCTCGCCCGCGGAATATGAATATCTGATGAATTTATCCGAGGTAATAGAACAGTATGAAATCAATGATGTCATCATAAAAAGGATGAAAAATTATGAGCGTTCCAGAAATGTTCAATGGCATGATCTGAAGGATTGAACAGTTATGACCTATGCAATCGAATTCATACCCGAAGCTGCCGCTGATTATCAATCTCTCGATGGGAGCGTAAAAAAGAAAGTTAATAAAAAACTTGAAGAATTATCGAAAAACCCGTTTCTGGGAGAATATTTAGGCAATAAATTCAATATTGATCTGACTGGATTTTATAAATTGTATGTTGATAATAAAAAAATACGAATTGTCTATCGCCTGCTGGGTGAGGAAATCGAGGTCGTTGAAATTTGGGGCATTGGCAAGAGAGATAAAGAAGAGATTTATCGATTAATCGGCCATCGCTTGAAAAAGCAAGGCTCAAGGCAGTAAATTTGTCTCCGTTTATCGTCAACACCCCGAAATGACTGACTCTGCTGTCATGCGCGCATTGGAGGCGATGATTGGCCATTACACTGCTGAAATCTAAGGCCGGAGGCCGCGCAATTTTCCGCTGGATGAAACGGAAAAAGAAATTTACGAGAATATTCAAGATGTTTGCTTATGGCGTCTGGGACGGTTACCATCCGTGTCGCGAACAAGGAAAAAAAGGAGATAATGGAAATCATGAAACCTAAAGGAGTGAAAGACAGTAGCATAACCATCGTTCAACAGATGACGCAGCAGGATGCAAACCTTGCAGGTAATGTCCATGGCGGGGTTATTATGAAGCTCATTGACAATACTGCGGGAATCGTGGCGGCGCGCCACTGTCAGTCGAATGTGGTGACCGCGTCGATAGACCAACTGAACTTCCACAGTCCGGTCTTTATCGGCGATTTGCTCCGGATTATTGCCGCCATCAACCACATAGGCAAAACATCGATGGAGCTCGGCGTGCGGGTTGAGGCTGAAAACGCCTTTACCGGAGAAGTGCGGCATACGGCTTCGGCCTACCTGACTTTTGTGGCCTTGGATGCTACGCTGAAGCCAAGGCCGATCCCGCCGGTAACCTTTGAGACCGAAGAAGAAAAACGCCGTAACTCCGAAGCAGCCGAGCGCCGGCGTACCCGCCTTGAGCAAAAGGGGAAGGGGCATAAGCAAAATCGAAAAACGGGATAAATGGGCAAGAATCTTTACCCACAACTTTTATTGTTTCATTTCTTGGCGATCAATGCATCTGCATAACAAATCAAGAAATGATTTTGTCTGAAGCCTATACAAAAAGCAGACAAAAAGACGGCGTCAATACAATTCTCAGAATAAACGGCCATATTTTCGGCAAGTTAATTTGATTGTTGCTTTCTTTTGGAACTTTTTCCCTCCTCATGTTGTCTAAACAACAAAAGACAAAAAAAACCTTAAAGGAGGAAAAAATCATGAAAAAACTGCTGGCAATTTGTTTGGCGCTGGTGATGTGGTGCGGTGTTTCTTTCGCCACAAATGTTGGAGACGCGGTGGAGGTTCGTCTCTTGTCCGACAGTGGCAGGTTCTTACCCTTTTACTCGTCGCTCAACCGTTCGGATCTGAAAAAAGTCTATACAGAAGCTGTAAAGGGAGACCATTACAAAATTGTCGTTCATAATAAGCTTGGACGAAGAATCGGTGTTGTGGTGGTCGTGGACGGCAGAAATATCATTTCCGGACAAAAGTCGTGGCTCAAGAGCACTGAAAGAATGTATATTCTCGAACCTTACGCAACCAACGAGTATTCGGGCTGGAGAACCGGGCAGGATAAAATCAACCGGTTTTACTTTACGGATGTTCCGGATTCCTATGCCGCCGCTTTCGGTGACCATTCCGCCATGGGAATTATCGCCGTTGCCGTTTTTCCGGAAGTCAGCCGCGATGAGCCTTGTCCTTCTGTTTTGAGAGAAAAAAACGAACTTGGCTCAGCCAAAGACAGAGCCGCCGCTCCATCCGTTCAATCCAAAGCGTCCCAAAGCGCTGCAACAGGATATGGCCGTGAAGAATATTCACCTTCTTACAAAGTTTCATTCGATCCTGAAAACCGAGCGGCTGAATCCATTTTAATCAAATATGAATGGCGCAGCACATTATGCAAGAAAAAAATCATTAACTGCTCTTTGAGACGCTCCGATTCCGGAAACCGCATTTGGGATCATGAAGGTTACGCCCCTCCCCCGCCCTGCCGCTTTTAACGTCCCCTTCGGCCGGGAAAGATAAAGAAACCGGAATGATGAATTGGCGCTTGAACAAACACAGGAAATGTGGTAATTGCCGCCAACATTTCACACACTCCCGGATGGAGGGCATGTTGCTTGACCCCTCAAGTGTGCCGTTCAGGTTGATGGGAGTGGCGGAAAAAACAAAAAAGGAGAAAAAAACATGTCAGCCATTTCCATGAAACTGCTGCTCGAAGCAGGTGTCCACTTCGGACATCAAACCAACAAATGGAACCCCAAAATGAAACCCTATATTTTCGGGGCCAGAAACAACATCTATATCATTGACCTTCAGCAAACGGTCGGAATGTTCCAGTCCGCCTATAATTTCGTGGTGGACACGGTCAGCCAAGGGAAGGAGATTCTTTTTGTCGGCACCAAAAAGCAGTCGCAGGAAGCCATTCGCGAAGAGGCTTCGCGCTGCAACATGCCCTATGTCAACCAGCGCTGGTTGGGCGGCATGCTGACCAACTTTGTCACCGTTAAAAAAAGCGTTGACCGTTTGAACAGCATCAGCAAGATGTTCGCCGATGATTCCATTAAAGCCTTTCCCAAAAAGGAAGTTTCCAAATTGCAGAAGGAAATGGAAAAACTGGAAAATGTTCTCGGCGGAATCAAGAACATGAAATCTCTTCCCGCCGCTGTTTTCATCGTGGATCCCAACCGGGAGCATATTACCGTCAAGGAATCCAAAAAATTAAAAATTCCCTTGGTCGCCATTGTGGATACCAACTGTGACCCGACGGATATTGATTATGTTATTCCCGGAAATGACGACGCCATTCGAGCCATCAAGCTGTTTTCCTCCAAATTTGCCGATGCGGTTTTAGAGGGAAAGAAACGATTTGAGGAAAAGCTGGTTTCCGATTCCAACAAGGAAACAGGAGATGCAGCCGTTCAAAACGGTGAAAACGCCGAGGCGGACATTCCGGAAAGCGTGGAAATGGAAAATTCGTCCGCCGCGCCTTCGGTCTCATAACCAAACTTATCATGATGTAAATAATTTCGGAAAATAGAATTCCAGGAGGATAAAACAGTGGAAATCACTTCAACCATGGTCAAAGAGTTAAGAACCAAAACCGGTGCAGGCATGATGGATTGCAAGGAAGCGCTTGCGGCGGTCGATGGAGATTTTGAAAAAGCAATTGATTATTTGAGGAAAAAGGGTCTTTCCGCGGCAACCAAACGGTCATCCAAGGCGGCCAAGGACGGAACGATTGCCTCGTATATTCACATGGGAGGCAAAATCGGCGTTATGGTGGAAATCAATTGTGAGACGGATTTTGTGGCCAAAACCGAAGATTTTCAAACCATGGCCAAAGATATCGCCATGCACATTGCAGCAACCAATCCGATGTGCATCCGTCCGGAGGAAATTCCCGGCGAAATTCTGGAACGGGAAAAGGAAATCTACCGCAGCCAGCTTCGCGAAGAGAAAAAGCCGGAAAAGATCTGGGATAAGATTATTGAGGGAAAACTCAAGAAATACTACGAGGACATCTGTCTGGCTGAACAGAAATTTGTTAAAAATCAAGATATTACAGTTGGAACGCTTGTAAGCAACATGATTGCCAAAACAGGAGAAAACATTGTGATCCGCCGTTTTGCCCGTTTCCAGCTCGGTGAGGATATCAAGCAATCATGAGCACAACGCCAAAAATCCGCTTCAAAAGAATTCTTTTGAAACTCAGCGGTGAAGCGCTCATGGGAAAAAAATCATCCGGAATTGATCCGGATGTAGCAAACTTCATTGCCGATGAAATCAAGTCTCTTTCCGACCTGAAAATCGAGGTCGGCATCGTTATCGGAGGCGGAAATATTTTTCGGGGTATCGAAGCCAGCGCCAAAGGAATGGAGCGGACAACCGCCGATTACATGGGAATGCTGGCGACGGTTATTAACAGCCTTGCCCTGCAAGGAGCGCTGGAAGCACGCGGGCTGGCCACTCGCGTTCAGTCTTCCATTGAAATGAGGGAAATTGCCGAACCTTTCATTCAGCGAAAGGCGGTGCGCCATCTGCAAAAAGGCAGAATTGTCATTTTTGCCGGCGGCACAGGAAATCCCTATTTCTCCACCGATACGGCCGCATCGCTTCGCGCAATGGAAATCAGGGCCGACGTCATCATGAAAGCCACGAAAGTCGACGGTGTGTACGATGATGATCCCGTGAAAAATCCATCAGCAGTGATGTATAAAAATATCAGTTATATCGATGTCTTGACTAAAAACCTGAAAGTAATGGATTCAACGGCGATTTCGCTTTGCCGGGATAATGCGCTGCCTATTGTTGTCTTCAATATGCAGAAAAAAGGAAATATCCGGGGCGTCATTTGCGGTAAAAAAATTGGAACTACTGTAGGAGATAAATCATGAAAGACCAGATTTTTTCAAAGTTAAAAGACGGGATGGAACAAACCATATCTTCTGTGGAGAAATCATTAAGCCGAGTTCGCACCGGCCGCGCTTCGGTGGCTTTACTGGACGGTATCCGGGTTGATTATTATGGAACGCCGACTCCTCTTTCCCAGGTAGCCACGCTCTCCGTTCCGGAAAGCCGCCTCATCGTGATCGCACCATGGGATGCGACGGCTCTGGCCCCGATTGAAAAAGCGATCCAGAAATCTGACCTGGGTTTGATGCCTTCCTCGGACGGAAAAGTTATTCGCCTTTCGATTCCGCAACTCACGGAAGAACGGCGCAAGGAACTGGTAAAATCCGTAAAAAAAATGGTGGAAGAAGGAAAAGTGAAGCTTCGCAATGAACGACGTGACGCCAACGAAGCGCTGAAAGAATTAAAAAAGAACAATAAAATCTCTGAAGATGAAATGCACACCTCCCAGGATGAAGTCCAGAAGCTGACCGACCGCAACATCGAAAGAATGGACAAAGTTCTTATTGCCAAAGAGAAAGAAATAATGGAAATTTAATGGCCGGCGAAGAAAAATAATCCAATGGGGAGTCAAAAGCTCCCCATTTGTTTTTGGAGAAGAATGACGGATATGACAAAAATTGATCTCAGCCACCTGCCCCGCCACATTGCCGTAATTATGGATGGAAACGGCCGATGGGCGAAACAGCATGCCATGGGGCGAATCCGCGGCCATAAAAAAGGCGCCAAAGCGGTAAAAACCATCGTCACGGCATGCCGTGAAATGGGTATTGCCTGTCTGACCCTTTTTGCCTTTTCCACGGAAAACTGGGGTAGACCAACCGCCGAGGTTGACGCTTTGATGTTGCTTCTGGATGATTATCTGGACAGAGAAGCAGAAACGATGATGAAGCAGAACATCCGCCTGACCACCATAGGCAATATCGAACGCCTGTATGCACCCGTCCGGGAAAAGCTAATCTCCGTAAAAAAAATGACGAATAAAAATGACCGGATGATTTTAAATCTTGCATTGAGTTACGGCAGCCGGGACGAAATCGTCAGTGCCGTCAAAAAAATGATTGCCGATGCGCAGGCGGGAACGCTTTCTGTCGAGGAGATCGACCAAAAAACGGTAGACCACTACTTGTTCACCAGCGGCATGCCCGATCCGGATTTACTCATCCGAACCAGCGGAGAATACCGAATCAGCAATTTCCTGCTGTGGCAGCTTGCCTATACGGAACTTTATTTCACCGATGTTTTGTGGCCCGATTTCAACAAAGAGGAATTGTTGAAAGCCATCGCCGCCTACCAAAAAAGAGAAAGGCGTTTCGGCTTAACCAGCGAGCAAATTTCAGAGAAGTAACCGACATAAAGGATTTTCATGGCAATCAACAATACTCATCTACAGCGCTGGCTGACCGGACTTGCTCTGGGGCTGACTCTGCTGGCGATCATTCTCCTCAGTTCTCCTTTCGTGCTGACCCTTGTAGCAATACTGGCCATTCTGGTTGGCATAACCGAATACAACAGCATGGTTTTTGGCGAAGGATTCAAGAAAGAGAAAACAGAAAGTATTCTTTTTGCGATTTTGATTCCGCTGGCGGCACTTCATGGAGATCCGCAAGTCATGACGTCCTTGCTTGTTTTTGCGTTCATCTCTGTTTTCATTATCTTTTTATGGAAAATCCGGGAAGACCGTTTTGATGTATCCTCGGTTGCCAAAGTTGTTTTCGGCATGATGTATATTCCGCTTCTGACCTCGCACTTTATTCTGCTTCGGAAGCTGGACCAAGGCGCTTTCTGGATCATTCTGGTGCTGGTGATTTCCATTGTCGGCGACACGGTGGCACTTTATGTAGGAAAAAATCTGGGAAAAAGAAAACTGCTGGAACCCGTCAGTCCCGGAAAAACCGTCGAGGGAACGCTCGGTCTTATGGCGGGCGGCACACTGGGAGCATGGATCTTCGGTTATTTCTTTTTACCTCATGTCAGTATGATTCACCTGTTGATTCTCGGTTTGGTGGGAGGCGTGATCGGACAGCTTGGAGACCTGTGTGAATCCGCCATTAAAAGAAATTACGGCAAAAAGGACGCCAGCGCTCTTCTTCCCGGACATGGAGGTCTTTTGGATCGGTTGGACAGCCTGATTTTCGTGGCTCCTTTTGTCTATTATTACCGGATATTTGTGATTGGCGGATGAAAAATATTACGATCTTGGGATCCACAGGTTCTATCGGGGTCAGCACGCTGGATGTTATTGAGAAGAATCCGGACCGGTTTGCCGTGGCGGCGCTGGCAGCAGGCAGAAATGTCCGTCTTCTGGCCGGACAGATCGAGAAATTCCGTCCGGAAATCGCGGCAGTTCAAACCTTGCAGGATGCGGAGTCTTTGCGTGAAATTCTGGGCCCCAAACATACACTCCCCATTCTCTACGATGAACAAGGGATGGAAGAGGTTGCCTCTTACGCTGGAGCCGATATGGTGGTTTCCGCTATCTCCGGTTTTGCAGGTCTAAAGCCGACACTGGCATCGATTGAAGCCGGCAAGGACATTGCTCTGGCCAACAAGGAAACGATGGTTGTGGCGGGAAGCCTGGTCACCCGGAAAGCCGCCGAAAAAATAGTGAAGATTCTTCCCATAGACAGTGAGCACAGCGCAATCTTCCAGTGCCTGCAGGGACAGAAACTTTCCGATATCAAACGAATTCTTCTCACGGCTTCTGGCGGCCCGTTTTATGCGTTATCCAGAGCTGAGCTGAAGAAAGTAACGCTCCGGCAGGCACTTAAGCATCCGCGCTGGAAAATGGGTCGGAAAATTACTATTGATTCCGCATCGATGATGAACAAGGGACTGGAAATCATGGAAGCGAGATGGCTGTTTGATCTGGAAATGGACCGGATCGGAGTTGTCGTTCATCCGCAAAGCATCGTCCATTCCATGATTGAGCTTCGGGATGGATGTATTTTAGCACAACTGGGCATCGCCGATATGCGGAATCCGATCGCTTATGCGTTAACCTGGCCGGACCGTTTAGAAAGTGACCTGCCTTCGTTAAATTTGGCCAAAACCGGACCTTTGACGTTCTTTGAGCCGGACATCCGGAAATTTCCCTGTCTGGGATTGGCCATTGAGGCGGGACGATCAGGTGGAACCGCGCCTGTGGTTTTAAACGCAGCAAATGAGGCAGCCGTCGCCGCGTTTCTGGAAAACAAAATCGGCTTTGTGGATTTGCCGAAAGTGATAGAAAAGATGTTGCGAAACCATTCTATTCAGGATAATCCTTCTCTTTCCGAAATATTGGAAATCGACGCGGATACTCGAAGGGAAGCGCAATACCTGATCACAAAGATCAAGAAAGGATGAAAGATTGACTACCATCATCGCGTTTATTGTATTACTGGGTATTTTGATATTTATTCATGAATTCGGACACTTTCTGGCTGCTCGCCTGGGAGGCGTCGGGGTTCAGAAATTTTCACTGGGCTTCGGACGCAAAATTTTTGGAAAGAAAGTCGGAGAAACGGAATATGTAATTTCTTGGATTCCGCTGGGCGGATATGTCAAACTGCTGGGCGAGTCCGGAACAGAAGACTTGCCGCCGGAAGATGAGAAAAGGTCTTTTTACAAACAGCCCACCTGGAAGCGACTTCTGATTGTTGCGGCCGGACCCTTTTTCAACTTTTTGCTGGCTGTCTTTATTTTCATCATTGTTTTTATGTACGGAATTCCGAATCTCCTACCGGTTGTCGGAGAAATGTCGCAGGACTCTGCAGCAGCCTCGGCAGGCATGCTCGCCAATGATAAGATTTTATCGTTAAACGGCAAAAAAGTGCATTACTGGGATGACATCAAGCCCATCATCATGGAATCCGAAGGACGAAATATCGATGTGGTGGTCGAACGACAAACCCAGGAAATCCGTTTTACCGTCCAACCGAAATTATCCCAGACCAAGAACATATTCGGCGAAAATGTTACCTCTTATCTGATCGGCATTTCCCCCTCCGGCCAGACCGTAATTGAAAGAAAAAGTCCTCTGGCTGCCATCCTTTCTTCCCTGGAAAAAACATGGGAAATCAGTAAGCTGACGGTGATTTCCGTTGTGAAGATGATCGAAGGAGTGATTTCGCCTCGGACACTGGGCGGGCCCATTTTTATCGCTCAGGTAGCAGGAAATCAGGTCAGAGAGGGAATCATTCCCTTTATTCTTTTTATGGCTGTGCTTTCCATCAACCTGGGCGTCATCAATCTTTTCCCTATTCCCGTGCTGGACGGTGGACACATCTTCTTTTATCTGATCGAAATGATCACCCGCCGGGAGGTTCCCGTTAAGGTCAAAGAGTGGTCTCAGCAAATCGGCTTTGTCGTCTTGCTGATGCTGATGCTTTTTGTCATCATGATCGACATCGAACGGCTCAATATCAAACCCATTAACGATGTCTTAAAATTATTCAAGTAATATGATCACCTTCGCTTTTGATTCCTGTTCGAAAACCGCCTCTGTGGCCATTTTACAAAAAAAACAGGTTTTGTATGAAACTCTTCTCAATAAAGGCTTGCATCATTCCGAAGTTTTGCTTCCAGCGATTGATGAAGCCTTCCGTTTGACAAACCTGTTGGTGACGGATATCGATTTCTTTGCCTGCACTCTGGGTCCCGGATCCTTCACTGGTTTGCGCATCGGTCTGAGCACCCTCAAAGGTTTTATGTTAGCCACGGAAAAGCCGGCGGCAGGGGTTTCATCATTGGCCGCTCTGGCGCTCAATGTGAAAGAAAAGGAAAGAAACATCTGCGCCATGATGGATGCGGGACGCGGTCAGGTTTATTACGCCAGCTACCAATACGACCAAAACGGATTGTTACAGGAACTGGAAACCGCAAAAGCCGTAAATCCCCGGCTAATTGCGGAATCTGCCAGCCCTAATGTCGTTTATGTCGGTGACGGCGCCATCAAATATGCCGATCTTTTCCCCTCTTCCCTGAGGCAAAATATCGCACCCGCTTATCAGCAATTCCTTTGCGCCTCATCCGTAGGGCTTCTGGCATTGGAAAACTATCGCCAGGGAAATTTTTTGAGTCCGGAAACCTGTGTTCCCTTCTACCTGCGCTCCACCGACGTTACGTGAAGGCTTTCTCGAAGTCCCTGTCCGCAGGATACCCGGATAAAAAAGAAAATTCTTTTCGGAATCAATCATGCCGACTGGAGGGACAAAACCGGCAAAAAAGAGAAAATGTAAAGCTTCGGAAACACTAATTACCCGGTTGGAGCGTTGCTGTGACTTCTCTGGTTTGTCCTTTGGTCAACAGCGTTAATTTGACTGTATCGCCTACCGAGAAATCATCAAGCAAGGCATATAGTTTTCCGACGGTATCGACTGGTTTTCCATTGACGGCGGTAATAATGTCCCCTGGAATAAATTCCCCGTTGCGCAAAATGACTCCTCCTGCCAAGCCCGCCTTTTCCGCTTCCGACCCGGGAGAAACCCGCAAAACAACAATACCGCTCACACCAAGAACCGCTTTGATCCGTTCGTTGATCCCTTCATCCACTTCAATACCCAGGGCGGGACGGATATACTTTCCACTACGGATCAACTGAGGCACCACCCGATTCACCGTGTCCACCGGAACAGCGAAACCGATGCCGGCACTGGCGCCGCTGGGGCTGTATATGGCCGTATTGATCCCGATCAGTCGACCGGCGGAATCCAGCAGAGGTCCTCCTGAATTTCCGGGATTGATGGCCGCGTCCGTTTGAATCAAATGCTCGATCGTGAAGCCGTCACCTTCCAGGGAACGGTCCAGAGCCGAAACAATGCCGGTTGTGAGTGACCAGTCCAATCCAAAAGGATTACCGATGGCAAAGACCTTCTGTCCCACTTTCAGATCACTGCTGCTGCCTAGTGGTAGCGGAGGAGGATGCTTGGCAGCGACACCGATTCTAAGGACGGCAAGATCATGGGGCCGGCTGACTCCAATCAGTGCCGCCCGGTAATCACGCCCGTCACTGAGTTTCACAATCGCTTCGCTTGCCCCCTCAATAACGTGATAATTGGTGATGACATGACCTGCATCATCCCAGAGAAAACCAGAACCGGACCCTCGCGGCACGGCAAAAACATTTCTCGTCCAAAAATCTCTTACAAGCGACTTGGTGGTAATGAAGACAACCGAATTACGCGATTTCTCGAACAATTCCATTGTTGCCTTCTCGTCAGCCGCCAAATCTCCGCGAGCCGTCACCGCTCGCGGTTCGGCATGATAACGAGGCGCCAGCCAATCACGAATTCCCGGAAACCCTCTCCAGAGCAACAGGCCCAAAATCGCGAAAAAGATCAGCCAGAAAACGCGTTTCAGTAAACGGTTATGCGCGGGCATTGGATTTCCTTTTCAAATACATAAACGATGCTGTTTTCATGTCTTTCCATGAATGGAAAGACATGCGGATTACGTTCTTTCCATAAAAAAAGCATCCCCGGCTTCACAGAAGGATGCTTTTCTTCGTTTATGGATTCATGGTTATTTCGATGCTTTTTTAATTTTATTTTTGGCATCCACCAAAATGGAGATGGGTTTCCATTTTTTTGCCTCATCGTCATTCACGGAAACATAAGTAGCCATAATAATCAAGTCTCCTTTGGCTACTTTTCTGGCTGCAGCTCCGTTAAGACAGATGACTCCTGAGTCCCGTTTTCCCTGGATGATGTAGGTTGAAAATCGTTCTCCGTTGTTGATGTCGTAGATTTCAACCTGCTCGTAAGGCAGCATGTTGGCCGCTTCCATGAGAGTTTCGTCAATGGTTACGCTACCTTCATAATGCAAATCGGCATCGGTAACCGTGGCGCGATGGATTTTGGATTTCATCATAAATCGTTGCATGGTCGTTCTTTTTCACTCCTCAAGTTCTGAAAATATTATGCTTGAAGTTCTTCACCGAAAACGGAATTGTCAATCAGACGGGTTTTCCCCACTCGGACAGCCAGGGCCATCACACAATTCTCCTGGATTTCAGGAACATCCTCCAATGTAAACGCATTGCAAATTTTTAGGTAATCTATCTGGGTGTAGGGAAAGCCCTGAATAAACTTTCCCGCTTTACCGATGACCGATTCCGCATTTTTTTCTCCATCGACATAAAGTTTTCGCGCAAGTTTGAGAGCACCGATCAGCGAAAGGGCGGAAATACGTTCTTCTTTACTCAAATAAACATTGCGTGAACTCATGGCCAGTCCGTCCGGCTCACGATAGGTGGAAAGTCCGACAATTTCCATATCCAGATTTAAATCGGCAACCATTCTTCTGATGGCCGCCAGTTGCTGAAAATCCTTCTTGCCGAAAATGGCTCGGTGCGGCTTGACAATATTGAACAATTTACAGCAGATAGTTGTCACCCCTCGAAAATGACCAGGCCGGGAAGCGCCGCAAAGATTCTGCGTGACCTTTTCCACATGAACATAGGTCTGATATTCTTCTGGATACATCTCTGAATTGGACGGGAAAAAGATCACATCCACGCCAACCTCTTCCGCCATTTTGGCATCCCGCTCAAAATTTCTGGGATATTTGGAAAAATCTTCCTTGGGGCCAAACTGGGTGGGATTGACATAAATACTGACGACAACCTGATCGGCTGTCTGGCGGGCTTCTCTCATCAGAGAAAGATGACCTTCATGAAAATAGCCCATGGTTGGAACAAAGGATATTTTTTTACCGGAAAGTCTTACACTTTCGCTGAAACGTTGCATTTCCTGAACGGATTCGATCACTCTCATTTTCGGCACAAAAAAAGCCCCTCGTCGCAAGACGAGAGGCGAAACGTTCCTTTCGGGTTTTCCTTCCGTCCCAGTCCTTTCGGATCCAAGCGTGGAAGCTCATTAACAGAATTTCCGATCTTTTGTCAATAAAATTATTTCAGCTTTTGCGACAAATTCTCGATTCCGGCCTGATGAATGCCTGAAGAAGAACCTCTACAGAATTTCCCGCATAATTTTCCATTGACCGTTTACCTTTTCCAATTTGAGCTTTTTGGAGGTCTTGTCCTGAAGAATCGATGAGCTGTAATACTGGATAAAAGATACCGTTGCGTTGGAGATCTCAACGGTTACACGGATTTCTTCAATTCGTATCTTTATGTTTTTACTACGTTTACGAATTCCAACCTTGCGCGCCACCCATGCATCGAGATTCAGGTTCTGATAGGTAAAACTTTCATCATAGCAACTCCGAAACGTGTCCATATCTCCCGACATCCAACTTTCCGCCCATCGGTTGATCAGATCTTTCACTTGTGCTTCGTCACGGATTTGGGTTGCATGGTCAGCAGGTTTGTCATGGCGCACACTTGCTTCTTTGGTTTCGACGCCTGCGTTTTTCGTATCATCCTTACCCGGCAGGACAG
>Ga0209096_1001175_pt1 | contig 30158 bp, 13 predicted proteins | sample AD_UKC034_MetaG_FD_184407 | JGI IMG/M metagenome (GOLD analysis project Ga0209096, IMG submission 184407) | Active sludge microbial communities of municipal wastewater-treating anaerobic digesters from USA - AD_UKC034_MetaG (SPAdes) (version 2) | ecosystem: Engineered > Bioreactor > Anaerobic >... | reverse complement strand
CGGGGTTGACTGTGAGCCTGTCCCCCTATCCATCCCGGGGTTGACTGTGAGCCTGTCCCCCTATCCATCCCGGGGTTGACTGTGAGCCTGTCCCCCTATCCATCCCAGCACACGAAAGCAATCGCGGGGTTGACTGTGAGCCTGTCCCCCTATCCATCCTTTGGACTGCAGGCTTCATCGGTCTGAGGCGCGCCTTGCTACGAGGATTGACGTCGCTCAGTTCCCAGACGACGATCGCCGGGTCGTCAGAGAGGATTCCCTCGCTGAGGGCCTATCGCGCTATGCAATTGAAGTCTGTATCGGCACTAGAGTCCTCGACGGAAGGAGGGGAGGCATGGAACCGGACCGGACAAAACTTGACCTGCTGACCCCATGTTCCACAAGTCGAGGACTCTAGTGTGGTGTCCCTCAAATGGGTGGACATTCGTTGCGCCCAAAACGGCCTGGGACGAGGCGCGAGGAGGGAGTGTATCCCTGGCGATACTCGACCGACGGAGCAACGAAGCCCCAGGCCGTTTTCGGCGCAACCCCTTGGGCGGCCGTTCTTTTGCCACCAGACGGCGTTGCTCGCTTCTCACAGATCTCTGCGGATATGCTCGTCGCTCGCGCCTTGTCTGGCGGCAAAACTCCTGGCCGCGAATGTCCATCCATTTGAGGGACACCACACTAGGGTGGCGGCGGATTGCAGCGATCGGCATGGTCCTGCTCGGGTTCCGGGCGGCCTGGGCCGCCGCCGACACCGGCCGGTTCACGCCGCTCAGCCCCGCCCCGGCGCCGAAGATCATCGCCGCCGCCGAGGCGTTCAGCGACAGTTACCGCGCCGAGAACATCCTCGCACCCCCCTCGCCGAGCGGCCACCGGGCCGACTACGCCTCCCGCGGACTGGCGGAGCGGACCTACCTCGATTTCGACTTCGGCGGGCCGGTGACACTGGCCGCGTTCCGGCATCTTCAGCGGAAAACCCCCGACACGATCGCGGAGGCCAGTCTGCTCTTCAGCGATGCGCCCGATTTCAAAACGCGCGTCGCCACCGTCAGCGTGCGGCACGTGGACGAACCCGGCGCCATGACGTTTGCCGCCTTCGCGCCGGTGACCGCCCGGTACGTGCGCTGGCAGGTGACCTCGGTCCTGCCCGGACGATCGCCCAACGTGGGCGGGCAAAGCATCGAGTTCTACATCGCCGGCGAACCGGATGCCGTCCCGCGCCGGATCCGCCTCGAAGGACGCACGCTGCAGGTGCTCGAACGGCGGGGGGAGACCGTCGTCCAACCCTTCCGCGTCACACTGGATTCGCCTTACGCGGAGCCGATCCGCGCCGTCCTGCAGGTCGAGGGTCAGGAGCCGCGTCCGACCGAGCTCGCCTTCGGCCCGCAGACCGTCGAAGTCCCGATCGCGGCCGCCGACGCGGCCCGGACGCTCGAGGTGGCTGCGGTGGTGGAAGGCGCCACGGTCGTGTCCCGCGCCATCGCCGTCCCCGCGGCGCGGCGCCTGACGGTCTACATTCTACCCCACTCCCACACGGACATCGGGTACACGGCAGTCCAGACCGACATCGAGGAGAAACAGATCAACAACCTGTTCGAGGGGATCGCCGCGGCGCGGCGCACGGCATCGTACCCGGAGGGCGCGCGGTTCATTTGGAACGTCGAAGTGCTCTGGGCCGCCGACCTGTTCCTCGAACGGATGTCCGCGGCCCAACAGGCGGATTTCCACGACGCGGTGCGGCGCGGCCAGGTGGCGCTCAACGGCATGTACCTGAACGAGCTGACCGGCCTCTGCCGGCCGGAGGAGCTGATTCGGCTCTTTCGCTACGCCACGGTGCTCGGTCAACGCACCGGCGTGCCGGTCGACGCCGCGATGATCAGCGACGTGCCCGGCCTCACCTGGGGCACCGTCACCGCCATGGCCCACGCCGGCATCCGCTACTTCTCCGTCGCCCCCAACTACTTCGACCGGATCGGCACCATCCTGGTCGAGTGGGAAAACAAACCCTTTTGGTGGATCGGCCCGGATGGCCGGAACCGCGTCCTCGTCTGGATCCCCTTCTGGGGCTACGCCATGTCGCACGTCTACGGCAAACTGTCGCCGAAGCTGGTCGAGGACTTCTGCCAGGGCCTCGAGAAGCGAGGCTACCCCTATGACATTGCCTGCGTCCGCTGGGCCGGCCACGGCGATAACGCGGTGCCGGACCCGGCCATCTGCGATTTCGTCCGGGACTGGAACGCCACGCACGTCGGTCCGCGGTTCGTCATCGCGTCGACCAGCGAGGCGTTCCGCGCCTTCGAGAAGCAATACGGGGATCAGCTCCCGCAGGTGCGCGGGGATTGGACCCCTTACTGGGAGGACGGCGCGGGGTCCTCGGCCTCCGAGACCGCGATGAACCGGGCCAGCTCCGACCGTTTGGTCCAGGCCGAGTCGCTCTGGGCGATGCTCGACCCGGCCCGGTACCCGCTGCCCCGGTTCACCGCGGCCTGGAACAACGTCCTCCTCTATTCCGAACATACCTGGGGCGCCCACTGCTCCATCTCGGAACCGTCGAATCCGTTCACCACCGATCAGTGGGCCATCAAACAGTCCTACGCCACCGCCGCCAACCTCCAGTCCCGCCAGCTCCTCACCGACGCCGCCCAAAGCCGGACCCGCCCGGCATCGGAACACGCCTCCGCCTCCGCGGCCACTCCAGGCTCGACATCCATCGACCTCTTCAACACCACCTCCTGGGCCCGCAGCGAATTGGCGCTGATTCCCACCGAGCTCTCCGAGGGCGCCAGCCGCGTGGCGGATGACCAGGGCCGGCCCGTCCCCTCCCAACGGCTCGCCAGCCGCGAGCTCGCAGTCTGGGTGAGCGATCTCCCCCCCTTCTCCGGCCGGCGGTTCACCCTCGCCCGACAAAGCCCCGCCCCCGCCTCCGGCAAGCTCAGCGCCTCCGGCAATACCCTCGAGAACGACCACCTCCGCGTCCGTCTGGACGAACAGACCGGCGGGATCGTCGAGCTGCGCGCCGCCGGCATCGACGCCAACCTCGCCGACACCTCGGGCGGCCATGCCCTCAATGACTACCTCTACTTGATCGGCGACCAGGTGGCGGCTCTCCAGCGCAACGGCCCGGTGAAGATCACCGTCCGCGATCGCGGCCCGCTGGTGGCCTCCCTGCGGGTCGAGTCCGAAGCGCCCGGATGCCACCGGCTGATCCGGGAGATCCGGCTGGTGGCCGGCGCGGACTACGTCGAGCTCATCGACACCGTGGACAAACGCCGGCTCGAGGCTTCGAGCTACCATGCGGCCGACGGCAAGGAGAGCGTTCATATCGCCTTCCCGTTCCACGTCCCCGACGGCGATCTGCGCCTGGATCTGCCGCTCGCCATGATCCGGCCGGAAACCGACCAGATGCCCAGCGCGTGCAAGAACTGGCTCACCCTGGGCCGCTGGGCGGATGTCGCCAACCGCGACTTTGGCGTGACCTGGGTCACCCTGGACGCGCCGCTGGTCGAGGTCGGCGAGATCACCGCCACGCTGCTCAACTCCCAGACCAACCCGGCCGTCTGGCGCAAGCACATCCCGCGCACCCAGAAGCTCTACGCCTGGGCATTGAACAACCATTGGGGCACTAACTACCGCGCCTACCAGGAAGGGCCGATCGTCTTTCGCTTCGTCCTGCGCCCCCATCGGGGCACGTCGCCCGCAGCAGCGTCCCGCTTCGCCACCGGCTTCAGCCAGCCGCTCGTCCCAGTCCCCGCCCGCGGGCCCGCCCCGACGGGCGTCCCCCTCCTGAAGGTCGATCCCGCCGATGTGCTGGTCACCGGGCTGAAGCCGAGCGACGACGGCAAAGCCTGGATCATCCGGCTCCTTGGCGCCTCGGACAACGCCTGCAACGCGACGCTCACTTGGTCCTCGCCGGCGCCCGTACGCATGCAGTCGAGCGACACCAGCGAACGTCCGCTCGCGCCCCTGCCGGATACCATCGCCGTCCCCGCCTGGGGCGTGGCCACCGTCCGCGCCGAACGGCCGACAGAGGACGAACGGCCGACGACCGACGACTGAGGACAGAGGACAGAGGACAGCGGGATGTGGTTCTTTCCTCTCTTTCTCTGCGGGCCCTACGGTCTCTGCGGTAGAACAGCTAGAGTCCTCGAAGGCAGGGGGGTGGGGTTGGAACGGCAGGGACCAAACTTGGCCTGTTGACCACAACTTCCAGAAGTCGAGGACTCTGGACCGGTGACCGACGGGGTGCACCTGTTGGCATGGGTTCCCGCAGAGCACGGGTTTACAGGGAAGTCGAAGAAGGGAACCGCGGAATACGCGGAATACGCGGAATACGGCAGAGGGGAAGCGGTGGGGGAACTTTGAGCGTGTTGTGCATGCCCTTCCGCGTGGTTGGCGTGGTCCGCGGTTGATCCTCTTGAACAGTCATCGGAAGAAAACCGCGGAATACGCGGATTACGCGGAAAACGGCAGAGGGGAAGCGGTGGGGGAACTTTGAGCGTGTTGTGCATGCCCTTCCGCGTGGTTGGCGTGGTCCGCGGTTGATCATCTTGAACAGTCATCGGAGGCAAACCGCGGAATACGCGAAACACGCGGAACAGCAGGGAACACATTTACTCCCCTTGGCGCCTTCGAGCCTTCGAGCCTTTGCGTTTCCCTCCGGGCGGGGGCAGTCAACGCAAAGACGCAGAGAGGGATCGGGTTGGGTTTTTGAGGGAGTTCTCTGCGTCCTTCGTGTCTCTGCGGTCGGATGAGTCGGGCGATCAACCGCGGAGGCACGAAGAGCGCAGAGGGGGACGGACGACAGAGGACAGAGGACAGAGGACCGCGGGGATGACGGTCTCTCCTCTCCTTCTGTGTCGATCGGATCGGATCTGTGCTCTGCGGGTCAACGGATCCGGTTTCCGCGTGGTCTGCGTGGTCCGCGGTTGATCCTCTTGAACAGTCATCGGAAGAAAACCGCGGAATACGCGGAATACGCGGAAAACGGCAGAGGGGAGTCGCCCGCAGATCTCCGCAGATAGGGAGAAAGGACCGCGGGGCCGCCTCTGATCTGCCTCGATCGGTGCGGATTTGTGGGCGGTCTGACCTGTTTCCTTTTGCGCGTTTTGCGCCTTGTTGCGGCCATCTGTGGTCCGCGGTTGATCCTCGGCACAGTCGCCGAGCTGGGCACCTGGCTGTAGCCGCGGGCGGTGACTGCGGCGGGTTCAGGGGCAAGAGCCCGCAACCTCCCGGTGCACCGAACGCTTTCTCAGCTCCGCAGGTTTCAGAATCCCACCCGGAGTGATCAGCCCGGTGATGAGCTCCGCCGGCGTCACGTCAAAACCCGGATTCCGAGCCGTGCTCGAAGGATTGGCAACGCGCACCCAGGCGCGGCGCCCCCGACCGTCCACACCCCAGGCCCCCAGAACCTCGTCCGGCTCCCGTTCCTCGATCGGGATCTCCGCCCCCGATCGCAGGGTCCAATCGATTGTCGACAGCGGAATCGCCACGTAGAACGGAATCCCGTGGCGACGGGCGAGGACGGCTTTCGTGTAGGTGCCGATCTTGTTGGCCACTTCGCCCGTCCGGCCCAGCACGCGGTCGCTGCCGACAATCACCAGGTCGATCTCCCCCCGCTGCATCAGATGCCCCGCCGCGTTGTCGGCGATCACCGCGTGCGGGATCCCCTCCTGAGCCAGCTCCCAGGCGGTGAGTGTCGCGCCCTGGCAGCGCGGGCGGGTTTCGTCGCAGTAGACGAAAAACCGGCGTCCCAGGGCTCGAGCCGCGTACAGGGGCGCGGTGGCGGTGCCGACATCGACGAACGCGAGCCACCCGGCGTTGCAGTGGGTCAGCACGCGCATCCCGTCCCGGATCAGGGGCGCTCCGTGGCGGCCGATGGCCTGACAGTGGGCCACGTTCTCGTCGGCAAACGCCCGCGCCGCCTCGAGTGCCAGGGCCTGTTGCTCCGCCACGCTCGATCCCGCCGCCATGTGCCGCCGCACGTCGTCCATCGCGTTCCGCGGATCCACGGCCGTGGGACGGGCCGCCGCGAGCCGGTGCTGCACCCGGTCCACGTGCGCCGCGAAACGCCGGGCATCGCGTCCGCGAAACGCGCGCGCCCCTTGGGCGAGGCCGTAGGCCGCCGTGGCGCCGATGGCGCCGGCGCCCCGCACGACCATGTCCCGGATCGCGCGGGCGGTCTCGAGGTAATTGCGCGCGGCGATCACGCGGAAGCGGTGGGGCAGCCAGCGCTGTTCGATCAGGCGCACCGCGTTCCGCCGCTCATCGAAGTCCACGGTCCGGTAAGCGCGCGTTCGCCCGCGCACGGTGACATTCATAGGGGCCGGTTCATCGGTCGATGGCCTTGCGCACCCAGGCGGCGTGCAGGTCGAGATAGAGCTGGTTGCGCCCGCCGTTGTGCGCCGACCACCCTTTCGCCGACGGCACGCTCTCGCCGATGGCCCAGGCTGTGTGGAAGCCGGGCCACCAGGGCTTCTCGAAAAACGGGCTCATCAGCCATTCCTCCTCGGACACACTCGCTCCCCGCCGGATCGCACAGGTCTCGGGGGCAACGCCCCGGAGATACCGCGCCTTGGCGGGATCCGGTTCCGCGAGCTTGTCGCTGACGTAATTCGCCACGCCTTTCTCGGGTTCTTCAACCCCGGCGACACTCCAGGCGCCGAGGAAGTGGCTCAGCCAGGAGTTGGCGGGCACCGCTTTCACGGGGGGCGACACCCAGATCTTCACGTCGCCGGTGTAGGGGTGCAACAGCGGCATGAACGACCCCATCCGGGCATACCGTTTGCCCCAGGCATCCACCGGGGGCGTGAGCTGAAGTTCGTCGTCCGGGATCCAGGGCATCAGATTGCGGTATTCGCCCAGGTAGAGCGCGGTGGCGATCCCGATCTGGCGGAGGTTCGACACGCAGGCGCTCCGGTCCGCCTGGTTCTTGGCCTTGCCCAGCGCCGGAAGCAGCATCCCCGCCAGGATCGCAATGATCGCGATCACAACCAGCAGTTCGATCAGCGTGAAACCCGCTTCCCGGTCTGGTCTCTTCTCCGTCCGCATGATTCCGCCTGTCGATCCCCAAAACCGCCTCGTTCACTGGAACGATTCCTCTCGCGTTCGCTGTGTCCTCCTCAGACCTTGCGTCCAGGATAACACTCCTCCCCGTGGCCATGGCCAGAGGTCAAACCGCGGGAGTTGGTGCCGGCGGAGGGGGTCGAACCCACACACCCTTTCGGGTACCAGATTTTGAGTCTAGCGCGTCTGCCGATTCCGCCACGCCGGCTACCTTATTACCAACGACTTACAACTGAATACCACTGTGGACTTGACAGTCGCTACAGTAATTGCGACAGTGTTGCCGTATGAAACGCTTGGCAACCCAATGCAATCCTGGCTCTGGTTCAAGCTCACGCCGCTATCGATACACCAAGGCCCTCGACAACCGCAAGCACGCAATTCGCGGTCTCTGGCGGCGCAACGGCAAGTTCGTCGCCCGAATCACGGTCGAGGATGACGCCGGGCGCAAGCCGGTCAAGTGGGTGCCCCTGGAGGCACAGACCGTCGCCGAGGCTCAGGAGGAGTTCCGCAAGCTGCTCGTCGAACGGAGCGAGAACCGGCTCCGCCACATCGGACAGTGCCCCCGGTTCACCGATTACCTTGAGCACACCTATTTGCCGCGTCTTGCGGCCTCGGGCAAGAAGCCCGATACGCTGGTGACCGAGACCGGCCATCTGAATCGTTGGCGCGGGAGTATCGGCCACCTGCACTTGGACAAGATTCGGCCACACCACGTCACCGCGCACCTTCAGAAACTGAAGGAGGCCGGCAAAGCCAACCGGACGTGCAACCTGGCGCTCGTCATGCTCCGCAACGTGCTCAAATCCGCCCGCGTCGACGGCTTCATCAAGACGCTGCCAGTCGAGGGCATTTCGTGGCAGCGGACGGAGAAAAAGGCGCATCACCTGTTCACCCGCGACGACATCGACCTGTTCTGTCGGGCCGGCTTGGCGGCTTCGAAGAACGGTGTGGAATTCGCCGACTACGTCCGGCTGCTGGCATTCTGCGGGGCCCGCGAGCAGGAGGCGATCAAGCTCCGTTGGGCAGACGTGGACTTCGAGCGCAAGCTGCTCACCATCGGTGCCGACGCGGACACGAAGAACCGCGAGGCGCGGCGTGTGGACTTCAACCCTGCCCTCGAAGCCCATCTGCGCGAAATGCACACCCGGCGGGCACCGGACTCACAGTGGCTTTTCCCTAGCCCGCAACGCGGGGAGCGTGATGAACGGGCCAAGACCTTTCGTGAATCGCTGCTGTTGACACGGGCCGCGTCCGGTTGGGCCTGCCCGGCGTGCGGAACCATCACGTCCGTGCGTGAGGCCCCCGTCGTCTGCCCGCAATGCCAGGGCGTGACCCTGCAGAGGAAAGAACGGGCACTCCCGGAGCACCTGCAACACTTCGGCTTTCACGACTGCCGGCATCATTTCATCAGCTTTGCCGTCATGAGCGGCATCGACTTCATGACCATTGCCCGCTGGGTCGGACACAAGGACGGCGGCGTGCTCATAGGGAAAGTCTACGGCCACCTGAGCAACGAACACGCGCAAGCCCAAGCCGCCCGGCTGAACTTCGGTCCGTCAATCCTCGAGGCGGCCATGGAGAAGCAGGCATGAAGACCAAGCACAAGGGAAGAGGTCGAAGTCGTGCCAAACTCTCCCGTTTGTATTCGCCCGAATTGAATCCGCTGGAGAGCAAGGCGATTGCGCGATACGGCACGTACTCAACAGCCGGCGTCAATGCTTTCAACGAACTCGTGGAGTTGTGCAAAATCCGACGGGAGCTTGAGGCTGTGCATTCGCCTGAGGAGTGGGTGCCGTGGCGGCGACTCGCCACCAAAACCATCAAGAGAAACGGGCTGGACAAAGCCCCTCTCCCAATATGGAGGAAGGAAGAACGCGACGGAATGGCGTGGCGTCTATTCGGTCGGGCCATGGGTATCGCTTGGTTAATCGCACTCTCCCCAGGCGCAGTTCACAGCGTCCTGAATGACTTGCTGAATGCCATCGAATGTCATGAGGCCTGGACTTTTCTGACGATAGCGAGGATGATTGATGCGCCGACATATTGGAAGAACCGCGACCGTCACACCCCGCCCGCCGCCCCAAGCCAGGCGAGCCCCAAGAGTACCCTGCCGGTGCCTTCCGCCGACAAGCCAGGCGAGATTGTTGCGGAAATGGCGTTGGAGCAACTGTTTGAGAGACGCCGTGGCGCCAGGATTACGTTGCATACTGTGGAAGAGGTGAGACGAAGATGTGACGAAGCTGGCTGCCCTGTTAGCGATCGCACGGTTAGGCGCCTTGTGCATGATATGGGCCTCGCCCTGCGTGGCAGGGGCCGACCGAAGAAAAGCGGCAGTTCGTAGCGAACGTGCCGGTTTTTCTTGCCGGCGTCACGTCGTAACGTGACACCGCATGAAGAACGATGTTTCGACGGCCGCCGACGGATTTGGTTGCATCTCACTTCGGCGTTGGCTTCGCACAAAGGGTGTATCGCCCGTCACCGCATGGCGCTGGCGCAGACGCGGCTGGCTCAAGACACAGAACATCTCTGGCAGGCAGTACGTCAGCGCGGAGGAAGCGCGCCGCTTTGAGGAGAGGGCAGCCCGAGGAGATTTCTCGGCGCCACACCCGGTGCCCAATCCACCGAGCCGACGGGAGGGGTGACCGCATGAACGCCGAAGGGAAGACTCCGGCGAGCTGGGCAGCACCGCCGAGGGCATTATCAAGAGACCGCAGTCACGGCTGCGGCGATACCAGCGTCAGCGATGCCGGGTTGGTCACACTTGCCGGAGTTGATGGGCCGACCATGCCGAACACGCGAGCCGGCACATGGGGGTGCGAGCGCGGAGTACACACGAAAGTCGCGTTCTTCAAGGACGTCCGCGTTGAGCGGGCTGTGCCCGAGAACATCGGCCTCTTTGAGGTGCTCCAATCGATTCGCACAGGCCGGTGGGCGGAGGAAGTCAAACGACTCCGCGAGATTCGGGCTGCCAACGCGGAGCGTTACCGCCACGAGAAATGCACGCTCCCGGCCTTCTGCATCAGCGGCAGCGCCAAGAACCGGAAGGAGCCACTCGATCACTCCGGCATCCTGGGAATCGACATTGACAAGATCGGCACCACTGCGCTTGGTGTGGTTCGCGACCGGCTGAAGCAAGACCGCCACGTCCTCTTCGGCTTTGTCTCCCCATCTGGAGAAGGCCTTAAGCTGGGCCTCTGTATTGACGGTGCACGCCATTCCGAGGCCTTCGTAGCTGCAAAGGCCTACTTCAAGGCTCAGTATGGACTCGAGATTGACAAAGCGTGCCGCGACCGGCTCCGGCTCTGCTTTGTCAGTTACGACCCGGACTTGTGGACGCGACAGGACACCGAACCTCTACCGATACCCGAGGCGCAACCGGCGGCTCCTGCGCCAACCGAGGGAACCGAGACAACCGCGAGCGCGAGTCCGGCTTTGCTCGTCCTTCCGTCGGGCGAGGTTTCAATTTCGGAATCGGCTCGCGAGATCTTCTCCCGCATAGCGCCGAGCCGCACCCTCTTCTGGCGCGGCGGTGCGCTCGTCGAGCTCTCGGACGTTGACGGCCAGCCCAAGCTCGAGCTGCTGAAACCGGAGAGCTTCCGAAGCCGGGTTGAGAACTTCGGCCAGTTGTATGCATGGCGAGCACGCAAGGACGGCGAAGCCTGCCTGGTTCCAACGACACTGAGCCGGGACACGGCCTCAGCCATCATGGCTTCCCTGGAAGCTCGAGTTCTCCCGCCGATTGGCAGCGTGCTTCGGTGTCCCGTCTTGGTGGAGCCGTCGCCGGGGGAGATTGCGATTCTCGGCAAGGGGTATCACCCCGAACTGGGAGGCCTGCTCATCCTCGAAGGCGAGACTCCCCCGCAGCTGCCGGTCGAGGAGGCCGCCTCCGCGCTCCAGTGGCTCCTCGAGGAGTTTGATTTTCAGACCGATGGGGATCGCGCGCGAGCATTGGCCGCATTCGTTACGCCGGCGCTCCGGCTCGGCGGCCACCTTCGCGGACCGGTCCCGATCGACGTTGCCGAGGCCGACCAATCGCAGGCCGGAAAGGGGTATCGGCACGCGCTCGTCTGCGCGCTCTACCACGAGCAGGCTTACTTTGTCACCGCGCGGCAAGGTGGCGTCGGCTCTGTGGATGAATCCTTCGCCGCGGCCCTCATCGGCGGCCGGCCGTTCATCTGTCTCGACAATCTCCGAGGCCGGCTCGATAGCCAACACTTGGAATCTTTCCTGACGGCAACCGGCGCCTTTCCCGCACGCGTGCCACACCGCGGCGAAGTCCTCGTCAATCCGCAAAGGTTTTTGCTCCAGTTGTCGAGCAACGGCCTCGAATCGACTCGGGACTTGATGAATCGCGCCTCGATTGTCCGAATCCGCAAACGGCCTGGCTACGCCTTTCGGGACACGCTCGGCGAGCTCCAGGCTCGCCAAGCGCACTTCCTCGGTGCGGTGTTCTCGCTCATCGCCTGCTGGCTCGGTGCCGGAAAGCCATGCTCCGCGGTCGTGCAGCACGACTTCCGCGAGTACGCCGGCACCCTCGGCTGGATTTGCGAAAACCTCCTCGGCACGGTGCCGCTCTTTGACGGCCACCGGGCCGCACAAGAGCGGGCCTCGAATCCCGCTCTCTCATGGCTTCGGCTCCTGGCGCTCGCGGTCGAACGGGAGAACCGCCTCGGCGAACCCATGATTGCGAGCGAGCTTGCCGAGGTTTCCTCGGTCCATGGCCTCGAGATTCCGGGTTTGCGAGCCGCCGACGAGGACACGTCGAAGCGCCAGGTGGGGATCTTGGCGCGGCGCCTCTTCGGCGAGAACGGCTCCACGCTCGAGGTGGACGGCTTCACCGTGACCCGCGAACACCGACAACAGGCCAGAGGGAGCGACGGTGGCGCCTTCGACGTCAAAACCTACACCTTCCGCCGCCAATGACGACTTTCCGCAGTAAGCGCAGTAAGCGCAGTAAGTCCTATAATTTTTCAGAAAACCGGTACGTTTTCGTAGAAGTATATAGCCTTACTGCGGCTTACTGCGGACGGCCTCTTGCTGCGGCTTCTCGGAGGCCTCTGAAATGACCGGAACCGTCCAAAGAGCGCGCGCCTACCTGGCCAAGCTCCCCCCGGCCGTCTCCGGTGCCGGTGGCCACAACGCTACTTTCCGCGCGGCCTGTTGGCTCGTCCGGTTCGGCCTCTCCGACGCCGAGGCGATCGAGCTCCTCCGCGAGTACAACTCGAGGTGCTCGCCACCGTGGACCGAGGCCGAGCTTCGGCACAAGCTCCAGAACGCCATGGCGGCCGCCGGCGGTCCCGCTCACCGGCTCAGCACACCGGCACCGCTCCGGACACACTGGAAGGCTCCCCCGGTGCCGACGCCACCGAAGAGGCCGGCGCCTCCTCCCCCGGTGCCGGCGAGACAGGAGCTTCCGCGCAAGCCGGACACGCGCACCGAGGGAGAGCTTCCGCTTCGGATCGTCCGGGCGCCGGAAACCCCCGAGGACTTCTTCGATGCGATTGCCGATTGGCCGGCGGCGGTGAATCACCCACGCTGGCGCAATGATCCCGGGCTCCTGGCGGCCATCGAACGCCTACGGAAACGACGCGAAGCGTGGACGCCGCCGTGTTTCCGCTTTCGCACGCCAGAAACCTGAAACAACAGCAGGACACAAACCCATGACCCAACGCCAACGTGAGCGCCTCACCTGCATCGAGCACGAAGCCCAGAAGTACGCCGGCATCTTCAAGCGGGTTTACTCGTGCGACAAACCTCGGAAGCGCGACGCCATCCGGGCAAAGTGCCTGGATTGCTGCTGCTACTCGGAAACCGAGGCGGCCCTGTGCACCACCGAAACCTGCGGCTTGTGGAGTCTCAACCCGTACAGAATGGCCCGCCTTGCTCGTCAGCGTGCTCCAGAGGCAGGAACAATCGCGGCTGAGCCAGCGGGGGTGTCACACCATAGCGCCCCCGCCCCAAAACCGTCCTCAACCGGCAGGGTGCTCGGCTTGTTCGCCAGCGGCAATTTGAACAGGCACAACAGGCTTGACGTCAAGTACGCTGGCTGTCTGCCAGGGCGGCCGGCCGCCGGGGCGCCTACTGCCGGGCAACGGTTCGCCAATAATGATCCGGCGCCGTTCCCGAATGATGTCAAGACAACGCTCCAGCGTGCACAGCACCGAGGCGCGCTCTCGAAGGTCTGGGATGCCCTCGGCCTCAGCCCAATGGCGCAAGACCGTCTTCTCCTCTTGCTCAAGAGCCGCCAGGGTCTTCCCCCGGTGGGTCAGGCGCGTCAGCTGAATCCTCCGCTGTTGGCGAACCTCACGCCGCAGCAGGCTCTTGCTCGTGAATAGTTCCTTCCGGTCGATGAGTTCCGGCATGGTCTGTAAGCTACACTAATGGTATTGGAGTGCAAGAGTAATCACGCCACGGGTGAGGTTTTCGCGTGTCGCGAGCATGAGGCAGTGGATCTGCAGGTCACGTGTCTATGCCGCGTCCGGCGAAGGACGTTTCCTCAACCGCTCGATCCTCCGTGGCCATTCAATTGGCGATCGAGCTGCAGTGTCAGGCGGGCAGTGGTCTCGACGCTCTCGGCTGAATCGCCCGGTTCTCCCGCCGCAATCCGCCTGCCGAAATCCGCGTACATGCGGCGAATGCCCTCCAGGTAAGGGACTCTCGTCTTTGTCAGGATCGAGCCGCCCTTCCAGCTCCAGTACTTCTCCGCATCGACAATCTCCGCGGTCACCTCCCCTGCCTTGAGCACGACGCGGCTGCCAACGCCCAGTCGTGCCGACGAATCCTCGACCAGCATCAGCGACAAGCTCGCGCCGTTTTCGAGCTCGACGCGGCACCGGACTGCTCCATCCCGACTGTTCTCGACCGCGTGGCCGACCGGTTTCGAGAACTGGTTCAAGAACAGGAAGTAGTCCAACCAATGGCAGCCGTTGCTCAAGAGTCGGCTCCTGGAACTCGGCCACCGATACCAGTGCAGCGGCGGCAGCTGCGCTGCGTGAATTTCACATTCACAGGAAACTGCCCGTCCCCCACCAACATTCAGGTCCTTCAGCGCCGAGGCGGTCAATGCGGAGTACCGGAGCTGGAATGCGCAGAAGACCCGTGCTCCCGGGAAACGCCTGATCACCGACATGAGCTCGTCCAACTGCTCGTCAGCAACAGCGAGCGGTTTCTCCACCACAGCGGCAATGCCCCGGCGAATGGCCTCCGCCGCCATCGGCGCATGCGTGCTGTGGTAGCCAGCAATCAACCAAGTGTCCGTATCGTCCGCAGGACCAGGGTCGGGTGAGGTTGTCCAGACCCGTGTGCCTCGGCGCCGCGGGATCTGGGTCGGGTCCAGTTCATGAACCGTGCGAACGCGCAGAGTGCTTGCCACGTAAGGCAGCACGATCGTCTTGGCATGTTGGCCGTACCCAAAGAGACTTGCTGTGGGTTTCCCGAACCGCCTCTCACGACCGCTCTTCGCCAACCGCGGCTCGCCCCTTCGCCCTTGCTCTTCCTGCACGACGTACCGGGTCGCCTGCGCCCAATCCGTGTCGCGGGCCATGTGCAGGACAGCCTCACGCAGTCTCGTCAGTTGCAGGGCGTCGAGAAGGCACCCCGAGCGTTGGTGCCAGCCAAGAAGCAACTGGATCGCCTCCGGCAGGTCTGTGCGGTCACACGAGGAGTCAAGCAGCCGGATGGCACCGAGGCATAAGAGATCCGCTGGCCCATCATACTCGATTGCCATGCTCCGGTGAACCGCCAGCGCATCGACCGCCAAGGGGTGGCAAGGCGCCAGAAATGCGTACAGGGGCATGGTGCTTGCCGTTCGACACCGCGCCACATAGCCGACACCGATGCTGGCGTACTTTCTGTTGCGACTCCGCTCAGCAAGGCGAGACAGCACCTTCCGCACGGTCGCTTGCAGTCCATACTTCTTGATGGCAACTGCGAGCGTCCTCAGCGTGCGAGGAGGCTCCGGGTAAATGCCACGCAATCGCCGGAGCACACGCCAACCGACGACTTCAATCGGCAGATCCTCTGCCCCACAGTGGTAGGGCAAGAAGCCGCCCACCCACCGTCCCTTTTGGAACACCCGCATAAGCGATGTCGTGACGACGGCGGCGCCTCAGAGCCTCTGGTTTCCGGTCCGGTCGACGACAGAGCATGTGACGTCCCACGGCACTATCGCTTGCCGGGAGCCCGGAAAGCGACGATCGGCGTGTCACCGCACCTTAAGCCGCGCCCTCGCTCTCGCTCCTACGGCAGCTCGACCGCCCGATAGAACCGCTCTTTCACAAGCGTCGTGATCGGTTCGCTCACGCTCTTGAGCGCCCCGTTACCAGCGACGTTGTCGACGAGCACCTGCCAGGTGCCAATGATGCCGTTGTCCTGATACTCGACTCGGTACGTCCGACCGCTCAGTGTCCGGATTCGCAAGACCAGTTCGCCGCCCGACACTTCCCATGTCACCTCCAGCGTCCGCACCACCGTCACCTGGAAAGTCTCGGACTGCCGCATCTCGGGCAAACCGTTATCCGCCACCTGCACCGTAATGCTGTGAGCGCCCACCTGCGAGGCGTCCGGGCTCCAATTGAAAAGCCCTTCGAGGGGATCGATCGATGCTCCGGCAGGAGGTGACACCAAGCTGAACGTCAGCATGTTCGCGGGTCGGTCCTCATCCGTCGCCGTCGCCGTGAAGCTCACGCTCTCACCGAGAGTCACCGTGCGATCCGCGATCTCGGCCAGACGCGGGGCCGTGTTCACTTCATTCACGGTCACCTGGAACGTCGCCGTGACCCTCGCTGGCGGTTCGCTGTTGTCGGTCGCCACCACCGTCATGGTCTGCTGGCTCGGTCCCTGGTCCTCGGTGGGCGTCCACTGGAGTGCTCCTGTGCCCGGGTTGATGCTGGCCCATGCCGGGGCCCCCTCCAGGCTGTAGGTCAGGGTGTTGACAGGCCAATCGTCGTCGACCGCCTGGAACAACGTTGCAAGAGGGGTGCCCTCGTCCACGACGGCGCTTCCAGGAGACAGGGTCCACCGGGGTGCCCGGTTCACCTCGCGCACCGTCAGGTTGAACGCTCGGGTGTCGCTGCGGGCCGGATCCCCGTTGTCGAACACGCGCACGGTCACCACGTACCCCAGGGGGCCTTGCATCTCCGTCGGCGTCCACTCGATCCGACCCGATGCAGAATCGATGTGCATGCCGCTTGTGGCCCCCACCAGGCTGTACGTCAACACGTTGGCAGGCTGATCGACATCCACTGCCGAGGCATCGGTGGACCAGGGCATTCCTTCATCGATCCCCTGGTCACTCACGGCTCGCAGCACCGGCGCTGTATTCACTTCATCCACTCGCACGTTGAAGGTCCGGCTCGCACTCGCAACAGGGCTTCCGTTGTCGGTGACCTTGATCGTGACCTGATACGTTCCAGGGCCTTGAGCTTCCGAGGGCGTCCACCGGAACAGGCCCGTTACTGGATCGATGCTCGCCCCACCCGGCGGGTCCACCAAGGAGAACGTCAACTGTTGTGCCGGAATGTCCGCGTCGCTCGCCACTGCCACGACCTGCAACTCTGACAATTCGCTGATTTGTTGATCCGGGATGAAGGCCAGCTCGGGAGGCGAATTAGCCTCGGCCACCGCGATGTTGAAGGTGACCGACCGGCTCAGGGGCGGGATTCCGTCGTCTTGGACTTCCGCCACCACAGGCACCACGGCACCCGCCATATCCGCCCCAGGCACCCAGCGCATGATCCCCAAAGCGGGGTCGATTGTCAGTCCCTCGGGACCGGACAACAGCCGGAAGGTCAGCGTGTTGGCCGGAAGATCGGCATCGCTCGCCACGAGGGTGTAGGCCCACGGTTCCCCTTCTTTGGCCTGTTGGGCGGGTACAGCGGCCAACTCCGGTCGGGTATTGAGCTCCAAGGCCCTCAGATTGAACCGCACGAGACCGGAAAGCGGAGGTGTCCCGTCGTCCACCACACGCACTTCGACGGCATACGTATTGCCGCCCTGGTTTTCCTTGGGCCGCCACCACAGTTGCCCCGTCCGCAGGTCCAGACCCATCCCGCTCGGTCCCGTCACCCCCTCGAAACGCAACGCGTTGGCGGGGATGTCTCCGTCTCTCGCCATCAGGCGCAGTTCCAGGAGATCTCCTTCCGCCACAGCTTGGTCGGTGACCGCATCGATCGAAGGGGCTGTATTCACCTCGTTCACCGTCACGGTGAATGTCGCCGAACCGCTCAGCGGCGGTGTTCCAAAGTCTGTCACCACGACCGTGATCGGGTAGCCCCCGGGCCCCTGGTCTTCCCTGGGTGTCCACTGAAAAACCCCTGTCTCCGCGTTGACGGTGGCTCCCTCCGGCCCCTCCGAGATCGCGTATCGCAATGACTCAACAGGGCTGTCGGGGTCGGTCGCTGTGAACGTGAGACCCAAGGTCTGGAGTTCACCGATGCCTTCATCGGCGATGGACGCCAACACAGGCCGCCCTTGGAACCGGGCCGTGACTGTGCTCGAAGCGTTCATCGTCAGCGTCACCGTTGGATCGCTTCCCGTCGCTTCTCCGGACCAGTCGGCAAAGGCCCAGCCTGCCGCCGGTTGCGCTGTGAGTTCGACGGGTTCACCCGGGGCATAGCGATCCCTCGCGGGCACCGCGTCCACCGTCCCCTGCCCGGCGATCTGGATCGTCAGCGCGTACGGGGTCGGATCCGGCGTGAAGGTGGCCGTCACGGTCTTGTTCGTGTCCATCACCAACGTGAGGGGGTTCGCCGCTGCCGTCGCATCCCCGCTCCACCCCGTAAACAAGTGGTTCACCGCTGGCACCGCCGTCAGCGTCACCGAGGAGCCATCCGCGTACGTCGCCTGCGCCGGGTCCACCGTCACGCTCCCGTTCCCCACGCTCGCCAACTCAAGGCCCCACGGCGGCAGCAATTCGGTCGAGCGCAGGATCCTCCCGCCCACCCCCACCACCACCCAGCGGCCATCCGCAAACACGGCATCAGAAAGCTGCGGCCCGGTCAGGGACGTGATCTTCTGCCAATTCACCCCGTCCTTGGAGACCAACAGAACGTCGCCGAACGGATCGGACCAAGCCCCTCCCAGTAGCAAGTACCGACCATAGCGCCCAGCAAAGCTGATGAGGAAGCCCGTGTCGCCCACCGGCACCGGCGTCCATTGGCTCAAGTCAGTCGAGGTCAGAACCGTGCCCGAGGCCCCCGCCACCCACCAGCGACCGTCCACGCACCCTGTCGCCGCCAGATCGATCGGCACCACCACATCCCGCACCTCCCACGTCTCACCATCCGCCGAAATCGCCACGTGCCCGCCCTGGCAAGCCGCCACGAATCGGCCATCTGCAAACGTCACATCGTAAACATGATTCGACGTGGCAATGGCCTGCTTCGTCCAGGGCGGCAAGCCGCCCGGCGAGGTCAGGATCGTCCCCCCTGGCCCCACTGCCACGTACCTGCCCGCGCCATACGCAAGATCGATGATCGACGCCGCCTGCCCCACCTGCCGGGTCTGCCAGACCACTCCATCGGGGCTCGTCAAGTACGTCTGGCTCTGCCCCATCGTTACAAACTGCCCGCCCGCATACGTCACGCTCATCAAGGCACCGCCCGGTCCACTCGACCGCAAGGTCCAGTCCGCGCCGTCCGGCGAGGTCAGGATCGTCCCCCCCGTTCCCACCGCAACATACAAGCCAGCCCCATACGTCACACTGTACAGGATCTCTGACGTCGGTTTGGTCACCACCTCCCATCGAATGCCCGAGAGCTCTTGGTCCAGGTTCGTCTCAACGGTTACATCGAACGTCTCTTGGTCGTTCATGGGCGGTACACCGTTGTCCGTCACTTGGACTGTGACCGGAAACACCTGTCCGCCTTGGCCAATCACCGGCCGCCAACGGAGCGTTGCCGTGAGCGCGTCGAGCTCCAACCCCGCAGGTCCTGACACCAACGCGTAGGTCAATGCGTTGGGCGCAATGTCGGAATCAGCGGCGGTCAACGGCACTTGAAGCAGGTTGCCCTCCAGGACTGTTCTCGGACCGATCGGACCCAATTCCGGAGCCGCGTTAACCTCCGCCACCACGACCGTGAACGTCGCCGAGTTGCTCAGCGCCGGACTGCCAGAGTCCGTCACGACGACAGTAATGGGATAAACCCTGGACCCTTGAACCTCCGACGGGGTCCAGTGAAACGCCCCGGTCTGCGCATCCACCGACGCGCCTTCCGGTGCGTCCATCACACTGTATCGGAGCGATTCGACCGGGCCATCCGCATCGGTGGCACTAAAGATCAAGTCCAAGGTCTGGAGCTCGCCGATGTTCTGGTCGACGATGGACGCCAGCACCGGTCGTGCCTGGAATCGGGCTGTCACGGTCCGTTCACGGTCCATCGTCACTGACACTGTGTCTGTGACCCCGGCGGCATCCCCAGACCAATCGGCGAGGACCCAACCCGCCGCTGCCTCTGCCTGCAACTGTACAGTCTCGCCCGGCTCGTAGAGGCTCTTGGCTGGATGGGCGGTCACCGTCCCGTCTCCAACCACCTGCAGTGTCAGCGCATAGCCAGACGGCTGCTCTACGAACGTCGCGATGAGAGCTTTGTTCGTGTTCATCACCAGCGTGAGCGGATTCTGCGTCCCTACAGCGTCCCCGCTCCACCCCGCGAGCAAGTGGTTCGCCGCTGGCACCGCCGTCAGCGTTACTGAGGAACCATCCGCGTACGTCGCCTGCGCCGGGTCCACCGTCACGCTCCCGTTCCCCACGCTCGCCAACTCAAGGCCCCACGGCGGCAGCAATTCCATTGACCGCAAGATCGTGCCGTCCTTCCCTACGAGCACCCACCTGCCATCGGCGAAGACCGCATCGTGCAACCGTCCGAACGCCAGCGATGTGATCTTCTGCCAAGTCTGCCCATCCTTCGACACCAACAAGACGCCGCCGACGGGATCGGACCAATCCCCCCCCAGCAGCAGATACCTGCCGTAGCGTTGTCCGAAGCTCAGGAAGAAAGTCGTGTCACCCACTGACACCGGCGTCCACTGCGTCAGATCGGACGAGGTCAGAACCGTGCCTGAAGCTCCTGCCACCCACCATTCCCCGTCTGCGTAGCCCGTCGCAGCCAATTCGACGCTGGTCCCCGACTCGCGCACTGTCCATGTCAGCCCGTCGGGTGAAGTGACAATCTGGCCTCCCTGGCAAGCTCCCATGAACAGTCCGTTCGCGAAAGTGACATCGTAGATGTGCTTCGTGGTGCCCACAACCTGCTTCGTCCACGGAGGGAATCCGTCCGGCGAGGTCAGGATCGCGCCGTTCGCGCCCACTGCCACGTACTTGCCAGCGCCGTACGCGAGGTCGAGCAGCCCCACCGCTTGTCCCGTCTGCCTTGCTTCCCAGGTCAATCCGTCCGGGCTCGTCATGTACGTCTGGCTCTGGCCTATCGCGACGAACTGGCTGCCCACGTACGTCACCCCCATCAACGCACCGCCCGTTCCGCTCGAACGCAGCGTCCATTCTTCCCCGTCCGGCGAGGACAGGATCGTTCCTCCTGTGCCAACGGCGACGAAGAGCCCCGCCCCGTACGTGACGCTGTATAAAACCTCCGTGGTCGGCTTCGGCAACACTTCCCAACGAACACCGCTGACCACCTGCTCTGTGGCCGTTTCGACCTCCACCTGGAACGACTCCTCATCGCTCAGGACAGGGACACCGTTGTCCGCCACTCGCACGGTGACCGCATAGGCCTGTCCGGCTTGGCTTACCGTCGGCGTCCACCGTAGCAGTCCGCTCACGCTGTCGACGGCCATCCCCTCAGGCCCGGACACCAACGACCACGTCAGAGTGTTGGCGGGCACGTCAGCATCGTTGGCAACAGGTTGCACTTCCAGAAGCTCGCCCGGCACCATTGTGCGGTTGGAAAGAGAACCCATCTGCGGGGGCTCGTTGAGCTCGTTCACAGTCACCGCGAAGGCCCGCTCAGCGCTTAGCGGCGGATTGCCGCTGTCCGTGACGCGAACCGTGAAGTCGTGCACTCCAGGACCCCCAGCCTCGCCTGGCACCCAACCGATCAAGCCCGTGCTCCCGTTGATCGTCGCGCCGTCCGGCCCAGCGACCAACGCCCACGTCAGCGCACCATCCGGGTCGTCCGGATCCGTTGCCCAACACTGAACGCTCAGTGCTTCCCCTTCGTCTACTGACTGACCTGCGATGGGATCGAGAGTTGGTGCGACATTTGGCGCCGGAGGTCCAATGCGACCCGTGTGCTGAGCATTCTGATGAAACATAGGCCAAGGTGACTCCGCCAGCGCTGTACCACCTACCAGCGCATACAGTTTCCCATCGCGGGAGCCAACATACACGATCCCGTCCGCACCAACCGCAGCCGATGAGCCGACCTTGCCGCCGGTCAAGAATTCCCACCGTTTCGCACCTGTCACGCCATCTAGCGCGTAGACCTTCTGATCCAGGGAACCGACATACACAGCACCATCCGAGCCGATCGCGGGACACGAGAGCATCCAGCCGCCCGTAAAGAATTCCCACCGTTTCGCACCTGTCACGCCATCCAGCGCGTAGACCTTCTGATCATACGACCCGACATAAACGGTACCATCAGAGCCAATCGCGGGGGACGAGTGCACCTCGCCACCAGTGAGAAACTCCCAGCGTTTCGCACCTGTCACGCCATCCAGCGCGTAGACCTTCCGATCGTACGACCCCACGTAGACGGTGCCATCCGCACCAATCGCTGGGGACGATGCGTTTATGTGGTTGCCGGTCAGGAATTCCCACCGTTTCGCACCTGTCACGCCATCCAGCGCGTAGACCTTCTGATCATATGACCCGACATAAACGGTACCATCAGAGCCAATCGCAGGGGACGAGTTCACATACGAACCCGTGAGGAATGTCCATTGCGTCCTTCCTGTCAGGCCATCAAGCGCATATAGATTTCCATCGCTCGAGCCAACATATATCGTACCGTATACACTGACGGCGGGTGACGATGTAAATACGCCTACTACGCACTCCCAACGCCGTCTACCAGTTGCTTTATCCAGCGCGTACAATTTTCCATCGTCAGAGCCAATGTAGATTGTGCCATCTGCACCAATAGCAGGAGAGAGCCTTATGAAAGGCCCTGTGCCAGTCTCCCAGCGTTTCGCTCCAGTGACTCCATCAAACGCGTGAACGATACCATCCCACGACCCCACATAAACAGTCCCATCCGCGCCAATCGCGGGCGAAGATTCCACGATCGTCAATGTCTGCGACTCCCATAGTTTCGCTCCCGGCGATGCACGGAGAATAGCTATCACCGACTTGTGGTCGTCCATCACGATCGATATTGGTGAGGTTGTTCCCGACACATCGCCAGACCACTCTGAGAACCCCCACAACGGCTCGGGATGTACCGAGATCTGCACCGATTGGCCTGGCCGGTAACTCGGGAGGTTTGGGTCTACCTCGATTGTACCTAGTCCATCCACGCGCGTCTTGAGCCGCAGACCGGTGACGAAATCCGCCGTCACCAACTGGCTGTCGATCATTCCGAGCGTAATTGTGGCATCTGTTGAGGATACGGCCCCCGACCACCCCTCAAACACCCAATTGGCATTTCCAACCGCTGTAAGCGTCACGCTCTCACCTGGCGTGAAGAGATTGCGGGGCGGATTCAGGGTAACGGAACCACCTCCGTTCACCGCCACCGCAAGCAAGATCTGCCCGGCAGGAATCGGTGCAAACAGCGCCGAGATCGTGGGATGTGCCGCTACGACCGTGAACGACGCCGGATTGAGCGAGCCCGACAGCGCGTTCCCCCAGGCGGCGAGGAACTTGCCCGACTCCGGCACACCGGAGACCCATACCTTGGAGCCGAAGGGATAAACAGAAAGCGCGGGGTTCAACTGCACCGTGCCCCCTCCCGTGGTCGTTGTGGCTAGCGCAGTTCCGAACACGGCCTCGACTGACTTCACCCGGTCCATGATTACCCGCAGAGTCGCGGTATCGCCAGTGGCATCCCCTTTCCAGTGCATGAACTGCCAACCCGTGGCCGCCACTGCCTGCAGTTCAACCACAGCACCTTCGGGATAGTCTCCGGCGCTGTTGCCCTCCACGACGCCGCCGCCTGCAGTCGTCGTTCGGAGGCTGTAGACCGATATCGGGTCGAAGATTGCGACGACGTTCTTGTCGGCGTCCATATTTACAACGGCGGTCGGAGTTGAACCGGTGGCGTCGCGAGCCCAACCCCGAAAGCGCCACCCGACAGCGGGCGCTGCTATCAGGGTCACTTCCTCCCCCGCCGGATACAAAGACCTGTCTGGTAACCGCGTGATTTCTCCCTGCCCATTCACACCGCTCACAAGGTGAAGTACAAATGGCACAATCCGAACCTCATAGGGACCACATTCCTGCGCCTCGGCGAAATCCGCGCTGTAGGCAATCGCCCGAACCGTTGCGCTAGACGCGATGCTGAACGGGGCGCTGTACCGGCTCGACAGGTACGAAGGCTCCGTACCGTCTGTGGTGAAGAAAATTGACCCGCTGGGGAAATATGTCCGCATCGTGATCACGGATTGCTCATCCCGCAGAACGGGCCGGCCTGCCATCAATAGTTCACTGTCGGCCCGTACTTCCATACTCATGACCGTGAGCGTGGCGGAATCGCTCGTCACCGATCCGTGCATGTTGCTTGCCACGACCCGATACGTCCCGCCGTCGGCGATTCGGACCGCAGGGATCGATAGAGATGCGCTCGTCGCCCCCGGTATCGGGACCCCATCGTGCTCCCACTGGTAGCTGATGGGGCAAGCGCCGAGTGCCTGAACCACAAAGTTAGCTGTCTTTCCCATGAATACGGTCTGCGAGGCGGGCTGTGTAGCAATCGTCAGTGGCCCTGTGGTGCACAGTTGGTGGAGGCTTATTTGGTCGAGGTAAATGCCAGAGGGTCCACCTATGACGCTCCTGAACGAGAGCAGATCGTCTCCTGTGGTCATCACGTAATGGACCTCGCCCCCCCCACTACCCACAGCAGGCTGGAGCACGGTCCCGTTCCAGAGCACCTGCATCTGGTCTCGGGAGCCCTGCACCCACACGAAACTGAGCGTGGCCGATCCTGGCCAAGTGAAAACCCGTTGTGCAATCTCCCCCGGCCCCCATCCATTGAGATCGAGGCACTGGTCGTCGCTTAGATGCACAATGTCCACATCTCCGGACACGATAGTCCATCCGGAGATGGCAGCTGATCCTGCGCCATAGTTGACGTAATGTGGGTAGTACGGGCTAATTGCCGGCTTCTCGAACCCTCCATTGACGATCAGTTCCTGTGCTCGGACCAGCGTCGAACTCAGCCCCGGCAGCACCACGGCGAGCAGAACCCAGAGTAGCGCACACGACTTCTTCATAGCTTGTCTCCCGCATGTCCAGAACCGCTCCGGCCCGACTGGAGGCTGTGGGCAGCCCATACACTGGCCTTTATCGCTCTGACGCACGCCCAGGGCCAGCAAAATCGCCCCTAAACCTTGGTATGCATGTGCTTCCAGGCCCGCCCGTTGCCGCCTGCCGGTTCTCGACACGCGCTTTGCATAGTTCGACCATGTCGCCCGAAGTCTGCCACGCGGCGTGTGACATTTGCGGGCAGTCTCCCCCACCGAGTTGTTCACAGGCGCCTGGGGGGCGGCCTGCCAAGCGGGGGTGGCGCTCTCAGCATTCTCGGCGTCCGACCCGATCCCGCGCGGAATTCGCCGCCACCGTGCCGCAGGTACCGGGAGCCGAGGGCTTGGCGCAAGCCACTGGGGGCACGGTTGTTGCGCCGACCGGAGCGCTGAGGAACCGTGTGCAGGACTCATAGCGCTCTTCTTGCCCGTACCGTCACCGCTCTGGCCGACGAGCTCGCCCTGCGCCTGGCCACCTACCAGAACGGAACGCCCACCACGATCATCGGCCCGCCGACCAGCGGGACCCACGTCCTCGACGAGTTCTGGCGCGATGCCCTGGGCGGGGAGTTCCGGTGCACGGCCGGGGGCACGCCCGGGACCTGGATCCAGATCGGGCCGGCGGCGGTGACGGCTGATCCCTCAACTGGCACCTTCCCAACGGGTTATCTCATCCTCAACGTCGCCACCGGCCACATCAAGCGGCACGCCGGCGGGTATGTGTGGGAGACTCCGGCGGCCTAAGAGGCGAAATCGAAAGCGACCCTTCCGAGAGGCATGCATCTCGATGCGCAGATCCGTGGTGCTTGAAGGGCGGCCGAGCCTGTGATTCGACTGCTCCCCTTCAGCACCTGAAATCCCACAACCACCGTCCCCAGGTTCGCCCACAGCTCCTTGGTGACCTTTGCAGTGACCTCCAGACACGCATGTTACAATAGAACCAAATCACCCAAGACCATTGGGGAAACCCGACGGCGAACGCTGCTTAATGGAACAGAAGACGGCGGGCGAGCTTCAAGGCACAGCTGATGGTTATGTGATGCATGTTCTTCATGTAGAAACACATACGATCCTCCTGCAAAAACACTCGCACTGCCCGCCCCAGCCATGATAACCTGACACGCACGCAATGGCGCGCACCGCGGTTTGTGAGCATTCGAATAACGTTGTGCCTTCCTTTGCAAGAAAGGAGCCGGAGATGCGTATACCAATAGTGCGAACAGTCCTGCCCCACGAGCAAAACGCGACAGCCCGGCGGGTCTGCGTCGAGGAAAGGAAACCGATGCGAAAGAGCTTTTCTGCGTTACTCAGAGTACTTCTCTGCTTGTTGACCTTTGCTTCAGCCGCACTCGTCCCCGCGCGCGCTCAATCTCCCGGAACAAACTGGGTTGAAGAGAGCGGCTGCTACATCATCAGACTGGATCTTGATCCGCGAATCGAAGCGGCAGAAGCGTTTCTCGTCGGGATTCAGTATGAACTCGAAAAACTCACTCTGAGCGCAACCAGGAAGGTAGTGGAGAAGCTCGCGGGCGTGCCGAGGTCTCTCTCCGTTGGCTTTTCTGTCTTCCTAGGGATCATTTTCAATTCTCAACTCGTGGGCGGTGGCATTCCCGACTACTCGCACGGTGAAGTTGTGGCCCTTATAGACGAGGGTCGCGCTGCTACTGCCAACGCCGAGGCAGAGACCGAGTACGCCATTTGTTGCTACTTAGAAGTCGGCGCGCAAGTCGATGTTCCGCGCCACTTAGTGCTTGAGACGAAGTCCGGCCTATTCACTTGGACTGAAATCGCGCGTTGGGAGTTGCTGACACCCAGCGAAGCTCAGTCTCTTTCACCCTATACCAATCCCATGGGCAACAGGTACCTTCTTGTCTCAAAAGACCTTATTGCGTTTCCAACCCCCGGCACCTACCGCTTGTCCTACTCCACCGGCCGAACGATGCAGGTCGCACCGAAAAGCACCTTTGCCACAGTATCGGCCGATCTCTCGGCCTCCGCAATTCTAACGACTGCAATGACGGTGCAGACTGCCGGCATGGAATTCAACAGCTATGGAGCGTGCTGGCGCATGGTCGATCCTGGATGCAGCTACCTCCAGGCGACGTTCAATGTGGCTCAAGTTCCAAGCAGTTCCGTGCTCTCTTTAAGCCATCTCTCTTCTGCCGATTGCGCCGTCCAAGGTGGAGGGTATTCTCCAGTCGATATCTACGTCAACGGGGAGCTCTTTCGCGACAACTATGATGTCGCTGAGAGTCACTGCGGCGCCCACGGCTACGCGTTTGATCAATGGAACATCACCGGCCGGCTGGTGAGCGGTGTCAACATAATTCGAATCGAATTGCAGGACAATCCGCGAGCGGAGACCCACTACTGGCTGCAGGCACTTCACATTTCGTCGGGCACACTGCCACTGGAGCCGGACATTCGTAGCTTTTTGCCAAGTCCGAGCACGGTGACGATTGGTGATACCTTCCAACTGTTAGCGGGCTGCGTTAGGGCAAATCCTAACGCGACAATCTCTACAGTGGAATTCTGGCGAGATGCGAACGGAAATGGGGTCTTAGATGCGGGCTCCGATGAGTTCCTCGGGTCTGGCTCGAATCTTGGAGGCGACTGGATCTGGCTTGGCAAGGCTACGTTCCCTTTTGGTGGACAGCGCTTCTTCTGTCGCGCGTGCGATACCGCTGGCAACTGGAGCGCTCCGGAGAGCAGTTTCTGCAATATCGTCGCCGCCCCCGCGCCAGCGTTGACCTCTGCGAGCCTGTCTCCCGGGAATGGAACGACAAGCCAAGCGTTCGCGTACCAAGTCAGTTACTATGATTCTTCAGGCTTGGCGCCCCTGCAGGCTCACGTCTACGTTGATGGCGCGCCCTTCATGATGACGCGCATCTCGGGCACGGACGCGAACGGGACGTATACATATACAAAGAGCAACTTCACCCCCGGAGCCCACAGTTATCAATTCGCTTTTCGCAGCGGCGGTGGGGTGGAAGTGAGACTGCCGCAAACGGGATCATTCTCCGGCCCGACGGTCGAGACGCCGGGAGGAGCGGGTGGCGATATTCATGTCGACGTCTGGTGGTACGGCGGGGGAACGTCTTCGAGCTACCTCTGGAAAGGGGGGGTCGTCGAGCCTTCCATCTCTGGCGATGTCGCATTTCGCGCGGGAGACGCGTTGTGGCTGACAGCATACCCCGACTTCGGATGGCGGATCGGTTCCTGGGAGATGCGGTACAATTTTGACACACGCGATTGGGTGGCGGTCGATAGCGTCGCGGGCAATAGCGCTCTGATGTATGTCCGTGAGCCGATTCCGACACCTGCACCAGGTTGGCAAAAGTGGATCGAAATCCGGGGTGTCTTCCAAAGGGAGGATCCCGCAATGAGGGTGTTGACGATTAACACGGTTGGACCGGGTCAAGTCTCCCCTGACGATGGCGCTTACCTACTCTCGATCGGTTCGCCAGTAACCGTCATTGCCACACCCCACGCGAATGCGCGATTCGTAGAGTGGCAGCTTGACGGGGCTACAGCAGGGACGGAGCTCGTATATACGGTGGTAATGGACGGGGACTTTGACAAGACACTCACGGCAATCTTCAACTGGAATAGTGCGGTTCCCTATACCGTCGATCTGCCATGTATCGCCGACGCCACCATCGAAATCGGAGACATGAGCGACAACGTAGGGAGCAGCCCCGGACTTGACGTTCGTTTCGGCACAAGTCAGATCGGCAATGTCATTCAACACGACGTCCTCCTCAAATTCGACGTGGCACTGCTGCCACTGGACGCAGTGATCAGCGATGTGGAAGTTCACATTTGGTGCGATGATTTGCCAACACGGAATATAGGCTATGAGCTCCAGGGCAACCTTGATAATTGGAGCGAGGAGCAAATCGCTCAACAAGAGCCGCGGCGCACGTCCTTGGACTGGGGATGGGACGAGTTTCGGCCGACAGACGACGACATCTGGCATGTGATTCCGTTTTCGCAGCGCTTTCCTGAGGTGCTTCAGTGGGTACTACAGTGGCGTGCCGGTTCAAACTATGGCATTCGTATACGTCCTCTTCAAGCCTACATCGACGACGGCGACTACTATGATAAAGGAGGCACCGATTCCACATACAACTTTGTTTCGAGGGAGAATGCAGATACACTAAGGCGTCCCTTTCTGAGGGTAACGTACTTGGGGCAGCGGCTCGCTCCCACAATCGCTACAGACTCGGCTCAAGTCATTGTTCAAGCCACGCATGGCACTTCACCGACACAGTACATGCTCAGTATTCGAAACGGCGGTGAGGGTATACTTAACTACACGGCATGCGTCGATGCCGATTGGTTAACTCTGACGGGCGAAGCATCGGGCACATGTACGAACGACAGTCGGCAACTCGCGCTCGCCTTTGACTCAACGGAGCTCCCGGCTGGCTTTTATCAAGCAGTGATCAGCATTACAGATACTAATGCCAGCAACAGTCCGTACACGGTGCCCGTGTTTCTCACTGTCCTCGGTCCTGCTATCAGCGCCTCAACAGCGAGCATCATCGTAACGGCCGCGCAAGGTGTCAATCCAACGCCGACCACCCTCGAAGTCTGGAACAGCGGTTACGGAACTCTAGACTTCTCCGTTTTCAATAGCTCCACATGGATCACTGCGACACCAGCGAGCGGAACGTCTACGGGTCAAGTTCAACAGGTGACACTTCGGTTTGCTACTGCTGCCCTCAATTCAGGGGTCTACCAAGACACGATGGTGCTCACGGACAGCACGGGCGACGCTCCACCAGTCGCGATTCCGGTGACACTAACGGTCTTGAGCGTCGTTGCGACACCGACGTTTGATCCTCTTGGCGACACTGCGTACTTGACCAACGTGTCGGCTCAAATCTACTGCGCCACTCCCGGGGCGACTATCCGCTATACTCTTGACGGCTCATCACCAATCGAGACGTCTCCGCAATACACGGGCACACCGATAGTACTGACGAGCACGACGGTTGTCAGAGCAAAGGCGTGGAAGGAAGGGATGCTGCCAAGCCCTGAGCAGGTCAGCAGTTTCACGATTCTGACACTTCCACCGACACTCGGTTTCTCACGGAAGGCTGACGGTCTTGTATTCACTTGGCCGACTTCTGAGGTTGGTTTTGTGCTCGAATATGCCACAAATGTGCCAACGACGCACTGGATCGTGGCATTGCCGCTACCGTCGGTCGTGGGTGAACAAAACGTCGTGACGAACGCGATCACCAGCAACGCGAGATTCTATCGGTTGAGGAGGTAGAATCATTGTGCGTCGCCCAAAGCGCATTTGCTGATTTCATCCGCGGCGTTAACGAACCGGGAGCCGGAGTATTGCGCGCGATATCAGACGCGAGAGTCTGCCGGGCATTGGCAGCGGGGCGGGAAGGTGCGGACGATACCCAACGGTTTAGAGCCGGTGTAGGCGGAGGTGCGCGATATCGACTCAAGGGCTGCGGGTAGACCTGAGATGTCACACACCCCCTTCATCTCAAGCACCCGGGGCACCTCGCGCCTCGCCGGCTGCTACGAACTGTTGAACGTATCCGTCCGGGGAAGAGGCACTGGCGCGCGGTGCGCCTGGTATGATTTAACCTGGGGTGATGAATGCACCCCATGGCACCTCGGGCCGATTGGCCGCCCGCCCCGATACGGTAAGCCCCACGATC
>Ga0209096_1001171_pt1 | contig 30199 bp, 23 predicted proteins | sample AD_UKC034_MetaG_FD_184407 | JGI IMG/M metagenome (GOLD analysis project Ga0209096, IMG submission 184407) | Active sludge microbial communities of municipal wastewater-treating anaerobic digesters from USA - AD_UKC034_MetaG (SPAdes) (version 2) | ecosystem: Engineered > Bioreactor > Anaerobic >... | reverse complement strand
GGGCTGTAACTTGTCGCTATGGGCTTGTGGCACTTGGCACATTCTCGATCCCACAACTTTCTCGGATTCCTCAGTGCCATCCTCCGTCGATAGCGTTCATCAGGATGCAGACGGGGAACGGGCAATTTCATCGTTCGGTAGAACTCCAGTTCCTGCTTGATGATCTTGAACGGTCGCTTGGTGACTTCACATTCGATGGCCCAGTTGAGAATATCGTCCGGGATATCGTCAATCGAATCCGGTAATTGTGCGGCGGGAATGATTTTATCAACATTCGGCATTTCATCGGTTTGATCACGCCACTTCCAACCGCGCGCCAGTACCTCTTCCTTTGTGAGCGGGAAATACTCCTGAGCAACAGTCTCGTTGTAGGCAAAGGGGGAGTACTGCGTCGGAAAGTGCTTGCCCCATTCATGCGTTGCCTGCATGTGCTCGATGATGCGCGGAACAAGATCCTCGTATTCCTCCTTTGTGTACTGTTTGTTCAAGATGCAGTACTGCCCGTGATTCAGACTGACGCAGCCGAAGAGATGTTTCGAAAAATTGCAATGGGAGCAATACAGACCGAAGCTCAGATCCATCAGTTTCATGCAAAAATGAGATTGCACCGTTGGGCCACAACCTTCCAGAGAATAGGAGAAGTCATTCTCAACCGTCTCCGTGAGGTCGCGGCAATTGCGCGCGCGCCAGACGTCCTGGGAGTGGCTCACTCGTTCGTTGTCACGGCAATTGAAGGAATTTGAGGTGTCTTTCACGCGCATGAGGTAATCGCCGGTACTTTGCTCGATGTTGCTTCCCACATAGTACTTATGCGGAAAATCGCGGAAGAACAGCTCGGCACGATCCTGCATCGCTTGTCGGCCGCTCCATGTGTGGAGTCGGGCATCGCGGATTCTTCGTTCGTACTCTTCCTCCGACAGCTGTTCATTGAAGTAGCAATGACGTTTGTTGTGCATGTTCACGCATCCGATGCACGACATGCACCCGATACAGTTTTTCGAAAAATGCACGTCGGAGCAGTTCTCGAGATTGCGTGAAGAAGTGCATTGATAGCAATTGCTGCCGTTGAGGATCTCGAAACAGAGTTCGCCTTTGCCAATATAACTGCATTCGACGCAATTGGTTGCCGTCTGCGCCCACATGCAGTACATGCAGTCCCTGCTGCCATTGCAGCAAAAGAGCATGTAACTGTCCTTGTTGCACTGCGATTGGTTGGTAAATTCGCAATTCTCGCTCTGCTGATTGTTGAGAGCTATTTGCGGAACGCTGCGGAACAATGCCGCCCATTGTTCAAAGAACGGTTGGGAGAAATCGAACGATCTCCCGTAGTCCTTGGGATTCCATTGGTCGCTCCACCAGAATGATTGCTCATAGACCAGCGGCCATTCCTTGTCGGCGGAAAAAATGGAGATGAGTTCCTTTCCCGTAGCATTGCTTACCCGGCGGTAGAACGTCCGTTCATTGCGCCAGGTGAGGCGCTGCTGATATCTGCATGACGGACACAGTTCCGGCGCCGGAAGAGGAAACTTCTTTCCGGCGATGACGGGCGATGCTGCATCATAGAATGCACGTTCTGCATCCGTAATCTCGAAGGCTGTGCCGCATTGCGTGCAGGATTGCTGCATAGGGGAAGAATAACAGAGTATCAGAATAACGGAATAACAGTGGTCTGCTGAGCCAAACTCCCAATCCTGTTACTCTGTTACTCTGTTATTCGGTTACTCCGTTACTCCGTTACTCCCCCTTCGCCTCCACCGCATGCTCCGGCTTCTCCCCCTTCTGCCACCGGCTGATGGATGCGCAAGTATCGTCGATCATGGCCCGGACGCTCTCGTCGGCGTAGAAAGCGATGTGCGGCGTCACGATGGTGCGCGGGTGACGAATGAGCTCTGCATCCTTATCGATCTGCCCCTCATGCTCGAAAACGTCCAGCACGGCGTACTGCACCCGGCGCTCGTTGAGGGCATCGATGAGATCGGAGGAATCGATGAGGTTGCCGCGCGCGGTATTGATGAGGATGACCCCCGGCTTCATCTGATCGAGCGTCGTGTGATTGATCATCTGAATGGTATCGGGTACCGAGGGCGCGTGCAGCGAGATGACATCGGACTCGGCATACAGCTGCGGCAGCGCAACGTACCGCACACCCAGGCGATCGACGAGATCCGCAACCGGATGCAGATCGTGAGCGATGACCTGCATCCCGAACCCATGCGCGATCTCCGCGGTCTTCTGCCCGATCTTGCCCGTCCCGATAATGCCCATGGTTTTGCCGCGCAACGCAATGCCCCGCAGTCCGTGAAAATCAAAATTGCCCCGTCCCACGCGCGCATCTCCTTCCGGAATGTGGCGAATGGTGGAGAGCAGCAGTGCAAACGCATGCTCCGCGATGATGTGCGCGCCGTAATCCGGCACGTTGGTGACCGTGATGCCCCGCTCCTTGCAGTATGCGAGATCGATGTGATCCGTACCGACGGAACGCGTGCAGAGGAGCCGGAGATGCGGCAATTGTGTGAGCAAAGAACGCGGAAACGACGTCATGTTGAACGCGGAAATCACCTCTGCATCCTTGCAAGCGGAAACCAACGCCGCTTCTTCTTTTTGATGGGGCAAACACACGGCGGCGGGAAGATGCTCGGTCACCAGATGCGTGTCATCGGGGTCGATGTCGAGGAAGACAATGGAAGCATGTGTCATACGACGCAGTGTACCAGCACCCTCCACCCCGAACCATCATTCTCTCCATCCACTCATCACTCATCACTCATCACTCACCACTCGATGTACAAAAACCCATGACCTGCGGCACGTAAATCGCTATGCTGCATCCCGCCATGTCGTTTACAACCAGACGCCTGCGCGAGGAAAGGCCTTCGCACAGAGCATGGAAAACAACGGCGCTTCTCCTGCTGCGCTTCGGCGGGCCGCTGGTACTCCTCCTGACACGCATCGTACGGGAACGACAAGAAGAGCAACGGGAACAACGCGAACGCACCCATATGCTCAAGCGCGTCCTCGTGATCCTCATCACGGTACTCTGCGCGTTTCTGCTCTTTGCCGCGGCGGCCAAAGCGCTCGTATCACTGAAGCTCCTCAGCGTCGGGTCCCTGATGAACATGGCTGCGACTCCCCTGCCCGCCGATGCCTTCGGACACACGAACATCCTGCTCCTGGGACAGGGAGACAGCGATCACGACGGCATCGATCTCACGGATACCATCATGGTCGCAGGCATCGATCCGACACGAACGCAGAGCGTGGCACTGCTCTCCTTGCCCCGCGATCTGTGGTTTTTGAAGACGGAGAAGATGGGGGACGGCCGCATCAACAGTCTCTACCGCGATTATAAGGCGTACCTGCGCGGACAGGGCGATGACGAGGAAACGGCGTCACGAGCAGCGATGCAGGAACTGGCCGCGGAGATCGGACGGGCGCTTGGCATGGAGATCCATCACACGGTGAAAGTCGATTTCATCGGGTTCGTGCAAGCGGTCGACGCCCTGGGTGGGATCGAGATCGACGTCCCGGAAACACTGGTGGACACGCAGTATCCGGGCCCCAACTACACCTACGAAACCTTCCGCATCGGAGCCGGCCTGCAGACCATCGACGGTGAAACGGCACTGAAATACGCACGCAGCCGCCATTCAACCTCGGACTTCGACCGCTCGGCGCGTCAGCAGCAGATCATTGCGGCGCTGGGAGAGAAGATGCGTGCGGACGGCATTCTCACCAGCCCCGGCAAGATCATGGATCTCCTGGGCATTCTGCGGGAGCACGTGGAGACGACACTGCCCGTGCGCGAGATGCTGGCACTGGCGGAAGCGGGCAAAGATATCGACAGATCAAACATCCTCTCCCTGCAACTGAACGTCGGCAACGGCCTCTACGGTTCCCTCTCCGAGCCGGGCGGCCTCCTCTACAACCCGCCGCGCGATCAATTTGCAGGCGCATCGGTCTTGCTGCCTGTTTCCATTCCCGAATTCCCCGTCACCTGGCGGCAGATACGTGCACTCGTCACGCTCTTCATGCACGAGCGCACCGCCCATCTGGAACGCGCGCCCATCCGCATCCGCAATGCCGGCGCACCCGAAGGTTCCGCCCGATTGCTGGGCGGGGAATTGATACGCTACGGTTTCTCCGTGGAGGACGTCGCGAATGCGGAAGAAGGTGACCGGCCCGATTCCTTCATCATCGGCACGCCGGACAACCCCGTTGCTCTGCGCCTCTCCTCTCTCCTGGGCATTCCCTTCCTGCCGGATCCATCGCTGTCCCCTTCACCCCCACACGCATCAAAAACGAACAACGATGCAACGAATAACGAACAAACGAATCAACGAAATAACGAAATAACGATCTTCTTGGGCGAATCCTTCGTCTTTGCTCCTATCCAATCGTCTTTCCCGCCACAATGACCCCCCGTGAAATTATCGCGGAAGCCTGGGCGATCACCACCCGCACGCCGTCCCTGCGGCGTTGGGCATTCACGTCCTCGCTGCTGGAAACGCTGCTCAGCATCAAGCTGATCGGTTACCAAGTCTACTTCACCTACGAGTTCTTCCTGCGCGGCGGAGAGCCGGGTTTCTTCGACATTGAAATCATGCTCTTCAACACGCTCCCCTTCTGGGCATTTGCCACCATCGTCGGATCATTTCTCTTCCTCGTCCTCATTGAATTCTTCCTGCCGCACGTGTGTCTCGGCGCCATCATCGGCTTGGGCGCCAAAGCGTACCGGAAGGAGACGGTGAAAGGCGGACTCGTCCTGGGGCTCTACAACTTCGGCGCCGTCTTCGCCATCCATGAATTCCTCACCCTAAGCGGCATCTCCACCATCGTCACCGTGTCGTCGCTGACCCTGCGGTACATCAAAGGACCCATCCAAACATGGATACTGTTCATGATCGCAGGACTCTTCCTGTTCTCGATGGTGCTCAAATTTTTCTTCAGCTTCGCGGAGGAAGGTGTCGTGACACAGAAACTCGGCATTCTCGAGGCCATCGGCAAGAGTTTCAAGATGATCGTGAGTCACCTGGGCCACGTCGTCTTTCTGCTGATTCTCCTCTTCGTCATCTCACTGCGGATCCTCATCAACGCCGTCATGATCGTACTGCTGCCCGCCGTCATCATCGGTCTGGGGCTCCACCTCACGCTCTTCCTCTCCGATCTCATCAGCTATGCCATCGCGGGCATTGTCGGCTTGGCTCTCATCATTGCCGTCAGTTACATGTTCGGTTACATTTTGGCTTTCAAACAGACCGTTTGGACCATCACGTACTTGGAACTCATCCGGCAGAAGGATCTGGACGTGATTGTCGATTGAAAAATTCGGTCATCAAAACACAACTGATTCGTATCCGCCACTTGGCTCTCTTGACAGTGAACGAGCGTCCACCTAACATGGTGAACGTTCGTCTTCATTTTCGCCCCATTGTCCCATGGCCCTCACGCCTCACCAACGCACGCTGCTCAATTACATCCGAGAATTTCAACGGAAAAAAGGGTATTCTCCGTCACTTTCCGATCTCGCAGTGGCATTCGGCGTACGGAGTAAAAATGCGATCGCCAAAGTGGTGAACGCCCTCGTGCGCGGAGGCCATCTGCACAAAGATCCCAAAGGGCGCATCAAAATACTGGAGATGGAAGAGCCGCGCGGCATGGGGGTACTCGCCGCCCTCGCGCTCCCCCTCTTCGGCCCCATCACCGCGGGATTCGCCGCCCCGGCGGAGGAACAGGCGGAAGAGATGGTCGCACTGGAGGATTACCTCGTGCGCGACCGGACCAATACGTTCCTCCTGCGCGTGAAAGGTGACAGCATGATCGACGCCGGCATTCGCGAAGGGGATCTCGTCATCGTGGAACGCGGCAAAGAACCCAAAGTGGGCGACATCGTGGTCGGCGTACTGGACGGAGAGTTCACGTTGAAACGCTTGCGTCGCGATAAAGGAAAATTCTACCTGCAGGCGGAAAACGAGCGCTACCCGGATCTGTATGCTCTGGAAGAATTGAATGTGGCGGGTGTCGTGCGGGGGGTGATACGAAGGTATTGAGTATGGGGGTATTGGGTATTGGGTATAGTTGCTTACCAACAATTTCCATGGAAGAAAGCCCTGATTTGCAGTCCAACGATAAAATTAGAAGTTTTGAGGATCTCACTGCCTGGCAAGAAGCGCATGCTCTCGTCCTGTCTATCTATCGAATCACCCGATCATTTCCACAAGATGAAATCTACGGATTAACCAGCCAATTGCGACGAGCAGGTGTATCAATTACATCCAATATTGCAGAAGGATTCAGTCGAATATCCAAAAAAGAAAAAGTACAGTTCTACACTCACTCTCTCGGATCACTTATGGAAGTTCAAAGCCAATTAATCCTCTCTCGTGATATTTCCTATGTCACACTGCAAACATTTTCAGAAACGTATCCACGCACCATTATTGCCAGACGCCTAATCCTGGGACTCATGCGGAGTGCTCAATCAAAAGATGAATAACCCCACAATACTCAATACATCATACTCAATACCCAACCTGATTGCGCATCTCGACGCAGACGCCTTCTTCGCGTCCGTCCTGCAACGCAAGCACCCGGCGCTGCGAGGCAAGCCGCTCCTGGCCACCGGCATGGGAGGAGGCGTGGTCATCGCAGCCAGCTATGAAGCCAAATCCCGCGGCGTGCAAACGGGTATGACGCTGCGGGAGGCGCGGCGCCTCTGTCCCGATGCCCTGTCCATGCCATCGGACTTTGCGGAGACCCTGCGCGCAAGCCGACAGATCGAAGCGATCATCCTGCGGCACTGCCCGATCATCGAACAGTACTCCATCGACGAGTGGTTTTTGGATCTCACCGCACTCGTCGACGGCGTACCGCATGATCCCCTGCAGTGGGCCCGTCTGCTGCAGGCGACCATCCGACGATCGGCGGACATGAGCGTGTCCATCGGCATCGCACCGAGCAAACTGCTGGCGAAGATGGCGAGTGAAGAGCAAAAACCCGCGGGCGTGACCGTAATCATTTCCTCCACCCCCCGACCCCCTCCTCCACCCTTCGACTTTACTCAGGGCAAGCGGGAGGAGGGGGTGCTCACGATCGAACACTTTCTCCGTCATCGCAAAGCGGCGGATATTCCCGGCATCGGCCCGGCGCGACAAGTCCACGCGCAAGCACACCGCTGGAAGACGGCATGGGATATCGCGCAGGCTGATCCGCACAGCATCCGACGGCTCTTCGGACGACCCGGGTTGGATCTGCAACGGGAACTGTCGGGCGATTGCGTTGATGTGGTTCACCATGAAACTGCTCCGCCCAAGTCCATCTCGCGCTGCAGGAGCTTTGCACCCATGCAGCACTCCGCGCTGTCGCAAGCCGCCCTCCTTCAACACCTCCTCTTCTGTGTGCTGAAGATGCGCACGCACGGCCTGCAGTGCCGCGGTGTAAGCGTCTGGATCCGTGACGGACGGTACCGTCATCACGCGCTGCGCGTACGGCTGCCCCGCCCCATGGACACGGAGGAGATGCTTCTGCCCTACGCCCGTACACTCCTCGAACGACTGCAAAAACGAACGGTATCCTCCACGCAAATCGGCATCGCACTGACGGAAATCCGCCCGCAAGCCGCCGTGCAATTCTCTCTGTTCACGCCGCCGCAGAAGATCATGGAAGACGAACGCCTGCAATCCTCCCTGGACGAGCTGCGCAAGCGCTTCGGCCGCGAAGTCATCATGCGCGGCGGCATGCTTCCGGTGCACCGGAAACGGGAACGACCGTGGGAAATGTCGATGATAGAAGATTAGGGATTGGGGATTGGGGATTCGAACTTCGGACCTCGGAATACAAACTATGTGAGACCACCTAATCTCTCCTCGATCTTCCGCAGCTTCTCCTCCGCCTCCTGCAACTTCGCCTTCTGCTCAGAAATGAGCGCAGCGGGTGCTTTGGACATAAATTGCTCATTTCCCAGTTTTGCCTGGATACCGGAGACAAATCGCTGCAATTGCTCCTGTTCCTTCTGCAAACTCGCGCGCTCCTTGTCCTTGTCAATGAGTCCCGCGAGTGACAAATACATCTCGATGCCGGGCAGGAATGCCGAAGCACTTTCTGTGGGTTGTTTCCCGGTCACAGCAATGGAAAGATCGCTGACCTTTGCCAATCGCTTGATGTGATCACTCTGTGAAGACAACAAGCCCGCCTGTGTCTCCGCAACAATCGTAATCGCAACGGCCTTCTGCGGTTCTACGTTCTGTTCCGTCCGCAACTTGCGGATCGCCGTGATGACATCGATGACGATCTGCAATTGATCGAATGCCTCTTGATCCTTCCAGTCAGAATGCATCTTCGGCCACTCTTCTTTGATCAGCGAACCGGCCTCGGCGGGCTTCACTTGCGCCCACAGCTCTTCCGTGACGAAAGGACAGTACGGGTGCAGTAATGTGAGCAATCGTCTGAGCACATGAACCAAAACGGCAGTATTCGCCGTTCCTTTGGAGAGCTCCAAATACCAATCGCAGAAGAGATCCCACGTGAAGCCGTAGAGCCGCTCTCCCGTCTCACTCAGCCGGTACTCCTCCAACCCCTTCGTCACATCCTCCGTCAACAATTCCGTCGCGTGGAGAATCGCCCGATCAGCCAGCGATAATGCGTCCATTTCCCATTGTTCATTTTCCATTGCACAGTCCGCAGGTGTGACACCTGCGGCCTCGCACTGCATCAGTACGAACCGCGACGCGTTCCACAATTTATTGATGAAATTTCGGTAGCCGGCGATCTTCTCTTCGTAGAGCCGCGCATCATTCCCCGGGCTCTGACCGACGATCATGGAGAGGCGCAGCGCGTCGGCACCGTACTTCTCGATCATATCCAGCGGATCGATCATCGTCTCCGGATGCGATTTGCTCATCTTACGGCCATCGCGCGCACGAATGAGGCCATGGAGATACACGGTCTTGAACGGAATCTGACCCGTAGCGTACGTCGTCATCAGGATCATTCGCGCCACCCAGAAGAAGAGAATGTCGTATCCGGTCTCCATCACCGCCGTCGGATGGAATGTTTGATAGTCCGGGCTCTTCGCCAGCATTTCCTCCAAGCTCAGCGACAAATCCTCCGTGACTTTCGAATCAACGAGCGTGCTCCACGTCCAGAGAGCGGAACTGAACCACGTATCGAGCGTATCTTCATCCTGCGTCACCGGCCCCCCGCAATCGGGACAACGATCCATCGGCTGCACCGACACAAACGTTTTGGTCATTGGAAATTGGTCATTGGTCATTTCGCCCGGCTTGCTCACTGCTCCCGCACACTTCGTACAATAATAAACAGGAACCCTATGTCCCCACCAAATCTGACGGCTGATGCACCAATCACGCAGATTGTCGATCCAGTGGAAATATGTCCGATTGAACCGTTCGGGAATGATCGCAATGTCACCGTGATGAATCACATCGTGCATCACCTCCTTCAAACTCATCGTCTGATTCTTCCACTGTACACATTCTTTATTCACATCGATGAACCACTGTAACTTGATCTGCGGCTCGATAATCCCGCCTCCCCGAGAGTTTGTAGCAATATTGTGTACATAGTTTTCCTCCACCTTCACCACCAGAATTTTCGACTGTAGCTTCTCCACAACGAGCGGTCGCGCCTTCTCGATGGACATGCCCGCAAACTCCCCTGCAATGGGCAGCAACCTGCCTTTCTCATCGATGATCTGCTCCTTTTCCAACCCATGCCGTTCCGCGATTTCAAAATCCACCGCCGAATGCCACGGTGTAATCGTCATGACGCCCGTCCCGAAGGACATGTCGATCGATGCATCCTTGATGACCGTCGCACGAACGGGTCCGTTGATCCACTCCGCTTCGAAGGTATCGCCATGCTTGAATGCCGTATAGCGCTCATCATCCGGATGCATCACCACATACTTATCGCCGAATTTGGTCTCCGGCCGCACGGTACTGATCTGAAACGGTCCATACTGGAACGTATAGTACGGCGACGTCTCCTCCTTGTACGCGATCTCATCATCACTGACGGTCGTCTGCAGGCCCGGATCCCAGTTCACGATGCGGTGACCTCGGTAAATCAAGCCGTCACCGTGCATCATGCAGAAGACCTCATTGACCAGCCGATTGAGCGCAGGCTCAAAGGTATAGCGTTCTCTGGACCAGTCGCAGCTCGCGCCCATTTTGCGCACTTGCTTGCGAATGGTCCCGCGGCTCTGTTCCACGAAGTCCGCAATCAGAGCCACCAGCTTCTCCCGTCCCAACTCCTTGCGCGGATCCTTCATGCCGTCCTTCTTGAGCTGCCGGATGACGACGTTCTCGGTCGCAATGGCCGCATGGTCCGTGCCCGGCACCCACAGCGCCTCCTTGCCCCGCATACGGGCGAAGCGGATGAAAATATCCTGGAGCGCCAGCATCACCGCATGACCCAGATGGAGCTGCCCCGTGGCATTGGGAGGCGGCATGCTGATGGTGAAGGGCTCCTTCGAAGAGTGCGCGTCCGCCCGGAACGCACCCGATTGCTCCCACATCGCATAGATGCGGTCTTCCGTGCGTTTGGGATCGTAAGCTTTTTCGAGGAGCATGGGGGGAGTGTACTGGAACGAACGCAGGAGCCCAACAGTTCATCTATGCTTTGGTGCAGCGAGGAAACTCTGGACGAACCCCCACGGAGAGCTATGATCGACCTCGATTTCCATCCCGCCATTATGCCCATTTTACTCACTGATCAGGGGGAAGTAGTGAAATGCACACCGGCAGAAAAGAGACTTGCAGAATCCAAATGGCGCGATTGCGACGAGGCATTTTTGTTGGAATTCCCCGCTATCCTGACAGAAGAAGAACCTCTTCTTACCATGCCTGAGCCAATACATGAGGGAGATCGCATACTTCGTCAACCAAATACACTCTGTGCGGAACATATCGTAGACATATTGAGGTCGCAAATGAATGCATTCGCCGTACGACTATTGCATGCCCTCAACGAGCGAACACCCGAGGGAATGGACGAATATGAATGGGTAGAGGATGGATACGTGACACAGGGTCACTTGCCCTCCATTCGCCCGCTGCTCAGTCAATTAGCCCTTATCAAAAAAGGCCAAGGAAAACGGTGGTTCATCACTGCAAAAGGTGAAGATATCCTCCGTCGGCTCGCCCAACGAGAAGCAAAGGGCAGTGTAGCCTCCCCCAGCCTAGATACGATCATACGAGAAGCCATGCGCACTCTCAGAAAAGAAATCGGTGCAATGATGGAGGAAAATCAGTGGCAACCCGGAGTACGGCGCATGCTACGCCGATTGCTGAGCAGAGCGAAGGATTCGTTCGCAGATTGCCGCAACGAAGAAGAAGTGGAGCTGATACGGAAACGCCTGGAGAGCGCAATGGAAGGCATCGACCGGCCGTCAGCGACAAAATCAGCTGCCTGAAGATAAGAAGTGAGGAACGAGCAGCCGCTGCCTCACTCCCCTTGACGTGAAGAAGAAGAAGAAGAAGAAGAATGCACCACACTGCGAACTGTTCCCTCTTTTTTTAGAAAGGAGGTGAATCATGCGGTTCACAAAGTCATTGTTCGCATGAGCCCTCAGCACCGGGCGGCCCCCAACCACACAAGTGGGATGGGGGCTTTTTTCTTGCTTTTTCCAAAAGTCTTCGGTATAAGTCCGCGGTCTCGATTCCATCGAGTCTCTGCTCTTTCTCTTTCATCTAAAAAATTGACCGCCTTCGGGCGGTCTTTTTTTGTCTTCTGCCCTCCATCCCCTTCCCCTTCCTCCGATAGAAAAAGGGAGAGCCAAAAAAGTGAGGAATACGACTGCAAACATGGGGAACATATGCCTATAATGAGTCGATGCACATGCAACGATTTTCCGCAGGGACAAGCAGAGAACGACGTCTCCTCCTGAAAGGGCAGCGCGAAAGCGGATTTTGGGAGCATTTGCGGGACTTCGGGACGGATTTCAACGAGACTTACATAGAGGGGATGGGCAGAAAGGATACTCTGGACAAAATCACCGCTGCGTTCGCAGGGGCGATGCAAGTGATTTTACGGGGAGGAGACGCAGTCTATGACGCTGCCATCGGAAGAAAATTCGAAGCGCCACATGGCATTGCAGGAAACACCTGGCGAGATCTGAAGGCATTGGGATCCGATGTCCTGCACCTTCGCCCTCTCCATATCCTGGGAGACGTATGGAAATTGGCTACATCCAGCATACCCCAAGATATAGGAGATGGATTGGCCGGACTGCGCCAAAGTAGTATCCATCAGCATATCGGCAACGTTCGTAAGAGCAGCAAACGGAAGATCGATCGCGCACTATCGCATGAGCCTTCCTTGGCCATGGGAAGCTGATCTCTGGGCAAAGAAACACATTCATGCTATACTGACACGATGAATCCGAAGCTACCCGCCTCCGTCGAAACACCGAAGTTCGATGCCCGCGCCGAAGTCATCGATGCGACGCGCTTCGGTCTGGCGACGCTGGCTGCCTCCGTCATCGTACCTGGAGCGGCGATGCTCATCCCTGCCGCCTACGGAGTGAAAAAAATGGTTCAAGCATTCGAATCGTAACGTCCCTCACATGCTCCTCACCCACGCTCTCCTGTTCCTCTTGGCCCTCGCGGTGATCTGGGTCCTCTCGGGCTCGGTGATCGCCGCCGTGGACCGCGTGGCACAACGCTACGACAAACCGGGTTTCGCCGTCGCATTTTTCATCCTTGGCCTGATGACGAGCATCGGCGAACTCTCCGTCGCATTCAACTCCAGCTTGAAGGGTGTGCCGCAAATATCCGCGGGCAACCTCGTCGGAGCATCCGTCGTCATTTTCCTGTTGATCATCCCGATGCTCGCCGTCTTCTCGCACGGCGTGGAACTGTCGCACGCACTGACTCCCGGCAATCTCATCCTCACGCTCCTCGTCATCCTCCTGCCGGCACTGGCCACTCTCGATGGCTCAGTGATCCCGCAGGAAGGCATACTGATCCTCCTGTTCTATGTCTCGCTGCTGTATCGCTTGAAGAAGAAGCGCTCTTTCGAGGAAACCGTGGAATCCACCGTCGAGGACGTGCGCGAAGAACTCACGCACAGACGGCGGGCGACCTTCCTGGACATTTTGCACATCACGGGGGCAGCCGTACTCATCTTCATCGCAGGCAACATTCTGGTGGAAGAATCCGTCTTCTTCACAACGAGGCTGGGTGTCCCGGCCTCCGTCGCGGGACTCATCGTCCTCTCCATCGGCACCAACGTACCCGAAATCATCATCGCCGTGCGTTCCGTCCTGTCACACCATGCGGACATCGCGTTCGGGGACTACTTGGGATCGGCCGCAGCCAATGCGCTCCTCTTCGGACTGCTGCCGCTTGTGAACGGCACATTCCTCATCCATCAGGGCGAATTTCTCATCAGCTTCGGCATTCTACTGATCGGCCTCCTGCTCTTCCTCACGTTCGCGCGATCCAAAAATATCCTGAGTCGCCGGGAAGGAGGCATCATGTGCGCCGTCTACGGATTCTTTCTGACAGCGCAGATTCTGCTGATGACGAGCTGACGCACCATCCTGACCGCCAAAAGTGCCACCCTCCGGCGATCGAAGGATGACACTCTTTTCATGGCAGGCTGCTGATTACCGACGGGGTCCGCGCCCACCCCCTGCACCGGGTCGTCCTCCGCGGAATCCTCCGCCCATGGGACGCGGCGGCGGCGGTCGATACCCTTCCGGCGGGGCACTCATTTGCTTCAGAGAGAGGCGTGTGCGTCCTTCGACGGCATCGTACTCGACGCACTTCACCTGCACCTTGTCTCCGACGTTCACCACGTCCTCCACGTTCTCCGTGCGACCCCACGCCAGCTCGCTGATGTGAATCATGCCGTCCTTGCCGCGGAGGAATTCCGCGATGGCACCCACGCCCGGGATGATGCGCACGACGGTGGCATCGTACACGGCACCGACCTCCGGCTTGGCAACCAATCCCATGATCCACTCCTTGGCCTTCTGCATGGATTCGCCGTTGACCGACGTAATGAAAATGACGCCGCTGTCCTCGATGTCGATCTCCACGCCCAGTTCGCCCGTGATCTTCTGGATGGTTTCGCCGCCTTTGCCGATGACGATGCGAATATCTTCCGGATCGATCCGGACGGTTTCGATGCGGGGTGCGAAGGGAGAGAGCTCTTTGCGAGGTTCACGGATCGCCTGCATCATCGCTTCCAGAATGACCGCACGGCCGGATTTGGCACGCTCCAGCGCTTCCTTGAACACGTGATCGGGCAGTCCTTTTATCTTGATATCCATCTGGATGGCCGTGACACCTTTGGCCGTTCCCGTCACCTTGAAGTCCATGTCGCCGCCGAAATCCTCTTCATCCTGCAAATCGGAGAGAATGACGTACTGATCCTTTGCTTCATCGGACACGAGCCCCAGCGCGATGCCGGAGACGGGAGAACTGATCGGAACGCCCGCCGCCATGAGCGCGAGCGTGGAACCGCAGGTCGCCGCCATGGACGAAGAACCGTTGGATTCCAAAATCTCCGTGACGGTGCGGATGGTATAGGGGAAATCTTCCTCCTTGGGCAGCACCGGTTCGATGCCGCGCTGCGCCAGGTTGCCGTGCCCGATCTCACGATTGCCGACCATCAGTCGATTGCTCGTCTCCCCCACCGAGAAGGGCGGGAAATTGTAGTGGTGCATGTAGCGCAATTTAAACTCTCCCTCCATTCCTTCCACGATCTGCTTGTCGCCGGGAGCACCCAGCGTGCAGGTGGTGAGCCCCTGCGTCTCGCCGCGCTGGAATAGCGCCGATCCGTGCACGCGACTGGGCAGGACATCGACCATCGCCCCGAGCGGGCGGATTTGATCGATTTTTCGACTGCTCATGCGAGTTCCTTCTTCCAGAATCAATCTGCGCATCTCCCCCTTGATGATTTTATCCACGAGACCGGATGCATGAGCGTACAGTGCAATCAATTCCTCATTGTCACCCGCTTTGCCATATGTCTCCTCCAATTTGGCCGCAGCATCACTCATATATTGATTGAAGATCGCCCGGCGCTCCGCCTTGCCCAAATCATCTTTGATGGCTTTCGTAATGGCCGGCAGCGCCCACTCTTTAAGCATCTTCAGACCCTCCTCATGAGTGTAGGGCGCTGCGATTTCCATCTTTGGCTTGCCGATTTCCTTCCGGATGCCGTCGAAGAACTGCGCGATCTTCTGCGCCCACTTCTTGCCGAATTCGATCGCCCTGAGCACATCTTCCTCGGGCAGCGCATTGGCACCCGCTTCGATCATCACGATGCGGTCGAGCGATGCCGTCAGGAAGAGATCGAGATCACTCCGTGTCCTGGCTTCGCGGGAAGGATTCAGCACCAATTCCCCGCCGATCATGCCCACGCGCACGGAACCCAAAGGCCCGTCCGCGGGACAATCACTGACAGCCATCGCCAAATTGGCCGCGTTGGCCGAGGCAATGTCATGTTCATGCTCAAAGTCATAGGACAGAACAGTGCAAAATACCTGAATATCGTTGCGCATGTGCTTGGGAAGCATCGGGCGCAGTCCTCGGTCGATGACACGGGCCATCAGTACGTAATTATCCGCCGGTCGTCCCTCGCGCTTGCGGAAACGGGACCCGCCGATGCGTCCGCCGGCATAGAACTTCTCCTGGTAGACAAGTTGCAGCGGCAGGAAGTCCACGCCTTCTCGGGGCTTGCCGGAGATCGTGACGTTGCTGAGCGACACGGTATCGCCCATCTGGCAGAGTACGGAGGCATTGGCCTGCCTCGCAACGGCGCCGGTCTTCACGACCAGCGATTCATCTCCCAATTGCAGGGAGTATTCTTTCTGTTCAAACATGGAAATGGGGGGAAAGAGAATGCCTGTTCCCTCCTTCCCACGGGCTTGGATTCACACGTGAAGGGCGCAGCGTGCCACTCGCGCGTAAATCCAGAGAGTAGGGAGAGAGAGGATGGCGAAAAGAACGAGAAGAGTATACGTCCAATTCGACTGAAAGTGAAACTTGCCATTGATATCCCTAAAGTGTACACTTTCCATGTACTTTTCCAATCAACTATGACTACTCGCGTGATCGGCATCAAGGAATTCCGGCAAAATCTCACCAAATTCGCACGTCAAAAGAATACGCGATTCATCGTCATGCACCATTCCGTTCCGATGCTAAAGGTCGAGCCCATCGATGAGGACGAATTGATCCTGGAAAAATATGCCGATCAGATCGAGCAGGGATTGAAGGAAATGCGGGAAGGAAAATTGATTCCTGCAGCGCAAGTGTACAAGAAATTGGGGCTGAAACGGTAAGCATACCGTCGTCATCCTTGTTGTGCTTGCGGTGAAGCACCGCGGGAAGGCGTACGAGTAGCATACAACGCATCTGCGGCTGCAGCGGTGTGAATAGCTAGAGAAGCATACACGGGCACAGATGCGGATTAACCCGCCGGCAGGGGAGGAAGTTCTGTACAGGCAAGTACGATCGCTTCTGCTCCTCGCTCAGCCAAACGTTCGAGAACTGAGTGCGGAGCCTTACGATGCGCGTCTGCACTCCGTCCCGCGATGACGGCATGGCTGAAGACACAAGATATCCGCAATGCGATCCGCTCAAGTGCTTGATCTTTGCCAATCCCAAGCATCCCGGCGTGTATCTCTGCGAATCACACAAATCCTTCCCCCCTGAGATGCAGCCAATCCCTCGGGAGAGCGCACAAATCGATCGGCTATCTCAGCAACTCCTGTCTGAAACAGATGTTCATCGGGTTCATCACCGCGCCGGTAGTACACTTGATACAAAGTCATACTGATCTTCTGTACCGTTACATCATTACAGACCGCGCATGGAAAAACAAGAGGAAATTGGAGAGTAACTGAGTAACGGAATACCAGAGTAACAAGGACGATCGTCCTGTTATTCTGTTACTCTCATCCCTGTTACTCCCGCCCGCCCTTCGCCCTCATTTTCCGTAAGAAATACCCAAACCCCCCGCTTCCGTACTGCAACTGTCGGGAACCGCGAGTGATCTTGCTGATACTGAGACCCAGTTTTTCGGCGATGTCACGCTGGGGCGTACCTTGGTTCAATGCCAAAATAAGCTGCCACCGCTCGGCGATACTCGCGAGCTCCTGCGGCGTCAGCAAATCGGCCAAGAGAATCTCCGCTTCTTTTGGATCTTCGATCTGAGCAAAGAGTGCATACAATTCCCTCAAATGGCTGTGTGATGGAGTCATGAACCGCCAGTATACCAAAACAATTCACTAACCACTAACCACTAACCACTAACCACTAACCACTAACCACTAACCACTAACCACTCACCGCTTCAACCCATGCGTCTCCAGCACCTTCTGATAGTCCTGCGGCTTGTTCATGCGAAGGTACGTGAGAAGCTTGCGGCGCTGCGCGACCTTGCCCAAAAGCCCCCGACGCGCGGAGTGATCCTTCTTGTGCATTTGCAAGTGTTCCGTCAGCAGCGTGATTTCCTTCGTGAGAATGGCGATCTGCACCTGGGGAGAACCCGTATCCGTCTCATGGATTTGCGTATCCGTAATCAATTTCCGCTTCTGCTTGCGCTTGAGTGACATGGAGAGTGGGAAGAATGGAAGAAAAAGAAAAACAGGGAAAAATGGCTCGCCGGGCCCCCGGATGGCATGATCTGCCAATCAGAGCGCGGACAGGGCACCATTGTACGTATCCGCAGAGAAAAAGCAAGCGAAGATGAGTGGACATTCGTGCACCTGCGTCCTAGGATTTTCCTCCGCACCCATTTCCCCGCCCCCCCATGACCTCCGCCCTCTCCGTACTCACTGGCATAGCGATCGGCGGAGCCGGAGGCGCAATCATCACATACGTCATCACGCGCAAAACCAATGCGGATGCCGAAAAAATGATTGAAAATCTGTCCTCTCGCATGTTCTCTCGGCAGGCGGAAGGCATCCTGCAATTGGCCGAAACAAAGTTCTCCGGAAAGAAAGAACTGATTGATGGAACGCTGAAAAGTATGAAAGAGGAACTGGGAAAAGTGGAAACATTGATGAAGGAATTGGAAAAAGATCGAGAGAACAAATTTGGAGAACTCGGTGAGCGTTTGAATAAAGCAGGAGCCGTCACCATGGATCTCATGCAAGCGACCCAAGGACTGCGGCAGGCGCTCTCCGGCACAAAGTCTCGGGGCAATTGGGGGGAACGCATGGCGGAAGACGTCTTGCGACTGGCCGGATTCGTCGACGGAGTGAATTACGTCAAACAGACGCAACTGGAAACGAGTTCCAAGATCCCCGATTTTACATTCAAGCTTCCGAAGGGATTGATATTGAATATGGATGCGAAATTTCCATTTAACAATTATGAACGCTACACCAACGCGACCACCGAAGCGGAGAAGGAAAGATACTTGAAAGAATTTCTCACGGACGTGAAAAAACGAGTGAAGGAAGTGCAAGACCGATCGTATATCAATCCGGAAAACAACACGGTGGATTACATGCTGCTCTTCATCCCAAATGAACAAGTCTATGCGTTCATTCACGAGCAAGATCACACCATTCTCGATGAAGCGATGAAAAACAAAATTATTTTTTGTTCTCCCTTGACGCTCTACGCAATTCTGTCGGTGATTCGCCAATCCATCGATAATTTTGCACTGGAAAGAAAATCGAGTGACATGCTTTCCCTCTTCGGTACCTTCAAAGAACAATGGGCGAAATTCGTAAAATCCATGGAAGATATGGGAAAGAAAATCAAAGCAACGCAAGAGGAATACGATGCGCTCACCACCACGAGAGTACGCATGTTGGATCGCCCGCTGCAAAAAATTGAACAGCTCCGCATGGAACGCGACATTGAAACCGTCTCCGCACTGGAACTCGATGCGGAACACGTTGCGGTGCTGAGTGGAGAAAACTGAGCCATACACAATGTCAGGCAAACTTGGTCGCACACAGCGTCTTCTCCCGTACAATCCCCCCGTGTCTTCCCTCACGACCGATCCCCTGCTGGCCTCCTTAAATCCGGAGCAACGGCAAGCCGTGATGCATACGAACGGTCCCGTGTTGATACTGGCGGGAGCGGGCTCCGGCAAGACGAGAGCATTGACGCATCGCATCGGCAGACTGATGCGCGACGGCATACCGCCGTGGCAGATTCTCGCCGTGACCTTCACCAACAAAGCCGCGCGGGAGATGAAGGAACGCATCCGCACGATGCTCCATCTGGAAGAGGGAAATGATCCCGCACCGTGGGAATTCAGCCACGGACGCATGCCCGTGATGGGAACCTTCCACTCCATCTGCGCGCGTATTCTGCGTCGGGACATCGAACACCTGAGCCGCGAGCGTTCATTCGTGATTTACGACGGAGACGATCAGGAGAAACTGATGAAATCCGTTCTGCAGGAAATGCGTATCGACGAAGGAGAAATCAAAGCCCGCGCCGCGCTCTCCTACGTCAGCCGCTTCAAATCGGAAGCGCTCACACCGCACGATGCGCTGCCACAAGCCACCTCCGACCGCATGGCGCGCATCATCCGTGCCTACGACAGATACCAGCAGAAGCTGGTGCAGAGCAACGCCCTGGATTTTGACGATCTCATTTTGGAAACCGTGCGCCTCTTCCGCGAGCATCCCGCCGTGCTGGATCGATACCAGGAAACATGGCGCTTTCTGCACGTCGACGAGTACCAGGACACGAACCACACGCAGTACCTCCTCATCACGCAGCTGGCCGCCAAGGAAAAAAACCTCTGCGTCATCGGCGATCCGGACCAGTCCATCTACGGGTTCCGCGGCGCCGACATCCGCAATATTCTGGAATTCGAGAAGGATTATCCGCAGGCCGTTCGCATCAAGCTGGAGCGCAACTACCGATCCGTGCAGCCGATTCTCTCCGCGGCGGATGCGGTGATTTCAGCCAATCCCGGCCGGCCGGAAAAGAAGATGTGGACTCAGCGTACGGACGGACCCAAGGTGACGGTGCACGAAGTCAGCGACGAACGGCGTGAGGCGGAGGAAGCGATCAAAGCCGTGCGCTCTGCATTGCAAGAGGGCATCCCGCTCCGGGAGCAGGCGATACTGTACCGCACGCATTCACAATCACGCTTGTTCGAAGAAGCGTGCATGCGCGCCGCTCTCCCCTATCGACTCTATGGAGGAACGAAATTTTACGGCCGCAAGGAAGTGAAAGACGCACTGGCGTATCTGTATCTTCTGCACAACGCCAGCGATACGCTCGGGATGCTCCGCGTCCTCAATGTCCCCTCCCGCAAGATCGGCACGACGACGCTGGGGAAAGTGCAGGCGTACGCTTCGACGAAGCACCTGACGCTGTGGGAAACGCTCCGCTCAGCCGCAGACGTGCCGGATCTCGATGCAGGCGTTCGGGAACGCATCGCCGCGTTCGTCGCTCTCATCGAACGCTTTCGCGACCGAGCGAAGGACACGGTGGTCAGCGAGCTGCTCCAGGATCTCCTCGAAGCGATCCGCATGGAAGACTGGCTGAAGGCTGACGGGGAAGACGGCGAGGAACGCTGGCAGAACCTGCAGGAACTCCTCACGGTCACGCACAAGTACGACGCGCTGCCGCCGGAGCTTTCCCTCTCTTCCTTCCTGGAAGAAGCCGCACTCGTCTCGGAAATCGACCGTCACGGAGAGGAGCAGGCCGAAGCGCTTACGCTGATGACGCTGCACCTCTGCAAGGGGCTGGAGTTCGATCAGGTCATCGTCGTGGGATGCGAGGAGGGGTTGATGCCGCACGCAAACAGCCTGTTCGATCGCGAGCAATTGGAGGAAGAGCGCAGGCTGATGTACGTGGGGATGACGCGAGCGCGGGAGCGACTGCGCCTGCTGTATGCCCGCAACCGCTTCCTGTGGGGACAGAACAAGAGCGGTGCCCCCAGCCGGTTTCTGGAGGATCTCCCCGAGGACGTCATCGAACGCCGGAGTGACGACCTCCTCTCCGCGTTTGCCTGGGCGGGAGCGGCTGGAGTGACGCAGGTGCGCAGAAACGCCCGCCTCGATCCCTTCCGTCAACAGGACGTCTCCGATGTCATCGACATGAACCAAGATAACGGCGACGACGATGCATCGCAGGATCTGCACATCGAAGCAGGGACACGCATCGAGCATCCCGCTTTCGGCCGGGGCACGGTGCTCTCCCGACGCGGGGACATCGTGGATATTCGCTTCGAGAGCGGCAAAACAAAAACCCTGGCCCTCAGCATCGCGCCGCTCAAGATACTGTGAAGATCACCGCCACACCGTCCCCTCGGCGAGCGGACGATCCACACCTATCCATGTGAAGGTGGTCGTTCCATCGGACCACGTGACGTCTCCCGGCTGATCCGGGTAACCCGGTTCATCCAATGTGAGCCGCAGCGAGCGATTCCCCGCCAGCGGTTCCACGGAAACGTCGGCATACACGCGAATGGATTGGTCGGACACGACGGTGCCGATGGAAACGGGAAGATTGGCACACTCGATCCGCGTGGAAGTGGCAACGCACGGCGCACGCTCGTTGCTGCCGGCGATGCCCAATCGCACATCACTCACCGTGAAATGGGCGGAAGCCGACAGATCGAACGACAACGATGCGATACGCAAATCTCCGAAGGGCGCCACCTCCTCTCCCGCAAACGCGAAGGAGCCGATCATCACGTCTTCTCCCGGCCCCAGCAGGGCTTCGGTAGTACCCGCATTGATCACGGAGGTGATGCGCGCGAGCGCGGTCTCAAAGACGGGGAAGGTATCGGTGGATGCGATCGTATAGGCGGTGTCGGACCACTCGCCCGTCGCCTCCAATCGAATGGTCTCCACTTGCACGCGCTCTCCGCTGCCACCGCCCGCATCCGCGGCCGCCATGCGCGCACGCACATACAACCGACGTACTTCATTCTGCGGAATGCCAAACACGCCGGACGCAAGAGTCAGACGATAGGACGCCGCATCTCCGATGCGTGAAGCAGTGCCCAGAAGGGCACCATCCTCATCGTACACGAGCACGGCGGAAACACTCGGCACGGCCTCCGCGAGGGTGATGGTGAGCGCATCGGTATCCACCGGCTCCAGGGAACTAAAGTACTGCACGCCGGCCAACGGCGGCGAAAGCATCCCCAGCAAGAGGATATCCGAATGCACCCGGGTCACGCCGACGGAAGAAGAGGAACGAGAGGAAACCGAAGATACCGAGGGAACCGAGGATGCCGAGGAAACCGAGGGAACCGGGGAAACCGAAGAAACCGAGGAGCGAGCGGATCTCGCATGCTCCGCATCGCGATACTCTTCCAGCCTATCCGCACGAAAGGCAATCACGGCGGCAGTGAGGCGCGCCATCTCCCCGCGCGTGAGAGCACTCTCCGGCTGCAATGCTGCGAGCGACAAACCGAAATGCTCCAACGCACCCATGTACCGCGCATACCATGTGTCCGTCTCCGCCGGCATCGGCAGGGCAAACGCGTTCACGATCATCTTGGCGGCCTCCGCGTACTGCACGGCACGTGCAGGGTGAAACAGGCCGTCGGGGTACCCGCGTATGATCCCGCGCGCCTTTGCAATGCACACCGGAACGGCAAACCAATCCTCTGTGCGCACATCGGGAAAACAGGCGGCGTCGGGCGTGGAAGCTGGCGTGTGCGCATCGCGCGCAGCGGCCAGGACGATGCTCAAAAACTCAGCGCGATTGAGAGTGCGCGCAGGCCGAAACGTCTGATCTGCATTCCCGTGCACAATGCCCAGCGCGGTGAGGAAGCTGACGGCGACGTTCGTGGGTCGATCCCACGGAGCATCCGCGTACAACGCAAGATCAACGACAGAAAAATCCGCCTGCTGCGCCTGCTGGAGCGTACTCGACGCGCTCTGTGCCGAGGCAAACGCAGGAATCGCAAGAACGACGCAGACGGAAAGAAGGGTGATGGGATTGGGCATGGCGTCAGTATAGACGCGGCGGGAGAATTGGCATGACAGGCCGGGCTTGCCGTAGCCATCGATTGCTGTCACGATCCATCATCGTGAATCCACTCGCACAGCAAGTTCGGCAGTTTTGCTCCATGCATGGACTGCGTCTCCACACCGATCTCGGTCAACATTTTCTGATCGATGACGACGTACTGCGTTCCATTGTCGATGCGGCCGACATCCAACGAGACGACTGTGTCATCGAAATCGGTCCCGGCATCGGCGTCCTGACGCGGGAGCTCCTGCGACGCACGACACACGTCACCGCCATCGAACTCGACCAACGCCTGATCCCTCACTTGAAACAATTCGTTGAAATGGATCCACGAAATAACGAAATAACGAGGACACGAACGAACGAACCAACAATCATTGCAGCCAACGCCCTCCACGTCCCCTTCCCGAATACGCCGTACAAAATCGTCGCAAACATCCCGTACCACATCACCTCGCCCCTGCTGCGCCATGCTTTTCTGGAAGGAGCGCACGCGCCCGCATCGTTGACACTCCTCCTCCAGCGGGAAGTCGCCGAAAAAATATGTGATCGGGAGGATGCCGGCCTCCTCACCATCGTCGTCGGACTGTTCGGAACACCGCACATCATCCGGCACGTCCCGCCTTCCTGCTTCCTCCCGCCCCCGCAAGTCGATTCCTCCGTCCTGCACATCGATTGCTTTGAAGAACCGAAAGCGGATGCAGCCACCATCGAACAAATCCTGCGCCTCGTGAAAGTGGGATTCGGACAGAAGCGAAAGATGCTCCGCAATACGATCAGCCGGCTGCCCGACGGTCCCGCCCGCCTGGAACGAAGCGCCATCGATCCGACCCGCCGTCCGCAGACGCTCTCCATCGACGAGTGGATCGCGCTGGCCGCTCCGCTATGACGCCCTCCGCGCTCTCGACGGCGCTGCTCTCCTCCTTCATCGGTTCGCTCTTCGCCCTGCAGTGGTGGCAGCGGCCGAGCTATCCGTGGATCGTGTGGATAGGTTTGGTCGTAGTCGCAACCATCGGATTGATCATGACCCGCCGCGATGCACAGCGTGGTCGCTCCGTCGGCGCGGTGTGCATCGCATGTGGGATGATGCTTGCCCTCTTCACCGTCGGCCGCGTCTCGCAACCGCTGCCCACAACCTCCGTCGCACAGCTTGCCGACGGCAGGCACGTCACGCTCCACGGACACGTCACCGACCGTCCCGATGTGCGCGCGGATCGCATCCTCTACGCCTTCGCTGTCGATCAGATCACGCTCGCCGACGGTTTCGTTCGGGAAGTGACGGGCGATGTCCTGGCCACCGATACGCGCCGCTGGCCGCGCCTCGCCTACGGACAGGAGGCGGACATCAGCGGGGTGCTCGGTCTTTCGGATGAGCAGTGGTACGCGGACTATCTGCGCCTGTCGGACATCGAAGCGCTGCTGAAGACGACGCATGTCTCCCCGCGCGACGCCCTGCGCGGCTCCCGGCTGATGACGGGACTCATTTGGCTGCGCGATACCTTCGAGCGACGCATCGATCTCCTCTTCCCGGAGCCGTCCTCCTCTCTTTTGGCAGGACTCCTGACGGGAGCCAGACGCGGACTGCCCGCGGATGTCTCCGAAGCGTTTCGCCGCACCGGCCTCACGCACATCATCGCGGTCTCCGGTACGAATATCACCATCATCCTGGCGGTCATCGGCACCGCGCTCTTCTTCCTCCCCGTACGCAAACGTTTTCTCCCGAGCATCGCAGCCATCATCCTCTTTTCCACCTTCGTCGGCGGGAGCGCGTCGGTGGTCCGCGCCTGCATCATGGGCATCCTCGGGCTCCTGGCGCTGCAGACGGAACGCATCGGCAATGCGAGACTGAGCATCCTCTGGACCGCCGCACTCATGCTCCTGTGGAATCCGCTGTCACTCTGGTACGACGCGGGATTCCAACTCTCGTTCCTCGCCGTCATCGGCCTGACGGAATGGCGCGGCAGACTGGAACGGCCGCTGCGGCATGTGACGCAAACGCTGGGCATTCGGGAAGCACTCATGGCCACGCTCTCCGCGCAGATCACCGCCGTCCCGTGGGTGCTCTACCGTTTCGAACTGCTCTCCCTCGTCTCTCCCCTCGCCAATATTCTCGTCGCGCCGCTGGTGCCGATCGCCATGCTGCTGGGGTTCGTCTCCACGATACTGGGTTTCCTGAGTCTCACGCTCGGGCGCATCGCGGGCTTCGCGGCCGGCGGCATCCTGGATTGCATCGTGTGGATCGCACGGACACTGAGCGCGCTCCCCGGAAGCGCCATCGAAACGCCGTGGATCTCCGCCTGGATGATCGCGGGGTACTACGCCGTTTTGATGCTGATGCTGCTGATCCCTGCTCTGCGGAAGGGCACCACCCACGGCGCATAAGGTGAAGTCAAAAAACCACCAAACTCCTCCTTAAAATATTCATCAAAACCTTTTTCTTCCTGTTCCCATCGTTTGTAAATCTGTTCATAGTCATTTAAGCCTCTTTGAATGACACCAAGGTTTATTTGACTGACTTTGTAAGCAATTCTCCAATCAGAAGGATCGGATTTTTCTAAGACAAGACTTGGTTTTAAAGATACCTCTTTTTCTAAATTATCCAGCCAAATAATTGCATATTCTAGTATCTGAGCTATTTGAACATCCATATGGCTTATAAATTCAATGCCCCCAGAAACGTTGCTGCACACTTCTTTCAGTCCATTAATTAACTCCGGCTTCTTAACACCCTCTTCCCTATGTAATCCAGAGGTAGGACAAACCACAATTTTGTTGTCTACAAGATCAAGTAATAAATCATAAATTTTTCTCCAAAGAGAACTGCTATCATCTTTTTCTTTTGCCATTTTGCTCACTGCAAACTGATCTAGGTAAATGATTTTCACTTCTGAAAGATTACAATGCTTATTGCGATTAGTCATGCTTGAACAGCTTCCAGTATATGAGAATTACTGCCGATAAAATCAGCTCCGAAATAATCAGCGACTTTGCAGGTCCGATCTGATCGGCAACGAACCCGAAGCAGAACGCAAAAATGCCAAAGAAGATGCTCCCCGCAAACTGATTGAGTGAACCCATTGTCGCGCGCTGTTTCTGTGTGAACTCTTTCTGAAACAGCGAACTTTCAGCAGTCTGTATTAAGCCATGAGTGATAGAGGTAATCGATATAAGCAGCGGGGAAATGACTGTCGGAAATATGTAAGCAATCAACGCAGTGACTCTTGTAAATGCTTTCCCTGCAACCAAAGAATGAAGAGCTTTGAATCGTTTAATCACTGCACCTGCAAACCAGAAACTGATAAAAGCACAAATATTGGAGACAGCTCGCGCTAGACCCATTGCCCATACAGGCCACAACGTACTGAAGAATGCCGGAGTAAATTGATACGTAGATTCGCTCACTCCAAAATTCAGAATTGAAGCAATGCTTAGTGTTCTAAGTTTCGCATTCTCTTTGAACTTTATAAGTGCATCCCCGAGATGGATAAAGATATTCGTACTGATTTCCTCTTCATGAACTCTCGGTTCGACCATAAACAAGCTCACAATAATACAGAGTGTTTTAGGTATAACGCCCGACAAAAATACATATTGTAATGGGAAGAAGAATGCGATTGCACTACCAATGAGAGCAGAAATGCCTAGTCCTGCCTGAAAAAACGAACTGGTACGACCATAAATGTGTGCATATTCCTCCCCTCGTCCTTGCTGCTTCAATGTGTCATGGAGCAATGCATCATTGTTCCCGCTGTAGAACGAATAAGCCAATCCCTCAAATACAGAACCAATTACCAATATCCAGAATGTTCCACCGATAGCATAGAAAATGACTCCAATGAGACCAGCGATACTCCCCATAGTGATAGTCTTCTTACGTCCAAGAAAATCAGATAGTACTCCAGTCGGCAATTCAAAAATGGCTGAAGAAATCATAACGATTGAAAGAACTGTCATGCCAAGCGCAAACGATCCTGAAATCTCTGCAAAATAGATAATGGCAATCGGCATGTATGGCTCAAAGTTCACGAAGAAGTTGTGAATACTGAGCAGCCGTATGTTTTTCTGTACGTTCATGGAATGCCTGATATTACACACAGATTCTACTCGCTCCAATTGTTTTTGTTTGTTGTTACCCCCCACGGCGAAAAAGAAAACGATAAGGAGACGAAAACAAAAGCTCCTTTCCACTTGGAAGTCGAAAAAAGACTGTACTGTCCTATAACGGCTCTTTGTTTGAGTTCGGATGCCGCTCTGCCTCTCTATATTTTGCGGCTGCCCCTCTGCGGGACATTGTTCTGCTGCAAAACATCACATAGTCCGGGACGTCATGTTCCATCACGTTTCCCCCTCCCTCCTGCGGCATGGGTTCCGCTTACATCATTTGCTCCGGAGTCCCAAACGGCACAAACTGATAGTCACTGTCCAAGACCATCAGCAGATCCCCGCTGCCCGTATCCGCTTGCGATGACCGTTCGACCGGAAGACCGACGAGGGCGCCAAGCACATCGGCCGCCTGCGACCGGCGTCCGTTTGTAAAGAAGAGAGAGGATCCGTTCTGCGCAGCCGCTTCTTCCGCAACGAGCGTTTCATTGGGGAGGACCGTAAATCCGTGCCGCAGAAGCTCATTGCGCAACCGCCACGCCGCCACACGAGACGCAGGAACGGAGCGGATCTGCACGATGGAAGGATCGAGGAAGAGCGACCGTCGCCCCATCACCAGCGCTGCAAACGAGCGGATGCGGCTCCAGTCGTCGATCCGGCCGGAAGCACTCAGCGGCAGGAGCACACTGGCGCCCGCAAACTGCTCCGGATCCCCGACGGTGAGCAGCCCCCCCGGCGCCGCTTCCCACCCATCGCCGCCGCTATCCGTATGCAACTGCATGGTCAGGATGCTGTCGGACGCAATCTCCGTGGCAATCTGTGCCAGTCCCATGATCTCCTGCAGCGAAAGCGTCGTCTCCGTGTGGCCCTGCAGGCGCTGCGAAAGCCGCAGGATGAAGAGGATCTGCCCGATGCGCCCGAGCGAACGTATCTCGCTCCCCGCCGCTTGAATCAGCTGCTGCTGCCGCGCCGAGCGCGAGAAATCGGAGGTCGAGTGCCGGCTGCGCGCGTACTTGAGAGCGGTTTCCCCATCCAGAAGCTGCGTCCCCGACCCGATGCGAAATGTCCCCATGCGCGTCTCGGTAAGGGGGTACTGATAATCCACGATCGCTTCGGGCACGGTGAGCGTGATGCCCCCGAGCGCATCGACCGTCTCGGTGAACGCGGTGAAATCGGCCTTCAGAACGCCGTGGATCTCCAGTCCCAGTTTGCCGCCGATCGACTGACCGACGGACGCAAGCGCCCGCACCGATGCCTCTTCCTCGCTCCATCCCTCACGCTCCAAGCGCGATTTCTCCAGGAAGTACATGGTATTGATGCGACCGTAGACGGCGGTGCCTGATGCCGTCTGCACATAGAGATCGCGCGGCAGCGAGAGCAGCACGGCGCTTTGGGTCCGCGACGGATCCAAACTCGTCAGGATCATCGTATCCGTCAGGTCTGCGCCATCGTGTCCCTCGTCTCCCGTGCCCAGAAGCAGCAGATTCGTGAAGCCCGCTTCGTCGTGCGCCATGTCTGCTCCGGCGATCTGCAATCCCATGCGAATGGTGGTGACGCGCGCCCGACTGCTGACGAGAAGCGTCCCGCACAGGAGCACGACGACTCCGAGGAACGACCACAGGACGACGTGCAGGCGACGCGTCGACGAAAGAGCCTGTGGGAAGCGAGCAGAAGAGAAAAACATGCTATGAGTATAGCGTATTGGGTATTGGGTATTGGGAATTGGAAATTTGTATCAGTTCGGTCTACAACCGCTCAATACTCAATACTTCATACTCAATACTCAAACCATCTTCTCCATAAATTTCTCCCCCCATTTCACGATCCTCTCCTCCTGCCCGTAGGGCTCATTGACGATGATGAGCGGCAGCAGGAACGTCTTGCCGCCATGGTCCTTCAGAAAACGCATGAAGTGCTCCGTGCAGCGAGCGGTGAAGTGGTAGCGGTCGTCCCCCAGACTGATGAGCGCGACGGGCGTGCGGGAGAGATCGACTCCCGTGCAACGGTCAAACAGGAGCCTGTGCATCCGTTCATTGAGCTGCCCCTCCTGCCCGAACATATGCCACGTACCGGACCCCAGCACCAACACATCGGCGCTCGTGAGATCCTCCGGCCCGGCCGATTCTGCACGCAGCACCCTCACGGAAATCTGCGGCGCGCGCTCCTGCAGCAATGCCACCAACCGTTCCACCACGTACTCCGTGTGGCCGCTGGTGGAAGCGTAGATGATAGTGACTGAAGATGCTGGCATGAAGGAACTGTACGGCGCGTGATAGGCCCCGCACAAGGGGAATGATCCGGCTCCAAGAAGATGAAAGATGAATTTTGAATTGCGAATTTTGAATTGTGGGATTTGCACAGGAATTGATCCAAATTCAAAATGCATAACCCACAATTCAACGATCATTTGGCATTTCTCATTTTGCCCGTCCGATCCGGCCACTGGCCGGGCGGGCATTTCTCATTACACTCTCCCCATGGACAGCGCCGCCTTCGAACAGATCGCCTTCGATGCCCTGGACGCCCTTCCGCCGAAGCTGCGGGCGGCCATCCGCGACGTACAGATCGTCATCGAGGAACGCCCGACGGGACGCAATGCACGGCGCAAAGGACTGCTCCTGGGTCTCTACGAAGGCATCCCGCTGACCGCGCCGGACCGCGACTACAGCGGCAAATTGCCGGATAAGATCACGCTCTATCGCGAGCACATCGAAGCATACGCACGATCGGAAGAGGAAATACCCTTTGTCATCCGCGAAACCGTCTGGCATGAAGTCGGCCACTTCTTCGGCCTGGACCACGATCGGATACGGCGGATGGAGAAACGGTGGCAGGAGAAAAGGAGAGAATAATGCACTCAATCCATCGACGATGCTCTCGATCCGTCCACAAATTTGTTCGTTTGGAAGCAGGCCAGAAACTCCATTCTCGAGCCCACTGGCATCGCTTCCCAATCCATGGAAAAATCCTTTATCGGCACACTGAAATTGGCAGCGATATGTGCGATCTTGGCTTATAGGGAAAAAATGAATGCTAAAAATATGTTCTGATCACTTTTCAAGAAGAGCATCGATCATCTGTTTTCGTCGTTTCTTGGAAAGTCCTCGATGGAGTTTCACTTTATTTTTCCAGTGTGCGAAGGAACCATCGCA
>Ga0209096_1001170_pt1 | contig 30201 bp, 20 predicted proteins | sample AD_UKC034_MetaG_FD_184407 | JGI IMG/M metagenome (GOLD analysis project Ga0209096, IMG submission 184407) | Active sludge microbial communities of municipal wastewater-treating anaerobic digesters from USA - AD_UKC034_MetaG (SPAdes) (version 2) | ecosystem: Engineered > Bioreactor > Anaerobic >... | reverse complement strand
CTTGCCGGTGAACATTCGTCCTATATCCAGCCTGAAGACAAAGAACCGATGCGGGCCTTGTTTCCACGGGCTTCTTTTAAAACCATACCCGGGGCGGGGCATTGGATCCATGCGGATCAACCGGAGTTATTGAGGTCGGAGGTGGTGGGGTTTTTGGGAGAATGAGTTTTAGTGCACGGAGAAATGGAGTTTTTGGGGAGATTGAGTTTTTTGGCGCACGGAGTAACGGAGTTAATGGAGATTGAGTTTTTGGCACACGAGGGTAATGGAGTTCTTGGGGGCTGACCCTTTCTTTCCAGCAGGCAAAGGTTAACCTTTTTAGATATGGTTTGGGTTTAATACAGGCATAATACAGCCTTAATATATAGTTTACATAAGCCCGGCATCTTTGTTTCATTAAAAGAAAAGAATAAGATTTTTAATTTGCCCCACAGGGGTTTTTTATTTGCCCGGTCAGTGAATGGTTATTGAATGCTGATGGGCTTTTTTGTTTGAGGTAAGAGGTCAGAGGTCAGAGGTCAGAGGTCAGAGGTCAGAGGTAAGAGGTAAGAAGGACGTTCTGCAAAATTATACGCTTAAACCATTCTGGATTAAATCACCCTATCCGGGTGAAAACCGAACCGACAGCAACAGCTAATTTCGTTCCTGAAAAGATCTTCATTTTATGAAAAGAATCGGGATTGTTGTTTTTTACTTGCTTTCAGGTTTGATCGCCCGCGCTCAGGACCTGACCGTCATTAAGGAGGTCAATGTCATCAGCATGAAGGACTCCGGGGTTTTAAGGAATAAATCGGTATGGATTGAAAGGGGCAAGATCACGGGGATCAACAATCGGGTTCCGGGGAACAACCGCGTTTGCCGGGTCATCGACGGCAAGGGCAAATACCTCATACGGGCCTGATGGACATGCATGCTCATTTTTTCTATGAGCAGGGCGACCACCGGAATACCAATGAAAAGGAATTAAAAACCATGCTGGCCAACGGCCTGACGACGGTGCGCATCATGGCGGGTCACCCTTCCTATCTTGAAGCAAGGGAGAAGGTCTCCAGGGGAGAATGGAATGGTCCAAAACTCTATGTAGCCAGCCCGCAGATGGTTGGGCGCTGGCCCTGGTCACCCAAGTTTGAAAACTTCGGCCTGGTCACTACCCCGGAGGAAGCCCGGGATAAAGTGTTCCGTTTTAAAAAGGAGGGATACGATGAGATCAAGATCACTTTCATGGTCAAAAAGGAAGTCTACGATGCCATTTTTGAAGCGGCCAGGGAAGCGGGCATCAAGGTAACCGGTCACGTGGGGCCGATGGTCAAGCTGCCCTGGGCCCTGAAACAAAAAGGGCAGATCGAGCATATGGATGAGTTTATCGATATGCTTCTGCCGGACAGCAGTTACAACCATGGAGAGAGCGTTTCGGATATGAACCTTTGGAGGCAAAATGCCTGGGCGACCGTTCCCCATTTAATGGAGGATAAAATTCCTTCCGTAGCCCAGGAGGTAAAAAAGGCAGGAATTTATGTGACTCCGACCAACTATTTTTTTCTTTCCTGCTTCGGAAGTGAACAGACGGAACAATACATAAAATACAAGCCCGACTACCCATACATCCCGGAGGAACTGCTTGCCGAGCGCTGGCAGATCAGGCAACGCAGGCTGGATATGAGGATTCCGGAAAGCAGCCTGGAAAAATACCGGAGGATCAGGCACCGCCTGGTGGGCGAACTCTGGAAGGCCGGTGTACCCCTGATGGCCGGTTCGGATTCCCCGGAGTGGTTTTTGGTTCCCGGATTTTCGATTCACGATGAACTCGAAAGTTTTGTAAAGTCCGGGCTGAGCCCTTATGCAGCCTTGCAGACCGCGACGGTCAACACTTCGCGTTATCTCGGTACCCCTGGCTCAAAAGGCATGATTGATAAGGATTTTGATGCAGACCTAATCCTCCTGGACGGGAACCCCCTGGAAGATATCCGGAATACCCGCTCCATTCACGGGGTGCTGAAGGAAGGGAAATGGTACGACCGGAAGACCCTGGATGAGTTCCTGGGTAAATAAACCCGGAAAATTCATCGGACTTTTTTACCCTGTTTTTAAGATTGCAAATGAAACTGCGGAATGCCGGTTTGAAGCGGCTCATCAGAGCTTTTACAGGCTTTTAGCCAAAGCCGCCATTTTATCCTCCAGTTCTTTCTCGCTTCCGGGGAAATACCCGGTGGCCTGGTGCACAATGTTTCCTTTTTTATCGAGGAGGTATAACTGGGGAATGCTGTTGAATCCGAGTTGACGCTGCAAGTCATTGTTGGCATCGACCAGGATGGTATAAGGCCATTTCCGTTCGCTGACCATAGGTTTGATCTTGGCCTGGCCGCGAATGTCGTCGATGCTGATGGCAAGCAGTTGGGTGCCGTATTTCTTCGCCCAGTCGGCATAATGGGCATTGTAGGCATCCAGTTCCTTTTTACAGGGGCCGCACCAGGTTGCCCAGAAGCTGACGATGGTGATTTTACCCGCTTTGGTATAAGTGTTCAAATCGACCACCTTTCCGTTTTGATCTTTGACCTTGCCGTTGGGTAGGGGTTTGGGCCCTGTATTTTTCTGTGAAAAAGAAGGGCTGGCCGTGGAAATGATCAGGAGGAAGAGGAGCAGTCGATTCATGGTACGATACTTGATAAAATGAGGATACAAAACTAAGCTTAAATTTGTTCAAAACCGCCCCATGTGCATCCGGATTAACGTCCTTTTAACTGTATTACTGATTGCCTTACAATCAGTTGCACAGGACGAAACCTCATCCGGAAGCGGGGTATTCAATGCTTACCTGACCACCCAGGCCAATGTGTTTATGCGGGACAGCAATATTGGGGCCAGCGGCACCCCACAATATGACCACCAGCTTTTCGGGGCGGAAACCTGGCTGGACGCGCGATACAGCAATTGGGGTTTTGACTTGGGACTCCGGTTTGATTTATACCACAACAGCAATCTCATCAATCCTCAGGCCTCCTTCAATCAACAGGGCCTTGGCCGCTGGTTTATCAAAAGGGATATTTCCAAATTGGGGTTTGAAGCAGGGTATATCTACGATCAGATCGGTTCAGGCATCATTTACCGGGCCTACGAACAACGTAACCTTGGCCTGGACAATGCACTGTACGGCCTGAAACTCCAGTACCGTTTTAATGATTACTGGCAGGTCAAGGCTTTTTCAGGGAAACAGAAAAAACAATTTGATACCTACGAATCCCTGATCAAAGGGTTTGCCATCGATGGTTTTGTCCAGGGGAAAGATTCAACAAACTGGTCCTGGGCACCGGGCTTTGGATTTACCAACCGGACCCTGGATGACGGCAGCATGACCAACCTGCTGTCCACCCTGGCTACCTATCAAAGCGAAGATCAGTTTCTTCCAAAGTACAACAATTATGCATTTACTTTTTTCAACCAGGTACAATGGGGCGGGCTGGGCCTTTTCCTGGAGACCGCACTCAAAAGCAGGGATATCCTCAACGATCCCAACGGCATGCGGAGAAATGCGGCCGGGGAGATCATTACCGGCCCCAAATTCATCCACAAGGCGGGCCAGGTTTTGTATGGCTCCCTCAGTTACAGCAAACCCGGATGGGGGATCTCGGCGGAAGGAAAAATAACCCGGTATTTCGGGATCAGGACCCGTCCCCAGGAAGAAGCCAATAACGGCCTGATCCATTTTGTGCCCGCCATGTCCAGACAGAATTCGTACCGGCTGACCTCGTTTTATCAGCCGGCAACCCAGGACCTGGGCGAAAAAGCGTTTCAACTGGAAGGTCATTTTTCCCCCGCCGGGGATTGGACGATCATCCTGCATCACAGCAATATCAATGACCTGGATGGAAATAAGCTCTACCGGGAGTATCTCCTGGAATCGACCTGGAGAAAAGCGGAAAGTTATACGCTGATCGCCGGGATCCAGCATCAGTACTACAACCAACGGGTATATGAAGGCAAGCCACTGGCTCCAATAGTAAAAACCTTCATCCCTTACCTGGACTATACCCGCCAGTTTGATGAAAGGCGGGCCCTGCGGATGAATGTGGAATACATGCACAATCAACAGGACATGGGCAGTTGGATATTTATGCTGACGGAATACAGCCTGGCCCCCCGGTGGATTTTCACCTTGTCGGACATGTTTAATTTTAAACCCGTCCAGGGGCGGAAAAACAATTATTATACGGCGGGCGTTGTTTATACGCGGGATGCGGCCAGGGCCGGGATCAACCTGGTGAGGCAAAGGGCCGGCATAGTCTGCACCGGGGGCATTTGCAGGTATGAACCCGCCTTTAACGGAATAAAATTCAACCTGGAATCGAGATTCTGAAAGATGAAAACAATCATTCTTTTCCTTACCGGTTTAATTTTCCTGCTCCCGGCTTGTGATGAAGTACCCGTCAGTATTCCTTCCGCCCCTGATCCCGGAGGGCAGGTTTATCCCCAAAATGTTTTGATTGAAGAGTATACGGGAGTCCGGTGCCAGAACTGCCCCGCCGGCGCCCAGTTGCTGGAGGAACTGAAACGGATCCATGGAGACCGGCTGATCATCCTTTCCATTCACGGGGGCTTTTTCGCCCAGCCGACCAATGCTGAAAATAAGTTCAGGCTGGACAATGCTTTTGGGGCAGAATTGATCCGGCTCTTCAATGAACCGCTGGGATACCCATCCGCCATGATCAGCCGTAAAATTTTCGATGGGCAATCTTCGCGGTTTCTGGGAGGGGGATTCTGGGCGGGGTATGTGGCTGAGGAACTGGACCAGGAACCGATCATCGGCTTGGAGCTTGAGATTCTACCCGACCCGGATCCGCTTGCACTCAAGGTTAAAGTCCACGTCCGGGCGCTGGAGGTTCAGAGCCAGGTTTTGTCCTTAAGCGTCGCGCTGACAGAAACTAATATCCGGGATGCCCAGCTAACCCCAACCGGTGTGGATACCAATTATGTCCACCGGCATGTATTGCGTTCATTCCTCAGCGCCATTTCCGGTGATCCGGCCGGGATCCTGCCCACAAACGTCAAAAAGACTTTTGAGTACTCGACCACTCTATCCGGAAACTGGAAAACCGGTGATCTGAGCCTGATCGCTTTTATACACGAACCCTCCCCTTCCTTCCGTGTGGTGCAAGCGGCAGAAGCTAAGATTGATTGATTTTACCGGGATGAAGAATCCATCTTATTTTTACAAGCATGAATAAAATATACGGGTTGCGGGATGCCTTGGGAATCCTGCTCTTGCCCCTGCTCCTTTCCGCCCAGGGCTGGGAAACCATGCAGACCTCCGGACACTGTACCGCCCGCAGCGAAAGCGCCCTGGCCCATGTGAAAAACAAAATATATCTCCTCGGGAGCCGGGGGATCCGACCTGTAAATGTCCTCAACCTGAAAACCAAGGCCTGGGAAGCTTTGCCTTCGCCTCCGGTTGAACTCCACCATTTCCAGGCCGTGGTGTACAATGGGGAGATCTGGGTAGCCGGCGCCTTTACCGGGAATTACCCTCATGAGCTGCCTGTTGACCATATTTATATTTACAGTCCGGAACTCAAGGAATGGAGGAAGGGTCCGGCTATTCCCAAAGACCGGCTTCGCGGATCAGCCGGGGCCACGGTTTATAAAAACAAGATCTATATCCTGGGGGGCACCCAGGATGGCCATTGGGACGGCCACACCGGCTGGCTGGATGAATACGATCCTGCCAAAGATACCTGGACCCGGCTGGCCGATGCCCCCCATGCGCGCGATCATGTCTGCATTGAGGTCATCGATCACAAAATTTATGTAGCCGGTGGACGGCGTACGACCGCCCGGACCAACAATGTGATCAACCTGAAAGAAGCATCCGTGGATGTTTACGACTTTAAATCCGGGACCTGGACCACGCTTCCCGAATCCAGCAATCTTCCAACGCTGAGGGCCGGTTCACCTGTGGTGGCCCACGGCCATCAATTGATTGTAATTGGTGGGGAAAGCGATACCCAGGTTCCCGCGCACAGCGAAGTGGAGGTCCTGGATACCAAAACAATGAAGTGGAATTCCTTTGCAAAACTCAACCAGGGCAGGCATGGTACCGGAGCAGTGAGGGTTAAGAATAAAATTTATATCGTGGGGGGAGCAGGGAACCGGGGTGGGGGGCCGGAATTGAATAGTGTGGAAGTAATAGGATTATAGGATTAATAGGATTGGTAGGATTAATAGGATTAATAGGATTAATAGGATTGGTAGGATTAGTAGGATTGGTAGGATTGATAGGATTAATAGGATTGGTAGGATTGATAGGATTAATAGGATTGGTAGGATTGGTAGGGTCGGCGAGTGAATTGATCAGTCTAAATCCTTAATTTTATCGCCACACGCTAAAATACACTGTGAGAAAGGATGACCTGACATATAAAGTGATTGGCTGTGCCATGAAAGTGCATGCCACCCTGGGTAGTGGTTATCAGGAAGTCATTTATCAAAGAGCCTTGGCCATTGAATTGGCAAAACAGGGGATCCGCTTCATTCGGGAGTACAAGATGCAAGTCTACTATGATGGGATCTTGATCGGAGAGCGCAGGGTGGATTTTTTGATAGAGGGTTGGCTTGTCCTGGAAATTAAGGCAGTTGCGATACTTGAGGATTCTTTTTTGGCCCAGGTCATGAACTATATAGAAATGTTTAAATTCTCCTATGGCTTACTGATTAATTTTGGGTGTTCAAGCCTGGAGTATAAACGGGTTTATAATCTTAAACATCCGGACAATCTTGTTCGCTAGGATTAGTAGGATTAGTAGGATTAGTAGGATTGGTAGGATTGGTAGGATTGGTAGGATTGGTAGGATTGTTCTATAAATCCTACCAATCCTATAAATCCTAGTCTATTTTTTCCTTACGTAAATATCCCCATTATAATTCTTGAAGGTAAACTCAGCGCCACCTCCGTTGATATCCCCCTGCCTCCATTCATTGATCATCACCTTGTACACGCCCGCCTTACTGTCCTCTTTTTTCACCGGGCCTGAACTTTTGATGTCGACATCAAAACCGGTATAAATGTCTCCCTGGTCAGTTTTGAATTTGAGCGTGGCTTTTGCCGCGGCGGGAAGGGTCACGTCGATGTCGCCATTGTAGGTGGAAAAGGCCATGGGGACCCCCGCCTTGACTTCATCCAGGCTGACCTTGATGTCGTCGTTGTACGTGGTGGCTACGACGGATCCGCGGATATTGCTGGCATAAATGGCCCCGTTGTAATTGGTCAGGTCGATCTCGCCCTGGACATTGGAAATATTCAGGTCCCCGCTGTTGTAGGTGTGCATTTTGACATCAAAGCCCGAGGGGACCTCAATCTCCAGCTTGATTTCTTCATTCCAGGAATTGGAAACCACCTTGACATTATTGTCGTCTTCAGAGGCGGTGAGATCCAGGCTGCTTCCGCTGATTCGGCGAAGGCCTTCCTTGCTTTCCGCTTTTTCTTCTTTGTCGGAGACCGCAGAATATTTGACGAGCACATCCTTGCGTGCACTGCCTTTCACGGTGATCGAACCGGCATTGAGATGGGCGTACAGTTTTCCCCTTTTGGCAGGGTCTTTGAGGGGAATGGTGAATTCATTGCCGCTTTGCGCGCCCGCAAGGGCGATGAAGGCAAACATAAACAGGACCAGTGGTATCCAAGTTGAATTTTTCATTTTATTTGATTTTTGAATTATTTATTAATCATTTCTTTCAGATAGGCGTCGCCGTTAAAGGTTTCCACATCCAATAAGGGCCCGTCGCCGCGCATCCGGAAACGTTCTTTTTCCACTTTTAATTTGATCCCTTTTTCGGATTCCTTTTTAGTAACCACCGCAGGCAGGGGTGTCAGCGGCTCAATATTCGTATAGAGGTCCCCGTTGAAGGATTTAAAGGCCATGGAACCGGATACCGTCGTGGGAAAATAGACGTGGATGTCCCCATTCAGGGTATAATACCTGCAATCCTGCTTGGGATTGGACGCGTAATCAATGTCCACGTTCCCGTTGATGGTATGGGCCAGAGTGCCGCCGGTGATGTCCTTGATCCGGATATGACCGTTGACGTTCCGGGTCTGTACGAGGCCGCGGGTGCCGCTGACCACCACATCTCCGTTGTTTATGGTGGAGGCCATGATATGGACGGAAGAAGGAATCTTGATTTTAAAATTTAACGTATACTCAAATTCATCCCGGTCATCCTCATTGTCATTGTCGTTATTACCATTCCAATTCCTCTCCCATTGATAACCCCAGCCCCCGGCTTCCGGGCCTTTTCTTTTGGAATTCCTTGAAAATTCAGCGCCGGTCCCTTTGACATAAAGGATGAGGGTGTCGGCGAGGTCCATGACCCCGAGCTGTATTTTTTCTTTACCCAGGGCAAGCCGGGCATCGGTTTTCCCCCGGATGGTTTTTTCAACTTCCACGAGGACCTGATCCCCGGAGGTGCCCTCTATGGTGACGTTTCCATTGATGTTGAATACCATCACGGCATTCTGGCTCCCTTTTTTTTCAAAGGAATAGGTTTTGCTGATCTTTTCGGTGAAGGACTGGGCCTGGCTTGAATTCAGAACCAGACATAACATGGCCTGTATTAAAACGGGTTTATTCATTTTTTATGGATTTTAATGGTTATATGATCTGCCGGATATAGCCTTTGAGCTTGTCTTTGACCGCCTCCGGGGTTTCTTCGCGATGGATCAGCTTCTGCAATTCCTGCACAGAGGTTTTTTCATTCAAGGCCACCATACATTCTGCGAGGGCCATCTGAACCAGGGGAGAATCCTGCCGGCCGATGGATTTGACCAGTTGGGTCCGCACCCAGTCTTCCGATCCATAACGTTGCAGGGCTTCCACAGCAGCCAGCCGGACATTGATATTATTGTCTTCATTGAGCGTGGTCAGCAGGGCTTCAATCACTTTGCGGCTGCCCTGGTCCAGATCATAGCTATAACTTACGGCCTTCAGCCGGTCGGTGGCTGCTTCTTTTTCAATCAGGGTCAGAAGCATCGTTTCTTTAAGGGCGGCCACTTCCCCGCGCAAGGCTTCGACATCTCCGGAGGGAGCGCTCTTCCAGGGCAGGTGGTAGCCTGCGAGGATACCCGCGAGCATAGCCGCGGCAGCCAATACGGTGCGGATCAGCCATTCCCGGTTGATCCATATCCCTTCCCGGTTGATCAGTCGGTTTTCGTTTTCTATCATTTCAAGCACCTTTCCTCTTATTTCAACCGGCGGTTTCGGGTCTTCCAGCCGGCTGATGCTGGTGCTCAATTCGTTCAGGACCTGTATTTCTGACAGGTCTATTCGACCCTGCGCAATGGCCTCTTCCAATTTTTGCCATTCTTCCTGGCTGATCCGGCCGGAATGATATTGTCCGACCAGGTATTTTAATTCGGTTTCGTTCATAAGATTTCCTTTTTTTCAAGTTGATGGTAAAGGACCCTGAGTTCGTGGAGGGCCCTGAATACCCTTACTTTAACCGTCCCTTCACTGCAGCCCAGCAAGGCTCCGATTTCTTTATAGTTTTTTTCCTGGTATTTACTCAGTAACAGGATCTCCTTCTTGTCTTCGGGCAAGGCATCCATCGCCTTCCGGAGCTGGTGGTGCTGTTCCCTCGTATGTAAATCAAAGTCGGCTTCCACCTCCTCTTTCAACTGGTCCCGGTAGTGATCGATGGATACCTTTACCGCCTTGTTTTTTCTCCGGTACTGGTCCCGGTGCACATTCCGGGCGATGTGAAACATCCAGGTCCTGAACTGGCCTCCCTGGAACTGGTTGCGGTATTTAAGTATCCGGTAGAATACATTTTGAACCAGGTCCGCACTCTGCTCCGCATCCCTTGTCAGGCTCCTGAAAAATCCAAACAACGGAGCCTGGTACCGGTCAAACAGGAGACTCAGCCGGTCCAACCGGCCGGATTTGACCTGGTACATCAGTTCGTTGTCTGTCTCTTCAATCACAATGGTTAGTAGGTTAACTCCCTAAGTTAGGGAAGGTTACCCTGGGACTCAAATATTTTAAGGGAGAAAAGGAGGAAGGGAGGAAAGGTCAAGGGAAAAAGGCGAAGGGCGAAAGGAGCAAAAGTAGAAAAGGGAAAAAGGTGAAGGGTAAAGGGTCAAGGGAACAAAATTGGAAAGAGGCTATACCAAACTTTGGAAATCGAAGACTTCGTCAAAAGTAAATCGGTAATTTTGCGGCCGTGCCTTTCAAACTCACCTCAAAATATGAACCCACCGGAGACCAGCCCGAAGCCATCCGGCAACTGGTGAGGGGTGTGAAATCCGGGGACCGGCACCAGGTGCTGCTCGGAGTCACCGGAAGCGGAAAAACGTTTACCATCGCCAACGTCATCCAGCAGGTCCAAAAACCCACCCTCATCCTTTCTCACAACAAGACCCTGACGGCCCAGTTGTACGGTGAGTTCCGGGATTTTTTTCCTGAAAACGCCGTCGAGTATTTTGTATCCTATTACGATTATTACCAGCCGGAGGCCTATATCTCGGTCACGGATACTTTTATTGAAAAGGACCTGAGTATCAATGAGGAGATCGACAAACTCCGGTTGAGGGCCACCTCTTCGCTTTTGTCCGGCCGCAGGGACATCATCCTGGTGGCGTCCGTATCCTGCATCTATGGCATGGGCAACCCGGAGGATTATAAGGGTGGGATCATTCGCATCGAAAAGGGTAAACGGATATCCAGGAACGCCTTTTTACATCAACTGGTTGAAGCCCTGTATTCACGCACCGATCTGGACCTCAAAAGGGGTAATTTCCGGGTGAGGGGGGATACCGTGGATATATACCTGCCTTATGTGGATTATGGGTACCGCGTCATATTTTTCGGTGACGAAATCGAATCCATTGAACAAATCGAAATCGAATCCGGAAAACGGATCGAGCCGATGGACAACGCGGCGATCTTTCCGGCAAACCTTTATGTGGCCCCCCGGGAGCGGCTGAAGTACATCATCCGGGATATCGAGGACGAACTGCATGAACATGAAAAATTTTTCCAGTCCGAAGGCCGTTACCTGGAGGCCAAACGCATTCACGAAAGGGTGAATTTTGATCTTGAAATGATCCGGGAACTCGGTTATTGTAGCGGCGTCGAAAATTATTCCCGGTTTTTTGACGGACGCGCCCAGGGTACTCGGCCTTTCTGCCTCCTGGATTATTTTCCCGAAGATTATCTCATGGTGATTGATGAAAGCCATGCCACCTTACCCCAGGTCAGGGGGATGTGGGGCGGAGACCGCGCAAGGAAGCTCAACCTGGTCAACTTTGGGTTCAGGCTTCCTTCAGCCATTGACAACCGGCCCTTGAGCTTTGAGGAGTTCGAAGGCCTGGTCAACCAGGTGATTTACGTCAGCGCCACCCCCGGAGACTATGAACTTGAAAAAACAATGGGTGAAGTGGTCGAACAGATCGTCAGGCCCACCGGCCTGCTTGACCCTCCGATTGAAGTGCGCCCCAGCCTCAACCAGATCGATGACCTGATGGAAGAAATCAGCAAGCGGGCGGAGTCTGGAGAAAGGGTTTTAGTAACCACCCTCACCAAAAGGATGGCTGAAGAATTAAGTAAATACCTGGGCCGGCTCAATATCAATTGCAAGTATATCCATTCGGAAGTTCAAACCATGGACCGGGTGGAAATTTTGAGGGACCTTCGTCTGGGTAATTTTGACGTCCTGGTAGGGGTAAACCTTCTCCGGGAAGGCCTCGACCTGCCCGAAGTTTCACTGGTAGCCATACTCGATGCGGACAAGGAAGGTTTTCTGCGCAATGCCCGTTCGCTTACCCAGACCGCCGGGCGGGCGGCCCGGAATGTCAACGGCAAGGTCATTTTTTATGCGGATAAAATCACCGACAGCATGCAACGGACCATCGATGAGACGGAACGCCGGAGGGTGAAACAGATGGCCTATAACGAGAAGTACGGGATTGTCCCCCGGTCCCTCGCCAAGACCCGTGAAGAGATCATGGGCCAGCGGTCCATCCTGGATGTCCGTGGACCCAGGAATGCCTACCTCGAACCCCAGGATCGGGGACTGGAAGCCGCCGATCCGGTGCTGGAATATGCCGGCCGGGACCAGTTGGAGAAATTGGTGGCCGAAACAGAAAAGAAAATGAAAGCGGCAGCGAAGGACCTCGATTTTATCAGCGCGGCCCAGTACCGGGATGAATTGTTTGCCCTGAAAAAAAGGCTACAGGCCTGACCAGTGCAGCCCGGTTCAGGTACGACAAGTGGCTGGTTGCCTTGTTGGCCCTTTTCGCTACCCTTCAAGGATGGTCCTTTGCCATAATTCGTTTCCGAACTCCATGAGGCGGCAAAGGGTATAGTAATGTAATACTCACAGGCCCCTTGATCGCCGGGATCTGAAAGATTTATAAATTTATGAGTCCGCATGAATAAAATATTATTGTACATATTCCTCTTTCTCATTGCCGGTCAAAGGCTCTCAGGACAGTTCCTCCCCGAAGAATACGGCATCACCCCGGATGGTCGGAGACTCATCAGGGGAAACGGAGAAGTCAAAGGTCTTTATGATGACCGCATAATAAGAAGGGTAGATCTCCGCTTCAGTCAGGAGGACTGGCCGGCCCTATTATTTGAAAATTATCCCGTCAAAAAGGACATCCCGGCTAGCCTGATCATGGAAGGCAAAACGTATCCGGAGGTTGGAGTCCGTTATAAAGGGTACAGTTCTTTCCATATCGCACGAACGAAGTATAAAAAATCCCTGAACGTCACCCTTGATTTTGTGGATGAAAGCCAAAACCTGATGGGGTATACCACTCTTAACCTGCACAACGGAGCCTGGGATCCCAGTTTCATTAAAGAAGTCTTTTTCGAAAACCTTACCCGGAAGTATGGCCCCTCCTTGAAGGCCTCTTTTGTGGATTTGTATCTGAATGGTACCCCTTGGGGGCTTTATTCGAACATCCAGGCCTTGGACGGCAGATTTCTCAGGCAATGGTTCCCGGATAATGAGGGCGTCAGCTGGAGGGCGGAAAGCCCCGGGCTGGTGGATCAGTGGAAACCCGGTTTTACCAGTCTGAACTTCATGGGAGAAGACAGTTTGGTCTATCAAAAGCACTACACCCTGAAGCGAAGTAAAATGGCCGACCCCTGGAAATATCTTATTTCACTTACCCGTACTTTGAGGAACCAGGACCGTCCCGATAGTATTCTTTCCGTGCTGGATGTAGACAGGGCCTTGTGGTTCCTGGCCCGCGAAATTGTATTCGAAGACCACAACGGTTATGTGTTCGATGGAGGCATGGACTACTTTCTTTATTTGGATAACAAGTCCGGCAGGGCGAGCCCTATTCAATACGACAACAATCAAATTTTTTTTGACAAGCCCCAGGGCAACTGGAATCTGTTTATGCGCGAACAGGACTCCCTCTTCCCCCTGTGCCAGAAACTTTTTTCTATTCCCGAATTTCGTCAGCGGTATCTTGCTCACGTCCGGACCCTGACCAAAGATCTGTTCAGGCAAGAGGTCTATCTTCCGATGATTGAGCGGTATGATTCACTTATTCGCAAGGTGGTGGAGAAGGATAATAAAAAACTGTTTTCCTATTCTTCATATCTCGAAGCCATAGAAGCTTTAAAAATCAGGATGGACCACCGGAAAAAATATATCCTGACGCATCCGGAGGTGAACCGGGAAGGATTGAAAATAACCGATACGGAATACAAATTCAGGAACGTAGCCTTCCAGGCCCCGCTTGCCGGGCAAGGAGTCGTTGTGAACACCAGGGTTTCAGGCCCGACGCCCATCGATGCGGTCTATATTTATGTCGGGACCGGGGTGGACGGACCTTTCAGCAGGCTCCGGATGGAAGATGACGGGAAACACCAGGACGGTGAGGCCCTCGATGGATTATTCGGAGCCGTTTTACCCGCCCGGGAAGGCGGTGAATTCGTCCGATTTTATCTCGAAGCCATTGCGGCCGATGATTTTAAGACGGCCACATACGATCCCCCGGCTGCGGAAAATGATGTTTATTGCTACCGGGTAGGTTCTGACCAGCGTCAAAATAAAAACATCGTGATCAATGAAGTCATGTCGGCCAATACTTTGTCCGTTGCGGACCAGGACCATGAATTTGATGATTGGATCGAATTGCACAACAACTCGGAAAAAGAGGTGGATTTGAGCCGCTGGATCCTCACCGACAATCCTGCAAACCTGGTAAAATACCGGATTCCGGAAGGAATCAAAATAAGTGGCAAAGGTTACCTGGTGCTTTGGTCGGATGAGGACGGCAAACAAGCCGGATTGCATACCAATTTTAAACTTTCCGCCTTCGGAGAACCATTGTTCCTCTTGGATAGCACTGGGAGCCTGGTGGATAGTTTGACCATTCCTCCCATGGAGGAGGATATTGCCTATTCAAGGCTACCCAACGGATCAGGCCCCTTCCAAAAAGGTTCCCACAGTTTTGGAAAAGAGAATAAGTTATCGGCCATGGTCCAATCCGCTCCGGTCTTGAAGATCGTTAAAGTCGCCGGAAAAGCAGCCCTTTCCCTAAGCATGCATCCACCGGTGCCCTTGGCCATTCAGATTTTCAATGAGGGTGGACAACCGGTTTATTTAAACCAGTTTTACCGCGATGAGCATATCGACATCAGCCAATGGCCTGCCGGTAAATATATTTTACGAACAGGATCTTCATCGCAGGAAATTGTAATTCCCTGAAGCTCTGGCTGAACCACGAAACATGCATGTCCTGCCTCTCTCGTCCAAGCCTTGAAAGAAAAATGGTGTCGATTAGAAACCGACATTCTCGGATCACACTCCCGGCCCTTCCCGTAATCATTCCCGGATGGATTGGAAGTGGTGCTGGAAACCAGGGAAAAACTGGTCAATAGGTAAGTCGATTACTGGGATTGTACCGACCCAATCAGCCTGGCCGACGATTGTCTGAATGGCTGACCGCCATTTCTCCGGGATTGGCCCGGTAGCCGTACCCTGTAATTCCCTATATTTAAGTATCAAATCCAACGGTTATGAAAAATTGCATTACCATATTTTTGATCTTCCTCACAGGCATGACCTCCGCCCAGCAGGCGGTCAGCGATGAACAGATCCTTAAAGCGTTTCAAGGCCTCCGCGTGGCTGATGTCTCTGATGGTATGGACATGGTGGGGCTTCGTGACGCAGGCCTTATGGATACCCGCATCGAAGCGCTTTGGAAAGACATTGACAGCATGAAGCACATCTTCTGCGGGATTGCGGTGACCGCCAGGTACGTGCCTACCACTAAAATTGTGAAAAATCCGATGCCGAAAGAGGAATTCCAGAAATGGGAGGGGAACTGGTACGGAAAAATCAGTACTGAGCCCTTTGTGGAATTTCTTAAACCGGGTTCCGTGGTCGTCCTGGATGTCCAGGGTGATGGGGACGTAGGTTCCGTGGGATCGTTCAACGGTTTGTTTTGGGTTTCCAAAGGCGCGCGGGGCATTATATCCAATGGAGGCATCCGGGACACGGATGAACTGATCAAACAACAAATCCCGGTTTACCTGGATTATATGGAGCGGGGCAGGGGAATCCGGCCCGGAAGAAATGAAATCGAGTCGGTGAACAAGCCGGTGACCATAGGTGGGGTATTGGTAAGGCCCGGCGATGTATTGGTTGCCGATGGAGATGGGGTGATCTCGGTACCCAGGGAACATGCACTCCAGGTTGCTGAATTCGCCCATGAGATTTTATCCAAGGATAAGGAAGGCCGTAAAAATCTCTATATTCAGTTGGGTAAGCCCCTGGACCAGACGGTGAAGCAGTAATAGGATTGTTAGGATTAATAGGATTGGTAGGATTGATAGGATTGGTAGGATTGGTAGGATTAATAAGATTAGTAGGATTAATAGGATGGGTAGGATTATAGGATTCGTAAGATGGATGGGATTGGAAATTCAGGTTTTGGCTGGGAACGCAGGAAGTGTTAAACTTATTCTTTTAAATTCTTATTCGTTTTTATCATGACGTCCTATTGCCATTTATCCCTTTCCGGTCCATTGGCCACCCTTGAATTCGGAACCCCTTTCCATAATGCCTTGCCTTCCGGCGTCCTGGAACAGATGGGGGCACACCTGGAGAAAGTCAGTGAGGATCCGGAGATCCGGCTGGTCTTGATCCGGAGCCAGGGAGAAAAAAGTTTTTGCGCGGGTGCCGATCTCAGTGAATTGTTATCTATAAAAGAAGAGGAAGAAGGGCGTCGGTTTTTTTTCCAGTTTGCACGGCTTATCCTGGCCATCCGGAACGCTCCTCAAATAGTGATCAGCCGCGTCCAGGGTAAAGCCGTCGGAGGCGGGCTTGGCCTGATCGCCGCCTCGGATTTGAGTTATGCGACCGATCAGGCGGAAATCCGTCTCGCGGAACTGATCAATGGCATTGGCCCTTTTGTAGTGGGCCCGGCCATTAAACGCAAGACCGGCTTGTCGGCCTTTAATCATTTGACCTTGAACCCGGCTTCCTGGTTTACCGCCTCCTGGGCCATGGAGCATGGCCTGTACAACGAGGTCTTTCATATTACCGAGGCCATGGATGAACATATTGCGAATAAAATCGATGAGCTCAGCGGATACAGCCGCCCTGCGCTCACTGAGATCAAAAAAATGATGTGGGAGGGCGAGCCGGAATGGGATAAATGGTTGCTGGACCGGGCCGGCACCAGTGGCAGGCTGCTGCTGACCGAAGAAGCAAGGCAGGCTCTCCAGGCCATAAGAAGAAAATAGCCGGCATCTTTATTCGGTACTTTTAAAAGATGAAATCCCGTGGCCGGGACCTGATAGAAATCATTTTGGGATTCCAGGATTGGTTTAGTATATTCAATGGTACGAATATTAAAAAGAGTGTGTTTGAGCATGGCTTGATGCGAAGCCTGTAGATATTGCCTGAATCGCTGTGAGGGATATTAAAGGAAGGAAGCCCATCCGGCAGGACAGGATCAACCCCATAAACTTACTCCATGATCAAGTTTGTTTACCTTTTTACACTGGCCTGTGTAATTGTTTTTTTTCCTTCAGGCAAAACAGCGTTCAGACTGCAAACTTTTAAGGAGGTTATGCCGGTAGCGGAGAGCGGTTCCCTGGCTCCCGATGCGGCCTGTGACAGCATCACCTTCCTTGTTCAACAATTGAGGACCTCACCCCCTTCCTGCTGTTTTCAATTCATTCTGGATAATAAACTTCGAAATGCCATCACCCAGATCAAACTGGACATCAGCACGGCGACTTTCAAGAACATTGCAGTTGAGGTCAATGCAGGCTGGGTGGTCAGCCAAACCCCGCAGATGGATATCTTATTATCCCACAATTCAGGGTTTATCCCGGTCGGGGGGGCCAGTCCGCTGACCTTCTGCCTGATGGGAGGGAATAATCCGGATGCCCTGAACATCAGTTTCAACTATACCGCCCTGGGTACTTCCGGATCATGCAACATTCCGGTACAGGTTTGTTCAGATCCTTTGCCATGCGATGCGGCCTTTTCCTTTAACAGCATCAGCAATTGCGGTAATTTTTTATTTACCAATCAATCTACTGGCCCTGCCCCTTTAACCTACTCCTGGAATTTTGGCGATCCGGGCAGCGGCTCAGCCAACACTTCAACAGCCCAAAACCCAAACCACCAGTTCAGCAAATGCGGGGATTTTATCGTTTGTCTCAAAACCACGGGCCCAGGCTGTGTAGATTCCATCTGTAAGACTGTGGCTTATTTTGACCTGATCAAACCGGTCATCACCTGTCCGGCAAACGTGACCCTGAGATGCAATACCAACACGGCTCCTGCCTCAACAGGTACGGCTACCGCAACGGACAATTGCACCCCATCCAATGCCATTGTAATCACCTATTCGGATGTGGTCACCGGCCTCATGCCCTGCAATGGAACTATTGTACGCACCTGGCAGGCCAAGGATGCTTGTGGAAATACCTCAAGCTGCAACCAGACTATCCTCATTCAGGATAATGTGCCTCCAACCATTACTTGTCCCTCCAATCTTACCGTAAATACACATCCGGGCACCTGTTATTACACCGGAGCCCTTCCATCAGCCACTGCGATGGATAACTGTGATCAAAACCTGGTCGTGACTTATTCCCTGCTCGCTTCGGGCAGCTCGATTTTAATTACCCCGCAAACCCAGTTTCCAAAAGGGGTCAACACCATCACCGTATTCGCCACAGACGACTGCGGCAACCAAAGCGTCAACTGCAATTTCACCCTCACCGTGGTGGACAACCAACCTCCTTCCATCAGTTGTCCGGCCAATATTTCGTTGACCGGATCCCTGGATGCATTCGGGCAATGCAAGGTTGTGGTCAACAATATTGCCCCTACTGTATCCGACAATTGTCCGATGCTGAATACCACTTATGTCATCTCCGGAGCGACGGTTGCGTCCGGGAGCCAGGATGCCAGCGGGACAAATTTCTTACAGGGACTTTCGACGGTGACCTACACCGTGACGGATATGGGTGGGAATACCAGCACCTGTAGTTTTGAAATCATGGTAAGATGTCCGCGGCCCAAGTGCGACAGTATTTCCGCTTTTATGGTTCCTTTTCAGGCCATCCCCTATGCCTGCACTTTTCAGTTTCATGTAAACAACCAGGCTTCAGGAATTACCAAGATTCAAATTGACCTCAACACGGCTTCCTTTAATTCAGCGGGGATTGTTTCTCCCTTCATTTCGGTGATTTCACCCGCCAATCGCCTGACCATCACACATCCTTCGGGATTCATTCCACCCGGAAGTTTTCATGCGGCAGACCTGGGCATCAACAGCGTTTCGAATCCGCATAGTGCGGTTATTAGGTTTTTTTATAATAACAATCTGTCGACTTGCGATACCAATATTGTTTTCAATTGCCCGGTGGATACCACCTGTGGCTTGTCCCCATCCTGCGCGACCACGACCATCAGCCTGAATACGGGCGTAGATCAGAATGGGCAGCTTCTTCCGACAGGGACATTTGATCCCAATTGGATTTTGATTCAAAGCCCGTATACCGGCTTGAACCTGCCCCGGCCCGCTGAAGTGGTCGCCCCATACGTCAGTTGGCATATGCAGCCCAATGCAAGTACACCCTGTGCTCAATGGATTTCCGCATTTCAAGGTGCGGACAAGGGTTCCGGGCCGAGATATACCTATTCCAATTGTTTCTGCGTATGCAAGGACAGTGCCCTCATCACCATCCGATTGAGCGCCCTGGCGGATAATGAAGCGGATTTCTGGCTGTATGACGGATCGGGAAATTTATTGACCACCCTATTGGGCATTCACCCGCCGGGCAACAACCCCAGTCTGGCCTTCCTGTTGCCCCCGGATACCTCCACCACCCAGTTGGTATTGAAAAAAGGCAATTATTGCATCCGGGCCGGAGTTAAAAACTGGACAAGAGTTACCGGGATCAGTGTTTGCGGCAGCGTGTGCGGGGAGGGACTGATCCGGGACGATTGTTGTAAACCGGAATCCTATATCACCGGGATCAAATACAGGGATTCTCTTTGTACCGGACAGGCCTATGCAGGCCAACCCGTCTTACCGGGATGGCAGTTTATTTTATGTGATGCGGGCGGAAATACGATCGATACGGTCACCACCGATGCCAGCGGATCTTATGTCTTTGGCCCGCTCACGCCTGGAAATTATTCCGTGAAAGAAATTAATCAACCGGGCTGGACCCTCACCTACCCGTCGAACAACCTGGTGCCCGTTGCCCTGGGCCCTCACGAAGTCCAGCAAGCCAATTTTGGAAATTGTCCACCCACCACCTGTGACAGCATTTCATTCTGGGTGGAATCGTTAAGGACCGTTCCACCGGCCTGTTGTTTCCGGCTGCACATTGATAATAAACTTAAGAATAAGATTACACAAATACCGCTGGAGCTAAACATCGCCTCCTACAATTCCATTACGGTAGATAATCTCAATGGCTGGTTTACCAGTCAGTCCAGTCTCAGCAATATCAGCCTCACGCACGCTTCCGGCTTTATTCCAACCGGGAGTTTTACCCCCCTCAGCTGGTGCATAAACAATGGTTCTAATCCGGATACGATAAAGATTAAAGCCGAATACCTCATCGGACAGACCACGGTAAGTTGTGATACCAGCTTTGTGTTTTTCTGTCCGCCTCAGCCGGATACCACCTGCGGACCCGCCTGTTTATCTGACAGTATTTCACTAAGCACGGGCATAGACCACAGCACCGGCCAGTTTTATCCGAATGGAAGTTATGATCCATATTGGACTATTGTACAAACTCCGTACTCCAACCTGAATTTGCCCATACCTTCATTGGTGACCTACACCGACCCCATGTTTTGGGACGATCAGCCCAATGGCAGCCAACCTTGTTCAAAATGGCTCACTTTGTATGCGTTTAAATATGGTCACGACCAGGGAATATTTTCCTTCCAAAGGTGTTTTTGTGTTTGCTCCGATGGAGCGATGATACAGATCAAGCTCAGTGTCCTGGCAGATAATTCTGCCAATTTCATCCTTTGTGACAGCACCGGAACTACGGTAAGTCAACTTTTGTCTGTACCCAGTTCTCCCGGAGTTCCTTTTCACTTACCTACACGGGATACCATAGTCAACCTGATTTTGGATAAAGGCAGGTATTGCATTAAAGCCAATGTATATAATTTTGACGGGAGTCCTACCGGCGTCAATGTATGTGGCAGTATAAAAGGTCAGGGACTGGGTAAAGATATTTGTTGTGAACCGTCGGCGATCACCGGTATTAAATATATCGATACTATTTGTACCGGTACGTCCTATACAGGAAGCCTTCAAACCTTGCAGGGATGGCAAATAATATTATGCAATCAACAAGGAGTAGCTATCGATACAGTGACTACTGATCAGAATGGGTCTTATATTTTTAGTCCTTTACTGCCTGGTTTATACACCGTAAAAGAATTAAATCAACCTGGTTGGACGCCTTCATTACCTGCTACCGGTATGTCCTCAATTTTCCTGGATGCTAATCAGGTGGCTCAGGTTGATTTTGCCAACTGTCCCCCTGAGGTGGACAGTTGTTGTATAAGCCAGGCTAATTTTATACAGAATGCAATGAATGCCGTGCATCTCAGTGTAGTTGATTCTTTATGTAAGGTCGAGATCAATGTGTTGCGATTGCCTCCCTGTGATTCGATATATTTTATTAGTTGGGGCGATGGGCAAATCGATTTTGGGCCATTCAGTACCGGTATGTGGATGCATTCATACGGGCAGAGTGGAAACTATACCATTCAAATTCCCATTGTCGAATTTGATTCGAATGGTACACCGTGTTTTGATACCCTCTTAAAGTTTACTGTAGATCTGCACTGCCAATGTGAATGTGGCAGGTATACCATGAATATGTCTCAAAATGGTACGTTGATACCGGTTCATTGTAACGATACCATTACCATGGGATGTCCTGCACCCAATCCCCTTTCATTCAGTGGCATTTTTAGCTGTTTTGGTGACTCTTGTTCGACTCCAAATATTCAATGGACGCTTGCCGGACCTGCTACCAATCTTTCTGGCCAGGTTTTACCCGGAAATTTTCAAATCAACCTGCCTGGACCCTTAAATACAGGATATTCTACCATGACTTTGCAAACGATTTGCGGCATGCAGATATGCTCGTGTAAAATAATATTATTTCAACCATCCTGTATCCTGTCTGATAGTTGTACCGCTGTTTGTAACGGTACTTCCTGGAACCAACTTAATACTTCTTGGATACAGGACATGGTAGTGTACCAGGGCAAATTAATTGTTGCTGGCTCCTTCAGCACGATAGGCAACCCGGGCATACCCGTAGATAATATTGCATCTTGGGATGGGACAAACTGGGCTCCCTTGCCCGGAGGAGGACTCAATGCTATTGTAAATGATATAGAAGTTCATAATGGGATATTATATGCAGGTGGAGCGTTTACGATGGCCGGTAATATCCCGGCAAATAAAATCGCATCCTGGAACGGGGTCAATTGGGCGTCCATTCCACAAGGAGGCATTAATGGAACTATGAGCAATGTGGATGCCTTGCTTTCAACCGCCTGGGGGCTGGTCGTGGGTGGACTCTTTAATTCTGTTGGCACCAGCTCAATTGCGGCAAACAATATTGCAAGATGGAATCCCGGGCCTGGCTGGGCTACATTTGGTAATGGGTTTAATGGACCCGTGTTTGCATTATCTACATTTTATGGCAATATCGTGGCGGGTGGCCGGTTTGGTAATTCGGCAGGTGGCTTCAACAACGTAGCCATTTGGGTTGGTTATTGGACCAAGGTAGGAGGCGGGGGGGCAGTAAATATCCCAGCCTCGCCACCTAATTCAGGGGATGGAGTGCATGCCATTGCTTCATATAAAAATCTGTTGATTGTGGCGGGCCAATTTCCCAGTGCGGTTTCTACCACGGTTCCAAATGGAAATAAGACGCACCATATCGCACAATGGAATGGAGCATATTGGACTACTTTAGGGATTGGACCCAACCCCTCAGGCAGCAGTGTAAATAATGGCAACGGGATATATGCCCTTAAGGTGATAAATAATGAATTATATGTGGGAGGACAGTTTACCATGGTCAACAACCAGAATATAAATCTCTTGGCAAAATGGGACGGTACCACCTGGTTTGATCTTGCCCATCCTGCCACAGGTATTGTCAGATCAATTGCATTGTTCAGCCCCAATGCCGATTCACTTTGTAACCTGTATACCGGTGGCGAAGTATTGTTTAACCAATGGAAATGTTCCGGAGTCAGCATAGCCCATGAACGCCAACCCATTTCCATCACGATCTATCCCAATCCAGCTACCAACCGCGTGAATATCCAGTTTAACGATCTCATCAGGGACGAAGTGAGAATCGATATGTATTCCCTGCTTGGACACCAGATCCGGCACCTGGTCCTGCCCAAATCCAGGGTGGAGGGGACGATAGGGTTAGAGACCGGGGATCTTGCGGCGGGGACTTATTTTGTGAAAGTGGCCACGGCCAGGGGTTCCATTGCGAAAAAGATCATCGTACAATCGGATCGATAAAAATTTCCTTTTATCGTCTGTATATAAATACCAGGCCGAAGCAAAGCTTCACCCAAACCAGAATGGAAAAGTTTTTAGCTTTGTGCGATGATTCGATTTGGACTGCTTTTTATTAGTATTCTGGTGCTCGGTTCCTGTGCCCAGATATCCACTTTTCAAACCGCGAGAACAACCCCAAAGAATGAAGGGGAGATCGGGCTCAGCCTGGGTATTGCGGGCATTTCGGAAAGTTTCGGTACCGACGAAAGCTTCGCCCTGCCCAATCTTGAGTTCTGGGGAAGGTATGGCCTTGGCCAAAAGACGGACCTGGGCATCAAGATCAGCACCGGATTAAGCGGAGTCATTGATGTAAAACAGCAATTGGTCGGAGATCAAACTTCCAAATTTGCCCTTGCGGTCGGACCCGGCCTAGGAATACAGGGAATCGTGCTGGACGAAGTGCTTTTTCAGGCCCACCTACCGGTACACCTCTCCTATCATCCGGGGGAACGGACCGCCTGGTACCTGACGCCTAGGTACGTTTACCAGGGCGTGGTCGGCGAAGGCGGACTGAATTACCTGGGTACCTCATTGGGGGTGCTTTTCGGCAGAAACATTAAATTCGGACTGGAGTATAGTTTTTCCAAGATCCTGGATCCCGTGAATGATATCCCCGATGAGTTTGATGATGAAGATTTCGGAGCCAACCTGTATAATATCGGGTTTGGGGTGAAATTTCCTATACGGTAGTCAGCAATCAGCAATCAGCGCTCCAAACTAACTGGTAAACTGACCAACTGATAAACCGCCCACCACCCACTAACCACCGTTAATGTTTCCCGCATAAACATTTTCCGACTTCCTGGCTTTCCCCGATTATCGGAAAATAGCCGGCATTTTTCTCCATCTCCCAGGAAAAGGGTTTCCGGTGTTTGTCGTAATTGCCGGTTTCATTCATGGTTTCGGCATCGTACAATCTTCCGTTGACCATGGTGTAACGGATACTCTCGGTATTATAAATGTTTTCCAGGGGATTTTTGTCCAATACCAGGAGGTCGGCCAGTTTTCCCGGTTCAAGCGATCCGATCCAATCGTCGAGGCCGAGACTTTGAGCAGGATTAATGGTTGCTGTTTTTAAAGCCTGGTGATTGTCCATACCTCCCTGGGTCATCATCCAGGTTTCCCAATGGGCGCCGAGTCCTTGCAACTGGCCATGGGCCCCGATGTTGATCTTTACTCCGGCATCGTTCAATTTTTTCAGTTGCTTGGATACCAGAATGTGACCGTTTTCATATTCTTCCTCCGGCAGCATGGTGCGGTGGCGGCTTCGTGTATCCACGATGGACCTTGGCGTAAACTGCAACAACCGCTTCTTCTCCCAGACATTGGTATGCTGGTACCAGTAATATTCCCCGCTGACCGAGCCATACGATACGATAAGGGTTGGGGTATAGGCCGTTTTGGAATGTTTCCAAAGCTGGATGATATCCTCGTGCAGTTCGGCCACCGGCATATTGTGTTCAATGGTGGTGTGTCCGTCCAGGATCATAGAAGTATTGTGGTAAAAAAAGGAGCCGCCCTCGGGCACCACTTCGATATCCATTTCGCGCGCGGCCTGGATGATCATCTGCCTTTGGTCCCTCCGGGGCTGATTGTAACTTTTTACGGAAAAGGCACCGAAAGCCTTCGTCCGGCGGATAGCGCTCCGGGCATCTTCCAGGTTATTGACCACCGCCTTAAAATTGCCATCCGCTCCGTACAAAATGGTACCTGTGGAAAAAACCCTGGGCCCCACGATCCTCCCGGCTTTCTGGAGTTCGCTTTGGGCAAAGACCCATTCCGTATTGGCAGAAGGATCATGCATGGTCGTGACCCCATAAGCCAGGTTGACGTAATAAGGCCAGAACTGGTGTGGAGATAGACCGGTATTAAAATGGTTGCCGTGGGCATGGGCATCAATAAATCCCGGGAGGATGGTTTTTCCCTGGCAAGGGATGATGCGGGTATCGGCAGGAATGGCCACCGTGCCCGTTTTGCCAATCGCTTTTATGAGATTCCCCTCCACGAGCAGGGTTCCATTGGCGATCACTTCGTCCCCTTTCATCGTGATGATCCTGGCATTGGTAAAAGCAATTCGGCCTTCCGGTTTGTCCATCGGCAGGCTCAGCCCGATTTCAATTCCGGATTCCGGCATTTTAAACCCGGATTCCGGCTTGCCGGCAATAAATTCAAAACGGTCTTCGAGGGGTATGGAAAAATATTCATTGCCCAGGGTGTAGTGCAACCTCCTGCTGTCGCTGCTCCAGTGCAGATTGAAGCCGGCATCCCTGGCTACCTGCCGTACCGGGAAATCCGCAGTCCCGCTTCCCAGGTCAATGATTTTTCCGGACTGTGGCAAGGCTGCGATATATACTTTATGCAGGTCGATGAAAGCCACCCATTTTTCATCCGGAGAAATGGTAAACTGGCTCCCGTAAGTGCTTTTGATTTGGGTCCGGTCATCGCTACCGTCCGGTTTGCAACTGTTTAATGTAGAATTCATGCCTCCTCCGGACTGGTAATAAATCCGGTCCCCCCGGGCATTAAACCGAGGTTGGCTGCCATGCGGCGTGACAAAGCGTGCCGGCCCGCCTGCCGCATCCATGATATATATGCCTGGCCTGGCCGTATGGGCAGGGCCCATGAGGTCGCTGGACCCTTCCCTGACAAACACAATTTGTTTTCCGTCCGGAGAAAAGGAAGGGGTCCGATAATTCCCTTGTTCTTCCGATATTTTTTCCGAACGGAGGTCATTGGTATTGAGCTTCCAAAGGGAGGAGGAGGCGGAATCACCCAGGGCGACATAGACCAGGTATTTCCCATCCGGGGAAAAAGCAGGTTCAAATTCGAAAGGGCCATTCCGGGTCAGCCTTTGGGGCAGGCCAGCCGGCAATTCCTTTCTCCATAAATGGCCGGCGGCATGGAATACGATGTATTTCCCCTGGGGATCGGTCACGAGATGCCGTATGGCTTTCACTTGGAAAGATCCGGGGTTGAGGTTTTGTTTAAGCCGGATGGCCTCATAGATTCTCTGGCTGACCTGGCAGGTGAAGGGCACCTCGGTGGACTGGTTGAATCCGGCCACATTCACTTTATTGATTTTACCATTGGCCCAGATAAAGATGGATCGATTATCCGGGGACCAGGCAAAACCGGTATAGATTCCGAATATCGTCCAGGATTCCTGCTGGTCTTTGGACAATTGATCAAATACGGGCCATTCCCTGGCGGTCTCCAGTTCACGGACATACAGCACGGATTTGGTCCTGACCCTTTTTACAAAGGCTAGATATTTCCCGTCACGGGATACCTGGGGACGAAACGCTCCACCGGCTCCTCCGGTCACAGTTTCACTGGTTCCTTTTTCACGGTCGTAGCGCCGGATCACGAAGATCTGGTTGTTGGGATCTTTATTGTATTGGAAAAAGCCTCCGGGGTACATGTCCTCACTGTAATACACATATCGTCCATCCGGCGATACCCAGGGTTCATTCAGATCCTGCTGGTCGTTTTTCCTGGGGGTCAGTTGCAATCCCTTGCCTCCGCTCACATGGTACATCCATAGTTCGCCTGCCCCCAAAGACCGCGTGGAGGTAAAATGTTTTCGGGCAATGATAAATTCTCCATCCGGAGTCCAGACCCCGTTGTTCAACAGGCGAAAATCTTCTTTGGTGATGGATTTGGCATTTTGACCATCGCGGTCCATTACCCAGCAATTATCCCCTCCTCCGGCATCCGACGTAAAGATTATTTTTTTCCCATCCGGGCTGAAGCGCGGCTGAACTTCGAAAGCGTGACCGCCCCGGATCAACCGGGCTGTGCCCCCCTCAACGGGCAGGGTATAGAGGTCCCCCAGCAGGTCAAAAACAATTTCCTTTCCTTCGGGGTCCAGATCCAGATTCATCCAGGTGCCTTCCCGAACGGTGAAGGAGACCTCTTTATAAGGGCCGGGCGGATCAGAGACCTTCCATTTTTGGGGGCTTTGGGCCTTTGAGGTTGAGGTTAAGGTTAAGGTTAAGGTTGAGGTTAAGGTTAAGTATAGAAACCTGGGGATCATTTTGAATTAGAGTTTAAAGTATACTGGTGAAATTATCGATTTCTCATTACTTATTAAATCAAGCCTGGTTTCCGGTCGGGGACCGGATCGTAGATGAAGCGGGATCCTGTTATTATTCAATAAAATAGTATTAATATTAAATGGGAGGTAAGGACTATTTAAGGTGCAGACTTGTTTATCTTTCCTTTTTATGAAACAGGCGCAACCATATCTGACCCTTCTTCTTGCTTTACTCATCATTCAGTCAGCGGCCTATGGCCAGATCGACCCCAAAGCCACAAGGGAGACCAAGGCCTTATTTAAAAACCTGAAAAAGCTTTCCCGAAAAAAGGTCTTGTTCGGGCATCAACATGCCACGGAATACGGCCATGGATGGTCCGGGGAGGAAGACCGATCGGATGTCAAATCCGTGACCGGTTCCCACCCGGCGGTCATCGGCATTGATTTCATGGGATTGTCCGGCTGGCCCCCGGAGGCCATCGGCAGGACGATGGAAAATTTAAAAAAGAATGTGCTGGCCACCTTTGCCCGGGGAGGGGTGACCACCGTGGCCTGGCATTTTATGAATCCGGCATCCAGGGGTGGATTTTACTGGCGGGATTCTATTTCCGCCCCGGCCATGTCTTTGATTAAACCGGGCGGTTCTCACCATGAAAAGTATAAAGGCATCCTGGATACCGTGGCCTTGTTTTGCAAGTCGGTAAAAAATGAAAAAGGCAGGCTCGCACCCATGATTTTCAGACCATTTCATGAATTGGACGGGGGCTGGTTTTGGTGGGGAAAACCCCATTGCACCAGGGAAGAATTTATCGAAGTGTGGACCTTCACTGTAAGGTACCTACGTGATTCCCAGCAGGTGCACAACCTCCTCTATGCATTTTCTCCGGACTGCAAATTCAATACGGAAGAGGAATTCCTGGAGCGATATCCGGGGAATGCCTGGGTGGACCTGGTGGGCATGGACAATTACCGGGACATGGGCAGGGATACCTACAATATTGAAAAGGCCGCCGGTCAGTTGACCATCCTTTCCCGAATCGCCAAAGCGAATAAAAAGCTGGCCGCTTTTACTGAAACGGGCCTGGAGTCCATTCCCAATTCGGAATGGTGGACAGCCACCCTGCTGAAAACCATTCGCCGGCCCGGGATCCGGTTGTCCTATGTACTGGTTTGGAGGAATGATGTGCGCAGCCCTACCCATTATTACGCGCCTTTTCCGGGTCAGCCCAGCGTGCCGGATTTCCTGAAGTTTTACGAGGACCCTTATACCTTGTTTGAAAAGGATCTCAGGAAAATCTACAGGCGGAGATTTTTGTTTTTTTGATGGGATAGACGGGGAGGGTATCCAGCGCCTTGGGCCGCCCTTCGGGATTTTCCTATTTCCACTATAACTTGCAGGCGATGTTGGATCTCAGCCAGGGAAACCTGATTAACCTGATCATTACCTGGATGGCTTTAGCGATAGCGATCTTTTTCAGGTATGTCCTGATGGCAGGGGTGTTTTATTACCTCTTCTATGTCCGGTTTGCCGGCAGGTACCATTCCCAAAAAGTAAACCTGAGGCCGGCCAAGAGTAAACAAGTCCGGATGGAGGTCCGGTATTCCTTTATTGCTTCCCTTCTTTTTGCTGTAATGGGGACCCTGGCCATTTATTTCTGGCAGCGGGGCGGTACCCTCATCTATACAGACCTGTCCGGGTGGAAGGCCTGGTGGTTGCTTCCCAGTTTGTTCCTGGTCCTTATGATCCATGAAACGTATTACTACTGGCTGCATCGCTGGATGCATCGCCCGGGCGTATACCGATTGGTGCATCGTACCCATCACGAAAGCCTGACCACCACGGCCTGGACTTCCTTTTCATTTCACCCGGTGGAGAGCGTGCTGCAGGCCCTGCCGGTTTTTATCCTGATCTTTATAATGCCTCTTCACCCGTTCACGCTGATCGCCCTGTTTTTGATCATGTCGGTGACCAGTGTGGTCAATCACCTCAATGTTGAGATTTATCCTTCGGGGACCCACCGTCATTGGCTTGGGAAATGGTGGATCGGCGCCACCCACCATGCCCTGCACCACAGCCGCTTCCATTTTAATTACGGTCTTTATTTTACTTTCTGGGACCATTGGATGAAAACGGAAAGCCCGGAATTTGAAGCCTTATTTGAAGAAAAAACCAAATCCTGATGAAAGTTCTATTTAAAGGATTGGCATGGGTCCTGGTTGAATTGCTTGTTTTTGCCGCACTGTTTGTGGCCTCCGGGGCTTTGATCGTCACCGGCATCCAATGGATTTCGGGCAACGAATACCTGTTTTGGACCTCCGCCGATCTGAATGAACAAACCAGCCCCTATACCCTGCTGACCAGCACTTTTATCCCGGTGCTTCTTAGTGGCACGCTGGCTGCAGGGATTGCGCATCACTCTATTTTTAAGCGTCCGCTATCGGGACTGGGTTTTGGGTACGAGCGGTCCTTCTTTTATTTTGGACAGGGATGGTTGTGGAGCTTTGCCCTGGTTTTGCCCGGCTTTCTCATCCTTTGGTTTCTTGGACAAATTCATTTGCTGCCGGCAGACTGGAACGGATATTATTTTGCCGGTTTTATTTTATTTTTTATCATTCAAAGCGCGGGGGAAGAGGTGATGACCAGGGCTTATCTCATCCCGATGATTGAAGCGCGCTTCAATACCCTGGCCGCCCTCGTGGTGTCCGCTTCCATTTTCGCCCTGATGCACCTGGGCAACGAACATTTTACCTGGATCGGGTTCCTCAATATTTTAGCCGGCGGAACCCTGATGGCCCTTTTTTTTATCCGTTACCGAAATATCTGGGTCTGCACCGGCCTGCATGCGGGCTGGAATTTTGTCCAGGCCAGCCTGCTGGATTTTAATGTGAGCGGCATCGATGTGTACAGTTTCATTCAATTCCAGGATACCGGATACCCGGGACTCAGCGGAGGGGATTTTGGATATGAGGGATCCTGGATCGCATGGCTGATCCAGGTAGCCGGCATTTATTTATTTTACCGTTGGAACCGGGCGGAATTATCAGTAAG
>Ga0209096_1001169_pt1 | contig 30214 bp, 23 predicted proteins | sample AD_UKC034_MetaG_FD_184407 | JGI IMG/M metagenome (GOLD analysis project Ga0209096, IMG submission 184407) | Active sludge microbial communities of municipal wastewater-treating anaerobic digesters from USA - AD_UKC034_MetaG (SPAdes) (version 2) | ecosystem: Engineered > Bioreactor > Anaerobic >... | reverse complement strand
TGCGGCTCGTCCCAGGACAGGTAGGAGAAGAACCCTTGCAGCGTCCGCGGCGCAACCTTCGCCGACAACGCGATCGGCTCGATGCTCTTGCGGGGCAGATTCGACAACTGCCCCTGCACATACGTGCGCAGGTGCGCCCGGGGCTCGCTCCGCCCGAAACAATCGTCAAATTCCCCCAGAAACCTTCTCAACTGCCGACCCATCCCCTTGATCTCTTGAACGTCCATGTCGGTCCTCCTTACAGACTCATGGTCTACAAGGAGTTATCGACCTCAAGACCGCACCATCTTGAGCCTATCTCGCGCTGTCGTACTAGGCTGCCACGACCCACATGGTCGACATCGCCGGCTCCAACGGTCCAACCGCCGAAACTCTCACCTGCACTGTGGTTGGGCCAATCCAGCCAGTACACGGACACGTCCGGGATCTCGAAGTCGCCGTTTGTGACCGGCGAAGCACTGGCCGTTGCAGACAGCAAGGCCAGAAGGGCAAGGGCTGACAGACTCAGAACAGATATTCGCTCGTTCGTTCGAACCAGTCTCACGTGTTTCATCGTTTCGTCTCCGCTGCAATGGGGTTTCGATTCGTCTTCTCCAACCACGACACTAGAAGTCAGACTCCAATTGTCCAGTGTAGCACCTCCGGATTGTGGTATTGTCTTCATCCGTGGTTCCGTTCGCCAGCGTCTTCGCAGGTCGCCGACGTGCATTCCACCTCGTCAGCATGTTTATATTGCCTAATTTAACGGGGGGGGGTAATTGTCAAGCGGAAAAAGCAAGGTTTCGCAGTTTCTCTTGGACGGTGTGACATGGGATTGTGCAAGCACTCTTCGTAAGTCGTGCGTTCCCGCACGACGTCGTAGCATGGGCATCCCCCGCTTTCGCAGCGAGGGGTATTGCCCATGAATCCGGACCACGGGCTGGAAGCCCGTGCTACGCAAATCATCCCCGATCCGGCTTCTTGAGGTCTTCCGCTTTCGTGAGGTCCTTGATGGAGCTCAGGCCGAAGACTTCGAGGAATCTCTTCGTGGTGCCGTAGAGCATGGGCCGGCCGAGGATCTCGGCCCGTCCGGCGATTTTGACCAAGCCCTTGTACATCAGGCTGCGAATCACCTCGCCGACCGCGACGCCGCGGATCGATTCAATGCGGGCCCGGATGATCGGCTGCTTGTACGCGATGATGGCTAGGCTTCCTCCACGAAGCGGGGGACTCCGCACGACGCGCGCTCCCTATTTGGGGAACAGGCCCTCTATTCCGCGGAGCAGGGCCTCCAGGGGGACTGCCTCGACGTGTTCCGCGAGAGAGTAGCGTTTGGCACCGGGGTAGATGACAGCGATCCGCTCCAGTCTCAGGTCCTCCAAGGCGATCCGTATGGAGGGGGGCATGGAGGGGGCGTCGGTTCGCTTACCCTCGACGCCCTGCAGGTGCCCAGCCTTGACCAGGATTAGGTCGATCTCCGCCCCTTGATGCGTATTTCGGGAACCCTCGGAGCCCCTGCGATTCGGTGGGCGGAGCAACTTGTGGATTGAGAAATGGACTACTTGCGGTAAGTTTCCTTCATGAGGGTCGAGCAGGCCAGGGCGGCGAGTGCTGTCAACAGCAGGACGAGCATGAGCGTGCGATATGCTTCGACGGGGTACTGGCCCGCGTCGTTTCTGCCGTAGATGTCCAGGATACTGCCGAGAATGGGTTGGTAGACCGCGCCCCCGAAGAAGGGGAAGAAGTTGACCATGCCGATCGAGGTGCCTGCGATTCCGAGCGGGAACAGCTCCTTCGTCATGGTGAAACCTATGACGACGATGGCCGAGGAGGACACAGAGAACAGAAAGAACCATCCGACGAGAACGGCGCCGGGCAGCCTCGCCGGCAGGAGAGTCGTGAGCAGCAGCAGAGCGGACAGGAGGGACATGCCCAGGATCAATGTCTTCTTGCGGCTCTTGAGGATCTTCTGTGACAGCACGCCGAGGGCCGGGCCGCCAATGACCATTCCCCAGGCGATCATGCTGAGCAGGGCGCCGGCCTGGGCTTTGCTCAAGCCGTAGCAGTGCATCAGGTACGGCCCGCTCCAGAGATTGCCGAACCCGAAGAAGACGCCACAATCGAAGAAGAACCACAGCCCCACGAGCCAGAAGTGCTTTTCTGAAAGGACCATCCGCATGCCCTGCCACAGGCCGATCTCGTTGGCCGACTGGACGACTTCGCTCTCGTGGTGCTCGATTTCCGCGATGGAAGGCCATCCCTTGTCGGCAGGGCGGTTTCGCACGATGAGCCACGCGAGCAGGGAGATGACGAGCGTGCAGGCGGCAATAACGCCAAACGAGGTTCGCCAGCCCCACTGGACGGTCAATTGGCCCAGCAGCCAGGTGCCGGCGAGGACGCCGATCCCGCCGGCGGACTGGAACACGCCGCCGACATGGGCGAACTCGCGGGCACGAAACCATTGGGAGAAGACCTTCATCGCCGGGATGAAGACCATGGAGACGCCAAGCCCGACCAGGGCGCGGGCCGGCATGGCTACCGTGATGCTCGGCGCCAAGCTGAAGAGCAAACTGCCTGCGGCTGCCACGAGCAGCGAGATGGCCACCGTCTTGCGGGGGCCGACGGAATCGCTCAGCAGACCCGACGGGATCTGCATGAACGCGTAGCAGTAGAAGTAGATCGAGCCAAGCAGGCCAATGACGCGGGCGCTGGTGTGGAAATCCTCCTGGAGTTCAGTCGCGACGACCGAGAGGGACACGCGATGGAAGTACACCAGGCAGAACGCGATCGCGAGCACGACGAACAAGAGCCACCGAAATGACAGCACCCTTGCAACCAGCTTTTCGTTCATTGTATCGTCCTTTCGCACTGTCACGACCGTTGCGTCCGCCGGGGTGCACAGGCTGTTCACCATACCGGAATCTCCGACAATGGCAAGCGCAGAGCTTGACGGAACGGGCGCCTGGGGATACGCTGAGGAGGTGTCGGACCCGGAACGCATATGGAGAAAGGAGCTTTGCCATGTCTCGTCGGATCGTGTCTCTGTGTGTCGGTGTCGCTCTGCTGGGCTGGGCGTGTGCGGTGGTATCGGCTGCGCAGGAGCCCACTCCTGCGGAAAAGCTGCTGCTGAAGGACTTCCGTCCCGAGTCGGTCTACAAGACGCCGCAGACTGTCGTGCCCAAGGCGAAGTACCCCGCGATCGACATCCACACGCACGCATATGCGAAGACGGCGGAGCAGGTGGCCGACTGGGTCCGCGTGATGGATGAGACAGGGGTCGAGAAGGCCGTCATCCTGACGTACGCGACGGGCAGCGCGTTCGACAGTTTGTACGCCCTCTATGGGAAGTACCCGAGCCGGTTCGAGGTCTGGTGCGGCTTTGACTACACGGGCTACGACCAGCCGGGCTTCGGTTCGGCGGCCGTCAAGGAGCTGGAACGCTGCTACAAAGTGGGCGCCCGAGGCGTCGGCGAACTGGGGGACAAAGGCAAAGGGCTGTTCTACTGCAAGCCTCCGGCGTGGGGGATGCACCTGGACGATCCGCGCATGGATCCCTTGCTGGAGAAGTGCGCCGAACTGAAGATGCCTGTCAACATCCACGTGGCGGACCCCTACTGGATGTACCTGCCGATGGATGCCAAGAACGACGGCCTGATGAACGCCCACAAATGGCGACTGGACAACCAGCCGGGGATCGTCGGGCATCAGGGAATGATCGAGATCCTCGACCGGGCCGTCGGGAGACATCCGAATACGATCTTCGTCGTTGCCCATTTCGCCAATTGCTGTTACGACCTGAGCCTGCTCGGTGCGATGCTGGACAAGTACCCGAATATGTACGCGGACATCTCCGCGCGGTACGAGGAAACCGCGGCCATCCCGAGACACGTTGCGCGGTTCTACGAGAAGTACCAGGACCGGCTGGTCTACGGAACGGACATGCGATTCAGCGTGCCCATGTACCGATACACGTTCCGCGTGCTCGAATCGGCGGATGAGCACTTCTATGACTGGAGCCACTGCAACTACCACTGGCCGCTTTACGGCCTGGCTTTGCGGGAGCCCGTCTTGGAGAAGATCTACCGTGGCAATGCGCTCAAGATCCTCCAGGTCCGTTCGACTGATGTGACACAGGCGGCGGCTCGGTAGGCCGCGATGTCGCGACGTCGGCCTTTCGGTGGTTCTGTGCCGCGTGCCATGGGCGAGCCTGTCTCGGGCCGTGGGCAGATTGGGTCGGGCGAGATTTGCCCTTGACTGCCGCGGGGGATTGTCCTTAAGATAAACCCTTTTGCAGCGGGCGGTTTGCCCGGCCCGGGACCGAACAGGATTGAGTCATGATTGTCGATTGCCATACGCACGTTCGCTCACTGGAGGGTGTGGACACCGCTGAGCATTTAGCCGCGGTCGAAGCGGTGGATGCCTGCATTGTCCTGGCGGCGCATGGCGGCTCCCGGGAGGAAGCCAACCGCAGACTGTCCGAATATGTTGGCTTGCATCGCGAGAAGATGGTCGGCTTTGGGGTCGCGGACCCGACGCAGGACCGTCTCAACGGCAAGTTTCTGTCCTGTCTGACCGACAAGCTGGGTCTCAAGGGACTCGTTCTGTACTGCTCCACGGCGGGCTTCCACCCGGCTCACAGCCAGGCCATGCGGTTCTACGAGGCGGTCCAGGAGGCCGGAATACCGATCTTCTTCCACAACAGCAGCCATGCCCTCCATGCGGAGGCGATCTTGGAGTACGCCCAGCCGTATCTGCTGGACGAGGTGGCCCGGGCCTGTCCCCGACTGAAGATGGTCATCGCCAACATGGGAGTCCCGTTCGTCGAGCAGACGTTGTCCATGGTCTCGAAACACGAGAATGTGTTCGCCGACCTGACGATCCGCCCGAGCAAGATCTGGCAGACCTATAATATTGTCGTGGCCGCGCACGAGCGGAATGTGATGGACAAACTTCTCTTCGGCAGCGGCTTTCCGGCCGCGAGTTCTGGAGAATGCATCGAGGCCCTGCTGGGATTCAACATGCTGCTGACCGACACGAAGCTGCCGACAGTCCCTCGGGGCAGCATCCGCAGCATGATCGAGCGGGACTCGCTGGACCTACTGGGCATCCGGCACGTCACCGGCCGGTGATTCGAGGGATCGCCGTCGGCAGACATCCGGGTAATGGATGGATGGCACCTATGGCACAGGGGCGCAAGGCGCCAAGGGAAGCGTGGGGCAGCAGGCTGGGAGTGATCCTGGCCGTCGCAGGCAGTGCGATCGGGCTGGGCAACTTTCTGCGATTCCCCGTCCAGGCGGCCAAGAACGGCGGCGGGGCGTTCATGATCCCCTATTTCATCTCCTTCCTGCTGCTGGGCCTGCCTCTGATGTGGGTCGAGTGGACCATCGGACGGTTCGGCGGCGGGCTCGAGCGGAGCACCGCGCCGGGCATCTTCGAGACCGTCTGGCAGAAGAACCGGTTCATCAAGTACTTCGGCGTCATCGGGATCTTCGGGCCGACGGTCATCTTCATCTACTACACCTACATCGAGTCCTGGCTGCTGGGCTACGCCATCTTCGCCTTGACAGGCAAATGCGCCACGTGCACAGACCAGAGGAGCATGGCGGCCTTTCTCTCGGGCTACCTGGGCTTGGCACAAAACGAGCACTTCTCGAGCATCACTCCGGCGTATCTATTCTTCCTGATTACGTTTGCCATCAACGCCATCGTGCTGTGGCTGGGGCTGCGCGGGGGGATTGAGCGGGTGTGCAAGCTGGGGCTCGTCGTGCTTTTCGCTTTTGCCGTCATGATCCTGGTCCGGGTCCTGACGCTTGGCACGCCGGACCCTGCCCAGCCTGCCTGGAATGTCCGCGATGGGTTCGGGTTCCTTTGGAATCCCCGCTGGGCGGATCTCAAACAAGCCAAGGTCTGGCTGGCCGCTGCCGGACAGGTCTTCTTCACCCTCAGTGTCGGTTTCGGTGTGATTCTGACCTACGCCAGCTATCTGCGCAAGCAGGACGACGTGGCCCTCTCGGGTCTGACGGCTGCGACGACCAATGAGGTTGCGGAGGTGATCCTCGGCGGCAGTATTGTGATTCCGGCGGCGTTTGCGTTCTTCGGTCCGCACGGTACGATGGAGATCGCGGAAGGCGGGGCGTTCAACCTGGGCTTCGTCACGATGCCGCTGGTGTTGCAGAAAGTGGCATTTGGCCAGTTCTTCGCCTTTGCGTGGTTCTTCCTGCTGTTCATTGCCGGTGTCACCAGCTCTATTTCTCTGGCTCTGCCCGCGATTGCGTTTCTCCAGGACGAGTTCAACCTGGATCGCAAGACCGCGTGCATTCTGTTCGCCATCGTGACCTTCAATCTGTGCCAGGTTGTCATCTTCTTCAACGGTCAAGGCGTGCTCGACGAGATGGACTTCTGGGGGGGGACGTTCTGCGTCGTCGTCTTTGCACTGGTGGAGGTGGTCCTGTTTGCCTGGGTGTTCGGGATGGATAAGGCGTGGGGAGAACTGCACAGCGGCTCGGACATTCGCATTCCGCAGGTCTATCGATTCATCATCAAGTACATCACGCCGCTGTTCCTAATCCTGATTCTCGGTTCGTACTTCGTCCAACAGGGCAAGCCGATGCTGCTGCTGGAGAACACGCCCAGGGAGAAGGTGCCGTTCATCATCGGGACTCGTGTACTGCTGATTGATCTGTTTGCCGCGCTGGCATTCCTGGTCTGGCTGGCCTGGCGGAAGCGCGAGGCCAAGGAGGCGACGACATGACGACCACAGGGTGGGCCTTCCTGATCATCAGTTGGGGCATGATCCTCGGGCTGACCGTGTTTTGCCTGAGCCGGACCCTGCGGAAGAAGCCCTGATCGGGACTCTGCCCGGCCGCGTCTACTTGGGCTTGAAGCCTTTGACCCGGTCGCTGGTGTACTTGCCGATCGCCTTTTCCAGGTCCACCTCGGTGATGTTCGCGAGCGTGCAAAGCCACGCGAAGACGTCCGCGAATTCCTCCTCCATATTGGCCCGGTCGTTGTTCTGGGCCAGGGCCGTGGACAATTCACCGACCTCCTCGACGAACCACATGAAAGTGCGCGGCACGCCACGCTCCTGATCTCGTTCCTTGTATCTGCGAGCGATCAGCTCCTGGAACTCACGGATTTGCATGGCGTGCGCGCACCCCAACTTGTCGTGAAAGAATCACCTCACTGCCGTCCGGCGGCCGAACGCGTCGAACCCGCGATTCTACTTGCTGCCGATCAGGGCGGAGAGCTTCGTCTTCTGGAAGACACCCTTGGCCTGGGCGATCGCTTTGTTGTACGTCTGCTCGGCCCGGATGCTGTACGGGTCATTGCCGGCCTGATCGGTCAGGTTCAGCTCGCCCGTGAGCGGGCCGTCCACCGCCTCGATCACCTCGAGCATCGTGATCTTGGTCGTGGGCTTGGCCAGGGAGAAGCCGCCGCGAGGGCCTCGTTTGCTCCGCAGCACATTGGCCCGAACCAACTGCTGGAGGATCTTCAGGAGATATTCCAGGGGGATGTCGTACTGGTTGGAAATGTCTTGCGACAAGACCACGCCATCGCCCTGATTCTTGGCGATGTACCCGACGGCCAACAATGCATATCCGGTGGATCTGCTTACTCTCATTGTCTTCTCCTTCCATACACCAGGAATTTGTCAAAAGATAAAAATGCGCCATGCGAGCGGTGTATCAACAGGACCGTCAGAGACGGCCTCGTTACCCGCATTGTGCCCGAATCACCTCCGAGAATCTCTATCCCTGTCATGGTGTCCGGCACGTGTGTAGCCCGCCCCCGCGGGCGGACAGAACCGCACCGACACGGAAATCAACCTATAGCGACAACCCCGTACGTAGGCGATACACCCCACACAACCGTTGCCTGCGAGGCGTCGCCGCCAACCGCGGTCGCCCCGACAATATCCGACGTAATTATCCATTGTTGACTTCAAATGGCAAGAGTTTTGTAGACAAAAATCCGGAATTTATCCAACGCCGGCGCAATTAACTGCCGAAATACCGTTGGTTTTGCCCGGCCGGTCGGATCTCCGTGCAAAAGGCTTGACAGGGTCCGCCGGGGCTCTTAGGATTGCCGCGTTTATGGTGATGGTTGCTCGGGAGACCGTTATGGCTGCCATTCAGCCGCGTATCAGTGTTGAGTATAAAGACGATGCGACAATTGTCGCCTTCACAGACGAGAAGATTCTGGAGGAGACGGACGTTCGCGACTTGCGAGAGGCGGTCGAATCCGTCGTCGAGCAGGCCCCGGGAATTCACCTCGTCCTGGATTTCCGTCATGTCAAATTCCTTTCATCCGCCGTGCTCGGTCTGCTGATCCGGATCAGCAAGCGAGTCTACGAGCAGGATGGAGAACTGAGGCTCTGCAATATCCATCCGGGGATTCACGAGGTGTTCAAGATCACCCGGCTGACCAATGTGTTTGAGATCTATGAGGATGTGAACAGCGCAACGCGCAGCTTTTCCGAGCACCGATAATCATCGCGGCTCGTGACGCCTGCGTGAGCCCCCAAACAAAGCGCCCCGGCGGGGATTGCCCCCGGGTATTCGAACGAGAAGGTGGACGGTTATGGCGGCTGAGACGCCGGTCAAATGTTCGCTTGTGGTCAAGAGTGAACCGTCGGCCTTGGGCAAGCCGTGTCGCCAGATCCTGGCGACGCTCAATGCCCAGGGCTACAGTCAGGACGATCTGTTTGCTGTTCATTTGGCTCTGGAGGAGGCCTTTCTCAATGCCGTCAAGCACGGCAACAAGATGGATGCGACCAAGAGAGTGACGGTCGAGTACTCGGTGGACCAGGAGAAGGTGGAAATCAGCATCACCGACGAGGGGGACGGATTCGATCCGCGTGGAATCCCGGATCCTCGCGTGGGCGCCAACCTGTACCGGCCGGAGGGTCGGGGCCTGCTCCTGATGGGCGCCTACATGCACGTCGTGGAATACAACTCGCGGGGCAACAGTCTTCACATGGTCAGGTACAAGGGGCGTCCGGCTCCGGAACGCAGCAGCCCGCCTGCTGGTTGAGCGGCCTCCTGACGGTTTCTCCTATCTCCGCACCCTCCTCGTATCGTACCGCCTGGCGGAGCCGTAAGGCCCCATAACCATCCCGATGGGTTGTCTCCCATGGTCCCTGCCGGGCGGAAAACGGCCACGGGACACCCTCTTCTGCGAAGATCGCAAAGCGCGAGTCCCTTCTGGCCGACATCCTTCCCGTGGACACTTGCTGTTCCTGCAGTGAAGGAGTCGATCGAATGGATCTGTGCAATACGAAGGCGTCCGATACGCATGACCTGACCGAACAGATTGCCCGAGAGGTCTTCGACGTTCTGCCCGACCGGGGACCGATGCTGGTCATCATGGACCGCGACGGAGAATGCTGGTTCAGCCATCCGGAGGAGTTCGCCTCGCTGGGTGTCGCCGATACGCTTCTCCAGGATCTCCGGGCCAAGGTGGACGACGGAGCCGAGCCGGTGATCACCCAGGTGGGCGAGACCAGCGTGACCATGGCGCAGCTCGCGACGGACCAGACCCAATGCGGGTATGTGGTGGTTGTACTCCCGCAGTACAGTCCGGAATCGGCGCTGACCCACATCGATCTGGTCGAGACTCTCATCAACGAGGTCACTCTGATCGGCAGGCTGGTCGAGAAGACCGCGATCCTGGCCCGCGGGCACGTCAATCACTATCGCGGGCTGGCGTTTTCAGTCAACTGACCGATCCTGGCTCACCGGTCGTTGGACAACCGCACAGGCTGCGAGCCGGCGCCGCAGAATCGCAGAATATCGCCGCGACTTTTTGGGTTGGCGTCCAGTTCCCCGGCCGCTATAATACAAAAGAAGCATTCCGCAAGCGTCTGCGGCGTGCGCGAATGGGATCGGACTGTGGGATCGGGACAGTGGAGTGAAGTTTCAGGTTTTCAGAGACGGCAAGGCAGTCAACGATTTTTCTCTGTCCGGCGCCTACCTGTTCGGCACGGATGGCATCAGCATTCGCCGGGCCAAGATTGTCTTTTCGGACGGCTGCGTCGAGTGCATCCGGCCGAACCCGGAGACCGCCGGTCTGGCTCTGCTCTGGCCGATCGAGGATTTCGGCAAGATCCTCCTGCCAACGACCTGCCTGCCCGACAGAGAACGACCCTACATCCTCAATGTCGAGCTGGCGCGCGCGAAGCTCATGCAGATCACGAACCGGCGCGAGGACTGGTCGTTCTTCGACAACGTCGAGGGCCTGGAGGAGATCGCCAAGCAGTCCCAGGATCTGTTCGTCAGGGCGATCCAGTGCATCAAGGATGCGTCCAAAGCCTCGCAACTGGCTGATGCCTCGCTGCGGAAGGCCACGATCTACTCGGAGAAACTGGCGGTTCGCCAGGGCAAGTCGCTGTTCGACAAGCGGCGCAAGAGTCCCGGGTTCGGGCGGGGCTGCATGGGCTGTCGAGTGGACCCCAACCTCCTGGCGAAGCCGCAGTACATGGACCGCCTGCTGGAGTCTTTCGCCTCGGTCACGCTGCCCATCAACTGGGCGAGGGTCGAGCCCCGCCAGGGCCATTTCGATTTCTCGCTGATCGACAGTTGCATGGCGATCCTGAATCACAAGAAGCTCGTGATCTCCGCCGGACCCCTGCTGCGCTTCACGGAGGACCAGATCCCCGAATGGCTGCTCCAGTCCGGGGCCGGGTTCGAGAAGATGCGAGAGCTGGCCTACCAGTTCGTCTCCAAGGTGGTTGCCCGCTACGCCCAGGTCGTGCATCGCTGGTATGTCATCAGCGGCCTGAATGCGTACAACCAGTTCAATTTCAATTTCGAGCAGATTCTCGAGATGACCCGCGCCGCCAACATGGCCGTGCGGGCCGCCGGCAGCAGGGCGGTTCGAATCGTCGAAGTGAGCAGTCCGTGGGGCGAGTACTACGCGACGACGCCCAGCAGCATCCCCCCCTTCGTCTACATGGACATGGTGGTGCAGAGCGGGACGAGCTTCGACGCCTTTGGCCTGCAGGTCCGCTTTGGCAAGGACGAATCGGGGCTGCACCTGCGAGACATGATGCAGATCTCCTCGATTCTGGATTGCTTCGCTCTCATCGCCAAACCCCTGTACGTCACGGACGTCGAGATTCCCAGCAAGCAGGGCAAGGGCAAGTTCGATGCCGAGCACGCCGGCGTCTGGCACCGACGGTGGGATCAGGGCCACCAGGGACAATGGCTCGAGCGGTTCTACAGGGTCGCCATGAGCAAGCCTTTCGTCGAGGCGGTGAACTACGGCAGTCTGGCCGACGGCGATGGCGGCGCGATCGCCCATAGCGGCCTGCTCACCCAGGACCTGGAACCCAAGGAATCCCTTGAGGTTCTCAAGAAGATGCACTTATCGGTTCTCAGGCGATAGGACCGTGCGTTTGTGATGGGCGGCATCCCATGGGGCAGCGAGCATTGGGACATGACAAGATGCTTGACGCGGCCCAGTCTCTGGGGTTTCTGGTTGGGTCCTGCGTCTGCGCGGTCTTGGCGGCGGGTTTTGCGGTCCGCACCCTACAGCCTGGCGTGGTGGAGTGGAAGCCTCTGCCCGAGGGGCGAATCAATCCCAATGAAGCCCCGGCTGCCAGTCTGTCGCGTCTGCCGGGCATCGGTCCGGCCCGGGCGCGAGCCATCGTGAATCTTCGCACCAGCCTTCGGGATCGGAGCGAGCACCAGCCGGCATTCCAAAACGCAGGCGATCTGGGCCAGGTCGAGGGGATCGGTCCTGCCACCATCAAAGGGATTCGCCCATGGTTGCGATTCGATCCCTCGGCTACGGCTGGCAACGAACTCCAGGGCGACTAGTCTGCTGGCGTGTGCCGGAACGCTGCTCTCGATTTGACGGTCACTGGCCCGCATGGTAGAATAGAGAAAAGGCGGGCCGGAAGAACGAAGTGGCTTCTGCCCGGTCAACGAGAGGAGAAGTCGTCTCGCCCGCAGAGCATTCGGACAGGAGGAATACGTGAAAAGGTCTTTTGGGGCATTGAACTGTGCCGTCCCGGCCATACTCTCCATCGCCACGATGATCCTCTTTGCCGTCGGGGAGAGTCGGGCTGCCGACCCGGTCCCGGTGGTGATCAACGAGGTCCTGGCGTCCAACGGCAGGTGTCTGGCCGATCCCCAGGGGGAATACGACGACTGGATCGAGCTGTACAATCCGAGTGATTTCCCGGTCGACCTGGGAGGGATGTACCTGACGGACGACCTGGAAACGCCGACTCGGTGGCAGTTTCCCTCCGATGACGCGGTGGCGACGACCATTGCCGCACACGGCTATCTGCTCATCTGGGCCGATGGGGATGTGACGGACTCGGGCCTGCACGCGGATTTCAAGCTCAGCGCCGAGGGCGAAACCATCGCCTTGTACGACCGCGACGGCTCAACCCTGATCGACAGGATCAGCTTCCCGGTTCAGACTACGGACATATCCTACGGCCGGATTCCCGATGCCAGCGACACGTGGATGCCCTTGGCCTATCCGACGCCCGAGTCGGGGAACTTCAGCATCTACCAGGGCGTTGTCGAGGGTCTGCAAATCAGTCCCGAACGAGGTTTCTACGACGGCGCGATTCAGGTCACGATTACCTGTCCCACGGAGGGGACGATGATCTACTACACGGTGGATGGCAGCGATCCCTACTCGCCGACCCGGATGCGGCCTGTCGCCGCGGCCTCTGTCTACACAGGGCCGATCTCCGTGTCGAAGACGACCTGTCTGCGGGCGGTGGCGGTCAAGAACCTGTGGAGTCCCTCGCCCGTTGCGACCTCCACGTACCTCTTCGTCGGGGACGTGGTCAAGCAATCGCCGCAGGGGGAGCGACCCAGCGCGGCCTGGCCCTCCGGCAGCGTGAACGGCCAGACCATCAACTACGGCATGGACCCCGACGTGGTCAACGATGCCCGGTACAAGGACCTGATGGACGATGCCTTGCTGGCGATCCCGTCGGTCTCGCTGGTCACGGACCTGGCGAATCTCTTCGACAGTGCGACGGGTATCTACGTGAACGCCAGCAGCCAGGGAACGTCCTGGGAGCGACCGGTCTCCGTAGAACTGCTCTATCCCGACGGAACGGAGGGCTTCCAGGTGAACGCGGGCCTGCGAATCCGAGGGGGCTACAGCCGCAGCGGCAGCAATCCCAAACATGCCTTCCGCCTGTTCTTCCGCGCGGACTACGGCATGCCGAAGCTTGACTATCCGCTCTTCGACGACGAGGGGGTCGGCGAATTCGAGGGAGTGGATCTCCGCACGAGTCAGAACTACTCCTGGAGCTACGAGGGCGGCAACAGCGACAGCCATGACACGTTCGTTCGGGAGGTCTTCTCGCGGGATACGCAGCGGGACATGGGCCAGCCGTACACGCGGAGCCGCTACTACCATCTGTATATCAACGGACAATACTGGGGGCTCTACCAGACCCAGGAGCGGTCGGAGGCATCCTATGCCGCGTCCTACTTCGGCGGCGACAAGGACGACTACGACGTCATCAAGTCCAGGGCCGGCAACGGCGGCTACGACATCGAGGCCACCGACGGCGTCCTCGACAACTGGCGCACGCTCTGGGATGCCTCGAAGTCCGGATTCGCCAGCGACACGACCTACTACCGCGTCCAGGGCCTAAATCCGGACGGCACGCCCAACGCGGCCTACCCGAAACTGCTCGACGTCGACAACCTGATCGACTACATGCTCTGCACATACTATGTGGGCGATCCCGACGGTCCGGTCAGCGCGTGGGCCCGCGTGGCGAACAACTTCTACGCCGTCTACAATCGCGTCCAGCCCGATGGGTTCAAGTTCTTCCGCCATGACGGGGAGCACTCCCTGTACTCGGTGAATGAATCGCGTCTGTTTGACGCGACGACGACTGCGGTGGGCTCATCCTTCAATCAGTCCAATCCGCTGTGGCTGCACACGCACCTGATCCTCCATCCCGAGTATCGGATGCGGTTCGTGGACCGCATTTACAGGCACTTCTTCAACAGCGGGGTACTGACGCCGGACGTTTGTGCCGCTCGTTTCATGGCCCGCGCCGAGCAGATCGATACCGCGATCATCGCGGAATCCGCCCGCTGGGGCGACTCCAAACGGAGCAAGCCCAGGACGAGGGACGACGACTGGTTGCCCGACATCGAAGGGATGGTTTCCAACTACTTCCCGCGTCGGACGAATATCGTCCTGAACCAGTTCAAGACGGCGGGCTGGTATCCGAGCTTCGATCCGCCGACCTTCAGCCGGCATGGCGGCTATCTGGACGCGGGCGCCACAATCTCCCTCCAGGGCGGAGTCGGAGCGATCTGGTACACCCTGGACGGCAGCGACCCTCGCGTCCCGGGATCGACGCCGGAGCAGGGGGACGAGGGGCTCCTGGTCGCGGAGGCGGCGTTCAAACGGGTCCTGGTTCCCACTGCGGCCATCGGCGACGCCTGGCGCGGCGGCGCCGCCTTCGATGATTCCGCCTGGACCAGGGGAACCGGCGGCGTCGGTTTCGAGCGGGGCACGGGATACGAAAACTACATCCAGATCGATGTCGAGAGCCAGATGTACAACAGGAACGCGAGCTGTTACGTGCGTATCCCGTTTGACGTCACGGCTGACGATCTCGCGTCCTTGGCCGGCCTGACGCTGAGCGTTCGATGCGACGATGGGTTCATCGCCTATCTCAATGGAACGGAGATCGCGAGGAAGAACTTCACCGGTACGCCCGCGTGGAACTCCGCCGCCAGCGCATCGAATCCCGACGAGTCTGCCAAGGTCTTCGAGTCGTTCAATGTCACCGCCTATCTCTCCAGTCTGAAAGTGGGCGCGAACCTCCTGGCCGTCCAGGCGATGAATCAGTCGACCAGTGGCTCAGACTTCCTCTTCTGTGTCCAACTGACGAGCCAGTCGGATTCGCCGGACGCCACCCCCAGCGGCATTGCCGAAACCGCCCTGCGGTACACCGGGCCGATCACCCTCTCGCAGAGCACGCGCGTGAAGGTCCGCTCTCTCAACGGGAGCGTCTGGAGTGCCCTGAACGAGGTCGTGTTCGCGGTCGGACCGGTGGCCGAGAACCTGCGGATCAGCGAGATCATGTACCATCCTGCGGACGATCCGAACGCGGAGTTCATCGAGCTGACCAACGTTGGTGATACGACGATCAACCTGAATCTGGTCCAGTTCACGAGGGGAATCCGGTACACGTTCTCAAGCTCCGAGCTGTCTCCAGGCGGTTACTGCCTGCTCGTGCGGGACCTCGCTTCCTTCAAGGCTTGCTATGGCGACCAACTGCCCGTCGTCGGACAGTACACAGGGAATCTGGCGAATGGCGGCGAGAGGATCGAGCTGCTTGACGCCGGCGGCGAGGTCATCGAGAGCTTCAAGTACAGGGACGACTGGTTCGACCTGACGGATGGCGCCGGTTTCTCGCTGACGGTCCTGGACCCGGCCAGCCGTGCCGACCTCAACGACCGGAGCGCCTGGTGGCCCAGCATCCACATCGGCGGCTCGCCCGGCGCCTCGGGCAACTGACAGTCTGGAACGGGGTTGCCGCCCAAGAGCCCAGCCAGAACACGCTCTTACGATCCTGTCGTCCCGAAGCCCGGCCGAACGATCTGGGCGGCGATCCAGAGGCCGCCCCTGGTCTTGGCCCAGTTCCTTCGCTGTCCCTCAGGATGATAACGTGTGCACAGGACACGTCCCCCCTGTAGCGCGACACGCCCTGTGGGATCGATCCCCACCTCCGCGGGAATGACAGACCTGTGATATCGCCGATGGATTGCCGGGCCGCGGAGGCGTCGGTATAATGCGGTGCCAAGACCCGGCCTCGGCCGGGTCGGAATACGAACAAGATGGAGATGTCCACATGCTAGCAGAGAGGCCTTGTCGATTGCGCAGGACCTGGATGGGTGTATTGATCGCCGGTTGTGTTGTCGTGGGTTCCTGTGCGGCCCAGATCGAGGCGACCCACACGTTCGCCATCGGCGACGAGAACTTCCTTCTGGACGGCCAGCGTCTGCAAATCCGCTGCGGGGAGATCCACTTCGCCCGCGTGCCTCGCGAGTACTGGGGACATCGGCTGGGGCTGTGCAAGGCGATGGGCCTGAATACCGTGTGTGCGTACCTGTTCTGGAATCTGCACGAGTGGGAGCAGGGAAAGTACGACTGGTCGGGGCAGGCGGACGCCGCGGAGTTCTGCCGGCTGGCGCAGCAGGCAGGGTTGTGGGTGATCCTGCGTCCCGGCCCGTACGCCTGTGCCGAGTGGGAAGGGGGCGGGCTGCCCTGGTGGCTGCTCAAGAAGCCGGACATCAAGCTGCGGAGCCGCGATCCGGACTTCATGGCCGCCTGCAAGGGCTGGCTCGAGGAGGTCGGGCGGGTCCTGGGACCCATGCAAGTCACACGCGGCGGTCCCATCCTCATGGTCCAGGTCGAGAACGAATACGGCTTCTACGGCGACGACGTCCGGTACATGGGCGAGATGAAGCAGGCCCTGGTCGATGGCGGCTTCGACGTCCCGCTGTTCGCGTGCAATCCGCCGTATGCCCTCCGCAAGGGGTTCCGCAACGACCTGTTCAACGTCGTCAACTTCGGTAAGGACCCTGAGGGCGGGTTCAAAGCCTTGCGGGAGGTCCAGCCCAAAGGGCCGCTCATGTGCGGCGAGTTCTATCCCGGCTGGTTCGACACCTGGGGCTTCCCACACCACCTGGGCAACACGCCGCAATACCTCGCGGACCTGGAGTACATGCTCAAGAACAACGCGTCGTTCAGCATCTACATGGCCCACGGCGGCACCACGTTCGGCCTGTGGTCCGGTGCGGATCGGCCCTTCAAGCCCGATACCTCCAGCTACGATTACGATGCGCCCATCAGCGAGGCCGGCTGGATCGGCGAGAAGTTCCAGCTCACGCGGGACCTGATGGCCAGGCACCTGCTGCCGGGCGAGACGATCCCCGAGCCGCCCGCCGCGAATCCGGTGACCGCGATTGTCCGCTTCGAGCTGACCGAGTCCGCCGCAGTCTTCGACAACCTGCCGACGCCGGTCGTGGACAAGGCTCCTCGCAACATGGAAGCCTACAACCAGGGTCGAGGGTGCATCCTGTACCGAACGACCGTGCCCGCCGGCCCCGCGGCCCAACTGAGCGCCAGGGAGATTCGCGATTTCGCCTGGGTCTTCCTGGATGGAAGACTTGTCGGGACGATGGACCGACGGTCTCAGCAGTACCGCGTGCAAATCCCTCGTCGCCGGGTGTCCTCGCGCCTCGATATTCTGGTCGAAGCGATGGGGCACATCAACTTCGGACCCGAAGTACACGACCGCAAGGGCCTGCACGCGCCGGTGACGCTCAAGGCCGCAGACGCGGCGGCTGTCGAGCCCGGCCCGTGGCAGGTGTATCGCTTGCCCCTGGAGGGACCCATGCTCGAGAATCTGCGATGGAAGCTGGGCAAGACGAGGGGTCCTGCGTTCTGGAGGGGCACGTTCAATGTAGCCAAGCCCGCCGACACCTTCCTGGACGTTCGCACATGGGGCAAGGGCGTCCTCTGGGTCAACGGTCGGTGCATGGGCCGGTTCTGGAACATCGGGCCGACACAGACGATGTACGTGCCTGGACCCTGGCTCCAGTCCGGGCGGAACGAAGTGATCGTGCTGGACCTGCTCGGGCCGAGCGAGCCGGTGCTGGCCGGCCTGGAGGAGCCGATCCTGGATCAGCTCCGGCCGGAACTCGATTTCGCCAAGAAGGTTCAGCAGTCTGTCCTGACGATTGAAGGCGTGCAGCCAGTCCACAGCGGTACGTTCGCTCCTGGACCCGCAGCCCAGGACGTTCGATTCGCCATGTCCGCGCAGGGTCGCCAGTTCTGCCTGGAAACCCTGAGCGCCATCGACGGCAAACCCTTCGCCGCGGTCGCGGAAATCGACCTCCTGGATGGGGCGGGGCAGCCCATCCCGCATACCGTCTGGACGATAGCCTACGTGGACAGCGAAGAACGGATCAGCGAGGACGGCTCGGCGCTCAACGCCATCAACGGCCAGACCGCCGATTTCTGGCACACCGAGTGGAGCCAGGCCCAGCCGGGCCATCCGCATCGACTGGTTATCGACCTGGGTCAGGCAGCCACGATCACCGGCTTCCGCTACACCCCCCGACCGGGCAACGACTCGGTCGGCGGCAGGATCAAGGAGTACCGCGTGTACGTTGGCGACTCGCTGGCCAAGCCGACGGCACAGTAGGGGAGTCTGGAGTTGCGGGTTTGAGGTGGCAGGAGTCAAAGACGGTCTGTACCGCTTCCGACTTTACGCCCCCACCCTCGAACTTCAAGGGATAACGCCTCGCGGCGTGTCTTGCCAAAATCCTCCTTGCTCTTGGCTTGCGGCGCGGTATACTTGGGGAATACGGGCCGTTGTGTCCGCCTGGTGGGCAAGGGCTGTGCGGAATCGCAGTCCGGCTCTTCCAAATACAGGCCGTCCATTTCACTCCAGAATTCACGATTTCTTCAACCGACGGCCGAGAGGGTTCGGGGCCCGCAGCAGCGTCGAGTACTTCAGATTCGAAGGGTGTTCTGCCGTGACCGAGACCGATTCATTTGGACCATTACTCACGTTGGAAGGAGGATCGTCATGTGTAAGAAACTGTCTGGGCGAGCATCTTGTGCATCAAACTCCCGAGTCCTGTGGCTGGTGGCAGTCGCCATCGGGTGGATGATGACCGGGTACGGCGGCATGGCCATCGGGCAGGTCGTCGGCGTGGATGATCCGATGGACATGGCCGATTCGAGCGGCGACATCAAGCGTATCGAGGCTTGGGTGGACGAAGGGAACCTGAATCTGACGATGACGGTGTACGGTGTCTTCGCGCCTTCGGTCGATGAAACGCCGGCCGGCATGACCAATCGGTACTACTACCATTGGCTCCTCGATACGGACAACAATCCGGATACCGGTTACCACAACTCCGAGTATGAGGGCAATCCGACGCGCCTGCAAACCCCCATTGGTGTTGATTTGATGGTCCAATTCGGCTGGCGCAACGGCGCCACCAACGGCGTGTACGCGTACACCTTGGATCCATCGACCGGAGATGAGGTGGAGCTGTTTGAGGGCTACGAATACACGATTGACGGCGACACGATCCACGCGGTCATCCCCTTGGCGGATTTGGGACTGACTCCCGACGGCACCATCGCAGTGTCGGCATTCCAGGAAGGCGCATCCAACGGATGGCAGTGCGATTGGGTCGAATCGGTTGTGCTGCCCTTGACGGTCGTTCGGGCCTTCAATCCTATCCCGCCAACGGACAGCGACGATATCCCGTGTGATGTGATCCTTGGTTGGTCGGCCGGCCGTCATGCCGTAGCCCACGATGTCTACCTGGGGACGGTCTTCACCGACGTCAACGACGCCAGCCGGACCGATCCCCGCGGCGTCCTGGTCAGTGAGGGACAGGCCGATGCGACCTTCGATCCGGAAGGGTTGCTGGACTTCGGTACGACGTACTACTGGCGAATCGATGAGGTCGGCGGCGCCCCGGAGAACACGATCGACAAGGGCCAGGTCTGGACCTTCACGACGGAACCCTATGCCTACCCGATCACCGGCGTCATCGCCACCGCCAGCACGTACGAGCCCGGCATGGGGCCGGACAATACGGTCAATGGCTCCGGATTGGATGCCGACGACGGGCATTCCACCGACCTGGAGGATATGTGGGTAACCCGCGGCGGCCTGCCGGTCTGGATTCAGTTCGAGTTCAAGCAGGCCTACAAAATCTACGAGATGTGGGTCTGGAATTCAAACTACGTGCTTGAGGACCTAATGGGTCTCGGCGCCCGAAACGTCACAATCGAGTACTCCGAGGACGGCCAGTCGTGGACGCCTTTGGCCGGCGTGCCCGAATTCGCGCAGGCGTCCGGTTTGTCGGGCTACACGCCGAATACGACGGTCGATTTCGGCGGCGTCCTGGCCAAGTTCGTCAGGCTGACGATCGAAAGCTGCTGGAGCGGCAGCAGCTCTGGGCAGGCCAGCCTGAGCGAGGTGAGGTTCTTCTACATCCCGGTTCAGGCGTTCGGACCCGATCCGCAGGACGATGCCACGGACGTCAGCGTCGAAGTCAAGCTGGACTGGCGGCCCGGACGGGAGGCAACCTCGCACACGGTCTATCTCAGCGAGGACGAGACTGCCGTCGCGGACGGGACCGCGGCAGCCGAGACCGTGACCGACCATGGGTACGTCCCCTCGTTTCTGAATCTCGCGACAGAGTACTTCTGGAGAGTGGATGAAGTCGGCGACGCCGGAACCTACGCGGGCAACGTTTGGAGCTTCACTACCGAAGCATACGTGGTTATCGACGACTTCGAGAGCTACAACGACACCGACCGGTGCATCTACGACACCTGGATTGACGGCTATGCCACGAAGACGAACGGTTCGACCGTCGGGTATATAGAATCCAAGGGCGGGACATTCGGCGAGCGGACCGTCCTCCACGGCGGGAGACAGTCGATGCCCCTGTTCTACGACAACACGAAGTCGCCGTATTACTCGGAGGCGGAGCGGACGTTCGATTCGTCCCAGGACTGGACCGCCCGCGGGGCCGATACCCTGCGCCTGTACTTCCGAGGCGTCGCCGCGTCGGAAGGCAACTCGGCGCAGGGCCTGTATGTGACGGTGAAGGACAAGTCGGACAAGTCGAAGACGGTTACGAACGCCGATGCGGCGGCGACAACCGCGACCGAGTGGCAGCAGTGGGAGATCCCGCTGAGCGAGTTTGCATCGGTCGGTGTGAAGGTCTCCGCAGTCCAGGCGCTAGCGATTGGCGTGGGCAACAGGACCAATCCGACCGCTGGCGGCACGGGTGTTGTCTACATCGACGATTTCGGTTACGGCCGGCCCCTGCAATAGACATACGCGGCCTTGTTCCGCCGCGGTGACGCGGTGTGATCCGCGAAAGCCCTTTGTGCGGCGAGGACATCTTGCCGGTGTCCGCCTGTCTTCGTAGGATAGTGCAGGCGCAGGTGGGATGTCCCCGCCGCGATGTCCGTCACGACTGGTTTGGAAAGGGCTTTCGATGGTCGGGCCGAGCGTTTTCGAGAGACTGCGGGCGGGCTGTGTGATCCCGGCGCATCCACTGGCCTTGACGCCCGAGAGCCAACTCGACGAGCGGCATCAGAGGGCCCTGACTCGGTACTACCTCGCCGCCGGAGCGGGCGGGCTGGCCGCAGGCGTTCACACGACCCAGTTCGCCATCCACAATCCGAAGGTGGGTCTGTATAGACCAGTGCTGGAACTGGCGATACGCACCGCGAGAGAATCTGTCGCCACTGCGGGAGTCGAGCCGCCGATCATGATCGCAGGCCTGGTGGGGGACACCGCCCAGGCCGTCCGCGAGGCGAGACTCGCGGACGATCTGGGATACCACCTGGGTCTGCTCTCGCTGACCGCCCTGCGGGGGAAGTCTATCGATGACCTGATCGAACACGCCAGGCAGGTCGCCGAGGTCATTCCGATCATGGGTTTCTACTTGCAGAGCACGATCAGCGGCATGACGTTGCCGAAGGAGTTCTGGTCCCGCCTGGTGGAAATCCCGAACGTCCGTGCGGTGAAGATCGCTCCGTTCAACCGGTACCAGACTTTGGATGTCCTGGAGGCGGTCGCGCAATCCGGGCGGAAGGACGACATCGCCCTATACACAGGCAACGACGACAACATCCTGCTCGATCTGGCGACCCGCTACGTCTTCCGGACCCAGCAGGGCGACGTGGCGCTTGGCATGGCAGGCGGCCTCCTGGGCCAGTGGGCCTGCTGGACGAAACGGGCGGTCGAGCACCTGGCCCGGATCAAAGAGATTCGCCGGAAGGACAGCTCGATCCCGATGGACCTCCTCACACTGGCCGGCCAGATGACCCTGGCGAACAAGGCGATCTTCGACGCGGATCACGCCTTCGCAGGCTGCATCCCAGGCATCTCCTACGTCCTGAAATGCCAAGGACTCATGGACCACATCCGCATGCTGGACCCCGCGGACCGGCTCTCGACGGGCCAGACCGAGCAGATCGACGAGATCATGCGTCACTATCCGCACCTGACCGACGACGAGTTCGTCGCGGCCAATCTGGAGACCTGGCTGGCTCCATAGACGGTCGGCAGGGGATTTGAATTCTGCCGTCGCCTGTGGTATCCTGAGTGGCGGATCGACCCGGAAGGCGTGGGCAGGGCGGCCTGGCACCCATCGCCGGCAGACACAGCGTAAGGAGGCACGGCATGAGCGGCATCTTCGGCGTCGTATCGAAGCAGGATTGCGCGGAACTCCTCTTCTACGGGACCGACTATCATAGTCACCTGGGCACGGAGTATGGCGGCCTGGCGATCCTCGGGGAGGGCTTCGCACGCCAGATCCACGACCTCCGTCAGAGCCAGTTCAAGTCGAAGTTCTTCCAGGACATCGGCCGCATGCACGGCAACAAGGGGATCGGCGTCGTCAGCGGCATGGACGAGCAGCCCATCTACCTGAATTCGCGATTCGGGCCGTTCTGCCTGGTCACCAGCGGTATCGTGGAAAACGCCGAGGAACTGGCCGCCGCGATGCTCAAGAAGGGAGTGTCTTTCAGCGAGGTCAGCCCGCGAGGCGTCAACGCGACGGAACTGATCGCCAAGCTCATTACACGAGGGACGGACCTGGTGGATGGAATCGAGAAGGTCTTCGACCTCATTGAGGGCTCCTGCTCGCTCCTGCTGCTCCACCGGGCGGGGATCTACGCCGCGAGGGACCGATTCGGGTACATGCCTTTGATCGCCGGGAAAGGGCCCAACGGATGGGCCATCACGACGGAGACCTGTGCCTTCGCGAATCTGGGCTTCGAGGTCGTCAAGTACCTGGAGCCGGGGGAGATCGTCCTGCTGAACGAGGACGGGATCATGCAGCGCAGGCCCGGCCGGGGCAGGACGCAGCAGATCTGCACGTTCCTCTGGATCTACACCGGCTTTCCCGCTTCCAGCTACGAGGGCGTCAACGCGGAGATTGTCCGGGAGCGGTGCGGTCGCTACCTGGCCCGGCGCGACAAGGACATCCATGCGGACTTGGTTTCCGGCGTGCCCGATTCGGGCCTTTCCCACGGCCTGGGGTATGCGATGGAGTCCGGGATTCCCTTCCGCCGGCCGCTCGTGAAATACACCCCCGGCTACGGGCGGAGCTACACGCCCCCATCCCAGCAGACGCGGGACCTGATCGCCAGGATGAAGCTCATCCCGATCAAAGAAGTGATCGACGGGAATCGGATTGTAGTCTGCGAGGACTCCATCGTCCGAGGAACCCAATTGAAGAACTTCGCGATCGCCAAGCTCTGGAGCTGCGGCGCCAAGGAGATCCACGTTCGGCCTGCGTGTCCGCCCTTGATGTTCCCCTGCATGTTCAACCTGTCCACGCGGTCAATTCACGAGCTGGCCGCCCGGCGGGCGATCCGGAGCATCGAAGGCCATGACCTGGCCGACGTGTCGGAGTACATCGACCCTGCGTCGACCAAATACGCACAGATGGTCGATTGGATCGCCAGGGACCTGAGCGTCACCACGCTTCGCTACCAGACCGTGGACGACATGATCAGCGCCGTCGGCCTGCCTCGCCAGAAGCTCTGCCTGTACTGCTGGACGGGACAATGCCCCAAAGCCGCCTGTCCCCACGCCGCCTTCGAGATCGTCGAGACGATGCGATCCTCAGGCAAGAGGAAGGGCGCAAAGGACGAAGTGGACCAGCAGCAGCTCTGGTAGACACGGGAACGACGCGCCGGTCTTGCTGGTTTTACACGGTTTTTACACCGGCAACCTATCTGGCTGATGCAGGTCTTTTTACACGCTCTTTACACATCCGGACCCTCCTCGTGCGTTATAGTTAGTGTGGCAACTGAACGCAACCGTATCCCGCATGATGGAGGCACGAAGATGCACAGGTCCGGATTCGCCCAAGTCGTTATGGCGCTGCTTCTCCTCGCATTGCCATGCTCCTCCCTGGCCCAGATCGAGCACCTTGTCATCCGTCCGCCTGCGACGAACGTCCTTGTGCCGCAGAGCCGTCCGTGGGGGTTCGCTCCCGATCGGCGTAACAACGTCCAAATCACCGAGGTCGGCGTCCGGATCGACATCGTCGAGATGACCGCGACGACCACGGTCGAGCTGCACCTGGAGAACCCCACCTCCCAGCGGCAGGAGGCGGAGCTGATCTTCCCGGTGCCCGACGGCGCCGTGGTGCGAGGCTTCGCCTATGACGGCCCGGGCGGGCAGGTGACCGCCCAGGTCCTGCCCAAGGACGAAGCCCGGCGGATCTACGAGAGTCTGGTTTCGCGGATTCGCGACCCCGCCCTCGTCGAGTTCATCGGATACAACCTCATTCGGTCCAGCGTGTTCCCCATCGAGGCTCACGGCAAGCAGAAGGTCCGCCTGACCTACGAGCATCTGCTCGGCGTGGACGGCTCCCGCGTGGACTACATCTTGCCTCGCACGGAGTCGCTCCAGTACGCGGTGCCGTGGAATGTCACCGTCCGGATCCGGGCCGAGCGTCCGATTTCCACGGTCTACTCGGCGAGCCACAAGCTCGAGATGGAGCGGATCGGCGAGCGAGAAGTGGTACTGAAGATTGCGGCCGGCGCGAGCCGGGAGCCCGGGCCGTTCCGGCTGTCCTATCTGCTCCAGGAAGACGGCGTTACCGCGTCGATCTTCGCCTACCCGGATGAGAAAGTCGGCGGCGGGTACTTCCTCCTGCTGGCCGGCCTGCCCGCCAAGGCGACGCAAGACCCGAACGTGCAGGCGATCAAACGGGAGGTGACGCTCGTGATCGACCGCTCGGGCAGCATGAGAAATGAGAAGATCCAGCAGGTCAAGGAAGCGGCGATGCAGGTCATCGCAGGTCTGCGCCCGGGCGAAGCCTTCAACGTTGTGTTGTACAGCAACAGCATCCAGTGGTTCTCGCCTAAACCCGTCGTCAAGAGCCAGGCTACGGAAGAGGCTGCACGCAAGTACGTCGAGGGCATCACCGCCACGGGCGGCACGAATCTCCACGATGCCCTGCACGCCGCACTGCAGCAGGAGCCGACGGAGGGAATGCTGCCCATCGTGCTGTTTCTCACCGACGGTCTGCCCACGGTGGGCCAGACCTCGGAAGCCGCCATCCGCGATCTGGCGGCAAAATCGAACCCGCACCGCCGACGGATCTTCACCTTCGGCGTGGGCTTCGACGTCAACGCGCCCCTGCTGGAGAAGATCGCCGACCAATCCCGAGGACGGGCGGAGTTCGTCCTGCCCAAGGAGGACGTGGAGGCGAAGGTCGGCGCGGTGTTCAATCAACTGACCGGGCCGATCCTGGCGGAGCCCGAGCTGCGGATCACGGATTCGCGTGGAGATGTCGCCGTGGGTCGAACCCGGGACATTCTGCCGGAAAGACTCCCCGATCTGTTCGAGGGGGACCGGCTCATCCTGCTGGGCCAGTACGTCGGGAAGGACCCGGTCGTCTTCGAAGTGACGGGCAACTACTTCGGGAAACGTCGGACGTTCAGGTCGAATCTGGACTTCGCGAAGGCCAGCGAGAAGAACGGGTTCGTGCCGCGTCTGTGGGCCAGCCGCAGGATCGCCGAGCTGATCGACGCGGTCCGCCAGGCGGGGGCCGACCCTTCCACCTCGCCCCAGGACCCCAAGATCAAGGAACTGGTCGATGAGATCGTCCGTCTGTCCACCGAGTTCGGCATTCTGACGGAATACACAGCGTTTCTCGCGAGGGAAGGAACAGATCTCGCCAGCCCGACCAGTGTCCGCCGCGAGGCCATCGACGTCCTGTCCAGCCGGGCCATCGAGGTCCGCTCCGGCATCGGCGGCGTCAATCAGAGCCTCAACAGCATCCGCCAGAAGGGCCAGAGCGAGTTGAACCTCCGGAATTTCTACTACGACGAGAAGCTCAACGAGGTCTCCATTAGCAGAGTCCAGCAGGTCAATGACCAAGCTTACTACAGCCGTGGATTCCAGTGGGTGGACAGCAGGCTCGTGAGCCGCAAAGACCAGGTCACGCCGGCCATGGTCATCGAGTTCGGGTCGAAGGAGTACTTCGATCTGGCCCACCGCCTCGCGAGGCAGAACCGCCAGGGCAGCATCGCATTGACCGGCGACATCCTGCTCATCGTCGATGGCGAACCCGTGCTCATCAAATCGCCGAGCGCCAACTGACAGCAAGATCTACCCGGAAAGGGAGCATGACATGAAAACGAGAAACGTGATTTGGGGTCTGACTGTGGCCGTTCTTGCGGCTCTTTGCGCGACGATCGTCATCGCGGCGGAGAACGCCTTCGTGCAACCGGTCGTGGAGATCCCGCTGCCCAGCCCAAGCCGCTGGTTCAGATGGCGATCCAACAGGCAGTCCGCGAGCAGGCCGCCCGGAAGAACTACAGCTTCAAACAGGCCGACGAGCCGGCAAAGCCTGCCGAGGGCGCACCGGAGCGGAAGTAGCTGACTGACCCGCGCACCCAGCACGGTCCTCAATCACGTTCGGCCAGCCGTGAGTCCTCTACGGGGGGGGCTCACGGCTTTCTGATTCCCGCAACACCCACTGGCGTATCGCCGACGGATTGCTACAATCATGGCATTTGGAGCAGGATCAGAATGCCGGAAGAATGCAAGGAATTGCCGCCGAGCGGGCGCAGTAGTGCCTGGCCGCTCTACGGTGCCGCCTTCATGATGGCCATGTATTTAAGCATGGCGTGGGCAGCCATGCCCTTCATTCTTACCACGATCCGCGGGACGAGCGCGGAGGTGGGCTACGCGCCTGCGATCAACAACCTTGCGTACATGATCGCTCTGCTGGTCACCGGCTCGCAGTTGAGGCACTTCCGCGTCAAACGGACGACCCTTGCGGCGGGCACGGTGGCGCTCCTGGCCTCCGTGACCATGACGTCCGCGGTCCTGGCGGGCATGGTTCGCAAAGAGAGCGACGGCGTCCTGTGGGTCTGGGTCCTGATCGCCGCCGGGGGGATCGGCGGGGCGACGATGGCACTCTACTGGCCGTTCCTGATGAGCTGGGTGTCCTCCGACTACGAGGGCGTTCGCTTGAATCGTCGGTTCGGCCGATACAACGGCGCCTGGTCCGGCGGCGCGACCATCGGCCCACTGCTCGGCGGCTGGCTCGTCGAAGTCCACCCGGTCCTGCCGTTGGCCGGCGCGATCGTGTGCGTGGTGCTTTCGCTTGTGCTCTTGAGCTTTGCGAAGGATGGTTCGACCCGCAAAGTGGTCGAGCCGTCGCAACCAGCGAGCGCCGGGGACCCAGCCTTCGATCTGCGCCTTCTCGCCGACTGTCGGTGGATCTCGCGAATCGCCCTGTTCAGCGCGTGCGCGTGCTACGCGGTGATCCGCTCGCAGTTTGCCCTGGTCTTCACGAGCCTGGGGTACGCGGAATCACAGTTCGGCCTGTATCTGACGATCTACGCTCTGTGCAACTTCGCGGCGCTCATGGTGGCCGGGCGGTGGGCCCGATGGCATTTCAAGCCAAGCCTGCTGATCGTTGCCCAGGCGATGCTGCTGCTCATGCTCCTGATGACCCTCTACGGCAGGACCTTGGGCGTCCTCTTCGTCTCCTCAGTCATCCTCGGTGTGGCCTACGGCTTCGCGTACGGCTCCCACCTGTACTATGGCGCCTCTGCCAGCCGCCAGCGCTCGACCCGAATGGCGATTCATGAGATTGTCATCTCGCTGGGCCTGACCATCGGCTCGGCCTCCGGCGGCTACCTGTGCGAGCACGTGGGCCTGTACTGGCCCTACTGGTTCGCGGTCGGGGTCGTCGTTCTGGGCCTGGTCGGCCAGGCGGCCGTCCACGCCGGCACGCGGGCAAGGATGAGCGCCGCCGCGGCATCTGCTTCCCCCGACGCAGAGAGCGAACGCCCGTGATGCAGAAAAATGCTCTTTCTGAGAAGAATAAGCTTGACAGGCGGATTCCCCCGGATGTAGACTCCTAATAATGAGATACGAAGGCGGGTAAGTTACGTCTTCATAACTTGTGTCGTCATTTATATCGCACTCATCTATCATACCCGCTCACCTTCGCGATCAGGGACATATTCTGTACATCCGGGCAACGCTGCGCTTTCGGCGTGGTGATCGGCGGGGGTACGGAGTCCGGGATCGTGCCCCGCTACAGTCCTCTCGTCGTCCCACGACGCCGCTCGCGGGGTAACTCTGTGCGAATTCGGTCTGGGCATGTGCCCGTTCCGTGCCGTATTCACATCCCAACGGTACTTGTGAAAGGAGCCGAAGATGGAAACGCATAGGAGAATCATCATCGGGGCGGCAGTCTACGTGTTCATCGCAGGTCAGTCCGCCGCCACATCGGCGAAGATCATCTATGTCGATGATGACGCCGTCGGGGTGGCCGACGGCTCCTCCTGGGCGAATGCATTCGTATACCTGCAGAAGGCGCTCAGTGCCGCCGGGTCCGGGGACGAGATCCGCGTCGCCCAGGGGGTGTACCGGCCCAACCTGTATGGTACGACCCCAGTCACGAGAGCACCGAGGGTGGTCAGTCCGTCGCTCAAGTCGTTCGAGATCGCGGAAGGAGTGACGATCCAAGGCGGTTTCGCAGGGCTCGGCGCCGAGGACCCGAACGGCCGCGACGTCGGGCAATATGAAACGGTCCTGAGCGGAGACCTGTCCGCCAATGATGTCGTCGGCTGGGGTCTGGGCCATCCCCTGTACGAATCGCTGCACTCCGACAACCGCGGCTACGTGGTCTGGAGCAGCTACGCGATTCGGGGCAGCGACACTATTGCAGTGCCTCGGCTCGATGGCTTCGTGATCGAGTCTGCCATCCAGAGTGCCCTCTACAACGTGGGCGGCAGTCTCTGCGTCGCCAACTGCACCTTCCGACGGAACTCGAGCCAGGAGACAAGCGGGTCGGCGATCCTGTGCCTGGGAGGCGAACTGATCCTCTCGAACTGCGTGTTCGAGGACAATACCTCCGCGATCTCGGGCGGGGCGATCTACGCGTCAGATGCTGTCTTGACGCTGTCCGACTGCCGATTTGTGAACAACTGGACCCCCACCGTGGGCGGCGCGGTCCACGCCGTGGGCAGCAGCGTCGTCCTGACGGGCTGCACATTCAGGCAGAATGCCGCCGGACAGGGCGGAGCCATCTGCCAGCAGCAGGGCACGCTGACCCTCGCCGACTGCGAATTCGAAGCCAACATGGCAGACAGGCAGGGCGGCGCCGTCGATCTGGCCGACCAACAGAACGCATCGATGACCCGCTGTGCCTTCCGAAACAACTCGATGGCTCAGTGGGGCGGCGCCATCATGAACAAGGGCATGTCTTTGCTCCTGGACGCCTGCACATTCAGCGGCAATCGGGCCGGCTACGGCGGCGCAATTTATGTGTACCTGTCGTCGACCGCCGGTTCCTGGGCACAGGGCGTCACCATGGCGCACTGCCTGTTCGCAGGCAACTATGCGTCAGGTCGGGGAGGAGCTCTCTTGACCTACTACGTCGAACTTACGATCGGCAGTTGTACGTTTGCAGACAACGTGGGTGGGACCCTCAACTGGCAGGCATCGACTACAACAAGCCCCTTCACGATGAAAGACTGCATCGTGTGGGACGGCAACGATTCGATCGTCAACGGGTCCGGCGCAACAAGGGGCGGAGGAACGACCCATGTGACGACAACAGGACCGACAATTGCGTTCAGCGACGTGCAGAGCGGCTGGTCCGGCGAGGGTAACATCGGCGCCGATCCATGTTTTGCTGCTCCTGGCCACTGGGCCAACCCATCCGCGTTGGACACCGTTGTATCCGCGAGCTTCGCCGGTGCGGCCTGGGTCGATGGCGACTACCACCTCAAGAGCCAGGCGGGACGATGGGACCCGGCGAGCGAAACGTGGGTCCTGGACGCGGTCACCAGTCCCTGCATCGATGCAGGAGATCCGAACAGTCCCGTCGGCGACGAGCCCGAGCCGAACGGCGGGCGGATCAACATGGGCGCCTACGGCGGGACCGCAGAGGCGAGCAAATCCCTCTGAGAAGACGAATGGTCCACGAGCCCTGGGGTGCATGGCCGTTCTTGCGGCCACTGACATGACGACGAGGCACGGGCCAGACACTGTCATTCCTGCACTGCAAAGGCGCAAGATCTTGTTTTCTTAGCAAGCATTTTCAGGCTACCAGCTTCGCGACATCCGCGTCGCGTAATCTCAGGGCCGCCGTCATGATCTGCTGTCCTTTGGGCGTAACGCGAT
>Ga0209096_1001168_pt1 | contig 30238 bp, 26 predicted proteins | sample AD_UKC034_MetaG_FD_184407 | JGI IMG/M metagenome (GOLD analysis project Ga0209096, IMG submission 184407) | Active sludge microbial communities of municipal wastewater-treating anaerobic digesters from USA - AD_UKC034_MetaG (SPAdes) (version 2) | ecosystem: Engineered > Bioreactor > Anaerobic >... | reverse complement strand
TTGGCTGTGGTACGCGGAGCGTAATGCGTAATGCGTAACCCGGAAAGGCGTTTGTTGGCTGGGGTGCACAGAGCGTAATGCGTAATGCGTAACCCGGAACGGCGTTTGTTGGCTGGGGTACGCAGAGCGTAATGCGTAATGCGTAACCCGGAAAGGTGTTTGTTGGCTGTGGTACGCGGAGCGTAATGCGTAATGCGTAACCCGGAAAGGCGTTTGTTGGCTGTGGTACGCGGAGCGTAATGCGTAATGCGTAACCCGGAAAGGCGTTTGTTGGCTGGGGTACGCAGAACGTAATGCGTAATGCGTAATGCGTAATGCGTAACCCGGAACGGCGTTTGTTGGCTGGGGTGCACAGAGCGTAATGCGTAACCCGGAAAGGCGTGTGTTGGCTGTGGTACACAGAGCGTACTTCTCATGCTCTAACCCAACGCCCATCTTCATCCGGTTACGCATTACGCATTACGAGTCACGCATTACGGCGCTGGCAGATGCCCAAGCCGCGGCTAGACGAAGAGCTCCTCCAGCCGGCGCGGATCATATCCTGCCCCCAGCCCTACCATCAACAGCACCCGCGCCTTCTGTGGGCTCAGGTCGTGGGCGAAGATGGCGCCGGCGCGGCGCAGGGCCATGCCGCCGCCGGCGTAGCTGTAGAGCGGCTGCGCGCCGCCGTAGGGCACACGACTGGAGATCACCACGGGAATGCCAGCCGCCAGGGCGCGGTTGATTCCCTCGAAGAGCGCCTGGTTGACGTTGCCCGCGCCCACGCCGGCGATCACCAGCCCCGCTGCGCCGCGTTCCAACGCGCCGCGCAGCGCGAAGTCGTCCACGCCAGCGTACATGTAGATGATGTCCACGCGCGGCAGTTGCTCTGGCAGCGGCACATGGACCCGCGGCGACCAGGCTGCGCTGAACTCCACCAACCCGCTGCGCACCGTGCCCAGATCGGGGGGCATGATCGACTCGAAGGCGTCCACGGCCGAGGTGTCGATCTTGGTCACGCGGCGGGCGGAGTGAATGTCGCCGTGCATGACGATCAACACCCCCCGCCCCCGGGCATCGACGCTGGCCGCCACAGCCGCCGCATCCAGGATATTGGCAGGGCCGTCGGCCTTGGGGTCGCTGGCTGCCCGCATGGCGCCGGTGAAGACGATGGGAGTGGGCGTGGGCACAGTCACATCCAGGAAGAACGCGGTCTCCTCCATGATATCGGTGCCGTGCAGGATGACAATGCCCTCAGCGCTGCCCTCGGCGCTGATCTGCTGGATGCGCCGGGCCAGTCGCAGCCAGAACTCTGGCTGCATGTGTTCGCTGGGGATGTTGGCGAACTCCTCCACGTCGATCTGGCCGATCAGGTGCAGGCCGGGCGCCGCCGCGGTCAGCTCGGCGCCGTTGAGGGCAGGGACTGCGCCGCCGGTGGCCGGGTCGATGCGCATGGCAATCGTGCCGCCGGTGGCGATGAAGTGGATGCGGGGTTGTGATGACATGGCGCGCCTTGGTGGTGACTCGTGACTCGTGACTCGTAATGCGTAATGCGTAATGCGTAATGCGTAATGCGTAACCGGAAACGCGGACGTTGTCTTTGGGTTACGGGATACGGGTTAAGAGTTACGGGTAATGGCTGACGAGTCGCGAGCTACGGGATACGGGTTACGAGCTACGGGCAATGGCTGACGAGTCGTGAGCTACGGGCAATGACTGACGAGTCGTGAGCTACGGCTTATCGGTTGCAAGTCGCAGATTCCGGACTCCGGGTTACGCATTACGCATTACGGGTCACGAGCTACAAGTTACGGATCGCAAGCACAAATTCCGGGTTACGCATTTCGCATTACGGGTCACGAGCTACAAGTTACGGATCGCAAGCACAAATTCCGGGTTACGAGTTACGAGTTACGAGTTACGGGCTACAAGTTACGGATCGCAAGCACACCTTCCGGGTTACGCATTACGCATTACGAGTTACGCCCCAATTGTAATGCAGATACACCTTGCCTGCAACTGCGACGTTGGCGGTTGGCAGGGGTGTTGGGTATAATCTCACCGGACTGGCCGAGGCCCCTTGTCATGCAACACGAACCACACTCCGATGTCCCTGCACCCCCTGCGCCGGCCCGGCGCGCGCCCTGGCTGGACTGGCTGCTGCTGGCCGGTGGGCTGGGGGTGATCGCGCTTATCTGGCTCATCACCCCTGGCGACCTGCTGGACAAGGCCGATCACGTGGGCTATGGCATCTGCCACCAGATACCCTTGCGCTCCCCCTTCTTCGCCGGCCGGCAGTTGCCCCTCTGTGCGCGTTGCAGCGGGCAGTTTCTGGGCGCGCTGGGCGGGCTCCTGCTGTTGATCGCGTTGGGCCGCGGCAAGGCGGCCAAGCTGCCGCCCAGGGCCGTGGTCATCGTCCTGCTGGGCTTCATGGCCGTGTGGGCGTTGGACGGCCTCAACTCCTACGCGACCTTCTTTCCCGGCGCGCCGCAGCTTTACCAGCCGCACAACATCCTGCGCACCGCCACCGGAGCCATGCAGGGGGTAGCGCTGATCAGCCTGGTGCTCCCCTTTTTCAGCGTGACCCTGTGGGCGCAGCCCAGCCCGCGGCCCACCCTGGCCAACCTGCGCGAGGTGCTGCTGCTGATCGGCCTGGCAGTGTTGATCACCGTGGCCGTGAGCAGCCATTGGGCGCCGCTGCTCTACCCCCTGGCGCTGCTCAGCGTCGCCGGCGCGCTGATGATGCTGGCCCTGGTCAACACCATGCTGGTGGTGCTGGCGCTGAAGCGGGAGGGCCAGACGGCCGGCTGGCGCCAGGCCCTGCCGCTGTTGATCGCGGGCCTGGCCCTGGCCCTGGTCGAGTTGCTCCTGATCAATCTGCTGCGCGCCTGGTTGACCGCCCAGTGGAGCCTGCCTTTCTAGGTCACGTCGGCCTAAATCGGTCTTCACTCACTGCTCTCACTGCTCAAGCCGGTTCCGTGAACCGGCGGCGTTGTTGGGCGCAAACCCGGCGGATCACGGATCCGCCGGGAGCAGGCAGTCTTCACTCACTGCTCAAGCCGGTTCCGTGAACCGGCGGCGTTGTGGGCGCAAACCCGGCGGATCACGGATCCGCCGGGAGCAGGCAGTCTTCACTCACTGCTCAAGCCGGTTCCGTGAACCGGCGGCGTTGTGGGCGCAAACCCGGCGGATCACGGATCCGCCGGGAGCAGGCAAGCTGAAGAGTTATGTACGTCAACTTGTACTAGTGGTGCGCCAACCCTCAATGGCCGGCAACGGCTCAGCCGGCAGGTCGGTCGCTGGTTGAGTAGCCTTCTGAGGGCGCCGACACGGCACCGGCCGCCCCCTGCCTCCCGCATTTCACCCCGTTCTGGTCGCCCTCGGCATTCCGCCCCGTTCCGTCGCCTCCCGCATTCCGCCCCTTTCCGTTGCATCCTGCATTCCGCCTCATTCCGTTGCAACCTTCCCAGCGACCTTGCGTATAGACTTCAGAGTGCGCACCACCACACCTGACACATCTGTGTACGACGCTTTGGCCGGTCTCCGACCGAGCCAACCCAGAACCCTGGCAACCCACCCAGAACCTGGCGCTTTGGCCGGTCTCTGACCGAGCCAACCCAGAACCTGGCGCTTTGGCCGGTCTCCGACCGGGCCAACCCAGAACGTCATTTGCTGACAGATACAATCTGAAGGAGAACACCCATGGACGTTGGCAAGTCAATTCGTTTCATCTTCGAGGACAAGCAGTGGCTCTCGAAGGTGTTGATCGGATCGTTGATCCTGCTGGTCAGCCTGCCGCTGACCTTCGTTTTGGTCGGCTTTCTCGGCCTGGCCATCGTTACCGGCTACAGCCTGGACGTGCTGCGCAACGTGCGCGCCGGCTCGACCCGGCCGCTGCCTGAGTGGCGCGATCAATGGGGCGAGTGGCTGATCGAGGGCCTGAAGCTGCTGCTGATCACCTTCGTCTGGAGCCTGCCGATCATCGTCCTGAACATGTTCAACGGCATCGGCAACAGCATGTTGCGCAGCGGCAGCGATCTGCTCAACCTGTTCGGCGGCGTCACCGTGGCCACGGCGGGCTGCCTGGGCTTGCTGTGGGCCATCGTGTTGGCGCTGGCGACCCCGGCCATCTACCTGCGACTGGCCGAGACGCGCGAGCTGGCCAGCGGCTTCCAGTTCAACGCCATCTACGTCTGGACCCGGGACCGTTTCGGCGACGTGGTGATTGCCGTGCTGCTTGCTGCCCTGCTCTCCCTGGCGTTGCTGCTGGTGGGCAGTGTGATTGGCATCCTGCTGTGCGGCGTGGGTCTGGCATTGACGCTGCCCGCGGCCGCCATGCTGAGCACCCTGGTGACCGTCCACCTCTACGCCCAAATCGGGCCTGGCAAGCAGCGCCAGCCGCAGACCAGCGTGACCAAGTCGCCGCCGCCGGCCCCGGCCAGCAGCCGGCCCAAGGAGACCACCATGGTCGTGGGGCCTGATGGCACGATCATTGTCACCCCTGAAGTGGACGACTGATCGGACTTCGCAAATCCTGGACAACCACGAGGCTGCGGCGCACCGCGTTCGCAGCCTCGTCGATTGTCACCTGGATCGAGGTTTGGTATAATGTCGAGCAGCCCCGGCAGCGAGCCGGCGGCGTTGACGAGGGTTCTGTACACGAGGAGAGATCTTATGAACATTGGCAAGTCCTTCAGCTTTATCTTCGAGGACCCGCGCTGGGTCACCAAGGTCGGCATCGGCGCCCTGGTGCTGATTCTGTCCAGTCTGCTGTCGTCCATCCTGGTCGGCATCCTGGGCTACTTCATCGTCGCGGGCTATGGGCTTGAGGTGCTGCGCAACGTCCGTAAGGGCGAGCTCTATCCCATGCCCGAGTGGCGCGACCGCTGGGGCGAATGGCTGGTGCTGGGCGTCAAGGCCATGGTGGCGCTGCTGGTTTGGTCGCTGCCCGCGATCATCATCGCCCTGCCCATGGGCTTTGGCTTTGCGCTGCTGGGCAGCAACGACAGCATCGCGGTGGTTGGTGGGCTGTTGGCCGCCGGCATGGTCTGCCTGATGATCATCTGGGGTGTCATCGTCCTGCTGGCTACCCCGGCGATCTACATCCGCCTGGCCGAGAGCGAAGATCTCGCCAGCGCCTTCCGCTTCGGCGAGATCCTGGACTTCACCCGCCAGCATCTGGGCAACGTCATCGTCGCCGCCATCATGGTGGTGATCGCCAGCGTGGTCATGAGCGCCATGGGCATGATCGTCGGCCTGCTTCTGTGCGGAATCGGCCTGCTGGTCACGCTGCCGGCGGCCCAGTTCATCGCCACCATGATCCAGTCGCACCTCTACGCCCAGATCGGTCTGGGCGCCAGGCCGTGGGAGACCTCCATCGTGCCGCAGGAGTACATTCCCGAGCCGCCGGCCGCGCCGTCGGTCTACGAGACGCCGGCTGAGGCGGCTGTCGAGCCGGTGGATACGAACCCAGAGAATCCCAGCTAACACACGCCGGCGCAGATCCCGCGCCCATCAGGAGTCGAGGCTTCAGCCGGTCTGGAGTCAAGGCTTCAGCCGGTCTGGAGTCGAGGCTTCAGCCAGTCTGGAGTCGAGGCTTCAGCCGGTTCGGAGTCGAGGCTTCAGCCGGTCTGGAGTCAAGGCTTCAGCCGGTTCGGAGTCGAGGCTTCAGCCGGTTCGGAGTCGAGGCTTCAGCCGGTTCGGAGTCGAGGTTTCAGCCGGTCTGGAGTCAAGACTTCAGCCGGTTCGGAGTCGACTTCAGCCGGTTCGGAGTCGAGGCTTCAGCCGGTCTGAGCAGGAGCACCCCCATGATCGAAAGCCTGTCAGGCATTTTCACCGCCTTTGGCCTCTCCTCGTCGGCCGGGCTGAACGCGTATCTGCCGCTGTTGATCGTGGCGCTCACCGCCCGCTTCACCAACCTGATCACCCTCCAATCTCCCTTCGACTGGCTGACCAGTTGGTGGGTGATCGGCCTGCTGGCGGTGCTGCTGCTGATCGAGATCTTCGCCGACAAGGTGCCCCTGGTCGACCACGCCAACGACGTCATCCAGACCGTGGTGCGACCGGCCGCCGGCGCGATCCTCTTCGCGGCCAACGCCCAGGTTATCACCGACGTCCACCCGGCGCTGGCCTTGGGCGCTGGCCTCGTGCTGGCCGGCGGCGTGCATACGGCCAAAGCCACCGTGCGGCCGGTGGTCACAGCCACCACCGGTGGCCTGGGCAACCCGGTGGTCAGCACGGTCGAAGACATCGTCGCACTGTTGGTCAGCGTTATGGCCATCTTGCTGCCCATCCTGACCTTCATCGCCCTGGTGGTGCTGATGATCGTGATCTGGCGCAAATGGCGGCGCTACAAGGCGCAGCGGGCGGTGGAGCCGACAGCGGGCATGTGACTCTATACTGATCTGTGGTTTAGCCGCCAACAACGGGCGTCCGGCGTGAAACGTGATACGTGATACGTGGACGCTCCACGCGGACTGCATCACGTTTCACGGTAACGAACTGCTTTTCGTCCTACCTGGCGCGCAGTCTCCAACTCTGGGCGTCACGACCGGATGCGCAGCAGCGGCAGATAGACCTGTGGTCGTACCAGGGGGATGTTTATGCACTGCCAGGTGCGGCCGCCGTCGTCGGAGCGATAGTGCGCTGCGTCGTTGGGCGTGGAGAAATGTGCTCCCATGAACAACGTGTGCGGCTTGTGGGGTGGCCCTGATCCCTGGACGACTGCCAGCGGCAAAAAGACTTGATAGACATCCTCCGGCAGATCGGGCGGACCCTGGCTCGATGCGCGGAGAGTAGGAGCGTTTGTCTCCGTCGCACGACGCACGATCAGGTCGTAGGATGTGTTGGGCGCCAGCATGGTCCAGCTCCCACCGGCGTCGTAGCTGGCATACAGGCCATTGGAGGTTGCCGCATAGATCGTTGGATCCTCGGGAAAATTAGGCGAGAATTGTGGATACATGTCGCCAACGCCGCTGTTGCCGCAGTAGGGGCCGCCAGGGGGGAAGATGGCCCGCCAAGTGAGGCCGCCATCTTGGCTCATGAACAGCGATGAGTTCAGAGATCCATTCAGTAGCGTCTGATCCCGAGCGAAGCCGGGTGACACCACCATTTGTTCGAAGTAACGCTCAGAGCACAGGCCCTGACCGCCAGCGCTCCAGGTTTCGCCGCCGTCGTGTGAGATGATCAGGCGCGTGTTCAGCGACGGGCTTACTGCGGTCAAGGAGGCGAACACAGTTTCGTCCTGGTCATAATTGGACGAGACCACCACCGAGCCTGCCGCCGTCTCTGACCACACCTGCTGCCAGGTGGCGCCCCCGTTCACCGAACGCGCCACCCCTGCGGGCAGGGATGGGTAATACTCAGTCCGAAAGCGCGGTTGGAACAAGACGCCAGGGCGATTAGCGGCGCGCAGCGTATAATCGTAGCATTGCAGATTCTCGTTGCACGGCGCTGTGCGTCGCTCCCAGGTGTCCCCTCCGTCCGTCGTCCGGTAGAAATGGTACTGGCCGTTGATCCAGCTTGAGGAGATCAAACCCAGGTAGGCCACCAGGCCAGTGGACTCCGGCTCCGGTGCTATGTCGAATGCTGTGAACAAGGCGCCATTCACAGTATAGGGAAAATCGAACACCTGCAACCAGCTTTCGCCTCGATCCATGCTCCTGAGCACGACCTCGTGATTGGCTCCGGCGAAACGCCATGCTGTTAGCCAGAAGATCGTGCCGTCGTTGATGTAGTTGGGCGAAACAAACAGCCGTCCATAGGTCTCATGCGGACAGAGGGGCAGGAGGCCGCCCACTTGCGCTCGGATCGGCTCAGCGCGCACGGCGAAAGCGACGGACGCCAGGCAGGCGAGGCCGACGAACACCCGGATGGCGCAAGACCCTGTTGCTTCCCGGTTCATTGTAGTAATCCTCTGATCCTTGTTGGCGCGAGGCCGGGACAGTCTCTCATGGGGCGGGCGCGGGCGTTACCGTTGCCCAGCGCGCCCCCAGGATCGTCATGGCCGATGGTGTGTGCTGCGGGGCGGTCGGCGGGAACAGATTGGTTTGGGGAGGATCGGCCCCGATCGAGATAAACCACGCCACCGCCTCGTAGCCTGCGTTACCGCTCTGGAGCCAGACTATCATGGGATCCATCACGTACTGTTGTACTTGTGGCGCAGTCAGAGGGGGAGATACCTCCGCAGGGATACCAAGGTAACCCGTCTCAGTGATCCAGATCGGCGCGTCAGGAACCAGCGGCGCGCCAATGCCGCGAAAGTCGTTCCGGTTCTCCTCCAACTCCCGTGTCATGCAGGTCCAGATGCTTCCAAGTGCGCTGTTCCAACAGTCTCGAACGCTAGTATTCCAAGGATAAGCGTGAATTGCCAGACCGTCGATCCTGACATCGCTGTGGTAGAGCCGCAGTTGCTGCAAGAAGTCAGCCCACCACGCTGCAAATACTGGATGCCCTGACCGGCTCCTTTGTACCACGCCAATGGTCCGACATCTCTTCGGATCAGCGGCAAATAGAGCGACCTCGCCTCAGGCGCGTGCATGGGTTGGGCTTCCCCGCCATCCAATTGGGGCTCGGATGCATCCGCTCCTTGCGCGTCCCCGCGTCCCCGATTGCGGAAGTAGCGCTGGCTCAGTACGTAGGCCTCTGTCGGATTAGTGATGAACTCGATAGGATGGGGGACGGGCGCTGGGCGCGGTGTTGCAGTGAACGTAGGCGTGCTGCGCGGAGACGTGACAGGCGGCAGCGGGGTGAAGGTTGGCGTGTTGCTTGCGCCTTCCTGCGCCAGCGCGGTTGGATCAGGGGCGTCACTAACCAACAAGAAAGCTAGCATCAGAGAAAAGGCGACCAACAACAGCAATACCGCCGCTCCTTGCCTGTCATGTCGATGATGATCCATGTTCTTCCTCCTTCTATGGACACAATCATGGCCTGTCCTCCCCGACTACAGGCCGTTCCAAAACCACCTGCCGCGATTGTAAAGGCTGATGCAATCGCTGTCAAATGAGATTCCACCCCTGGTTACCCTGAGTTCCCCCAGTTCCTTATCCTTATGTTATAATAGCCCCATGTCCCAGCCCATCAGCGACGCGTTGCAGGCCCGCCTGGACAGCCTGCCCCTCAACCCCGGCGTCTACATCTACCGCGACGGCCGCGCCCAGGTGATCTACGTCGGCAAAGCCAAGAACCTGCGCGCCCGCGTCCGCTCCTATTTCCAGAATTCAACCCAGCACACGGTCAAGACCCGCCGCCTGGTGGCCGACATCGTCGACCTGGAGTGGATCATCGTGCCCACCGAGGTGGACGCGCTGGTGCTGGAGAACACGTTGATCAAGCGCTACCAGCCGCGCTACAACGTGCTGCTCAAGGACGACAAGACCTATCCCTACATCAAGATCCACTGGCAGGACGACTTCCCCAAGGTCTCGGTGACGCGCAAGGTCTACAAAGACGGCGCGGGCTACTACGGCCCCTACACCTCCGCCTTCACCGTGCGCCAGACGCTGGACAACCTGCGCCGCGTCTTCCCCTACCTGACCTGCAACCGCGAGATCACCGGCCAGGACAAACGCGCCTGCCTCTACTACGACATCAAGCTGTGCGTGGCCCCCTGCATCGGCGTGGTGGATCGCGACGAATACCGCGCGGTGATGCAGGGGCTGGCCGACTTTCTCGAAGGTCGCAGCGATGAGGCCATCGCGGCGCTGAGTCAGCGCATGAAAGCCGCGGCCGGCCAGCTCAATTTCGAACGCGCGGCCATGTATCGCGACCAGATCAGGCTGGCCCAGCGCCTGGTCGAGCAGCAGCAGGTCATCTCCAACTACCAGGTCGACCAGGACGTCATCGCCTTTGCCAGCGACGACAACGGCGATGAGACCGCCTTCCAGGTCTTCCTGGTGCGTCGCGGCAAGCTGATCGGCCGCGAGAGCTTCGTGCTGCCCCACACCCGCGATGAAGACCGCGCCGAGCTGCTGGCCACCTTCCTCAGCCAGTTTTACGACCAGGCCAGCGCGCTGCCGCCGGAGATCGTCCTGCCCATGGAGCCGGCCGACGGCGACGTGATCGCCCAATGGCTGAGCGAAAAGCGCCGCGCCCAGGTGGACGGCGACGACCCGGCCGTGCGGCTGGCGCGGCCGGCCGATGAGGAGAGCCACAAGGCCCTGGCGCTGGCCGAGAGCAACGCCTTCGAGGCGCTGCGCACCCTGCGCGCGGTGCGCGAGGCCGACAAGAGCAAGCAGGTGCTGGCCTTGCAGGAGCTGCAGAACGCGCTGGGGCTGGAGACGCCCCCCGGCCGCATCGAGTGCTACGACATCTCGACCCTGCAAGGCACCAACACCGTGGGCAGCATGGTGGTCTTCGCCGAGGGCACCCCGCGCAAGTCAGACTACCGCCGCTTCAAGATCCGCGGCCGCGGCAGCCAGGGCGAGCCGGACGATTTCGCCTCCATGCGCGAGATGCTGCGCCGCCGCTTTCGCCGCGCCGTGGAGCCGCAGGGCGACGACCCCGGCGCCAAGGCCCGCCAGAGCAGCGCAGCCTGGGCCATCCTGCCCGACCTGGTGATTGTCGACGGCGGCAAGGGGCAGCTCGGCGTGGCCGTGGAGGTGCTCAAGGAATTCGATTTGCTGGACCAGGTGCCGGTGGTGGGACTGGCCAAGCAGCGCGAGGAACTGTTCCAGCCCGGCAAACGCACGTCGATCCTCCTGCCGCGCGACTCGGAGGGCCTCTTTCTGGTGCAGCGCATCCGCGACGAGACCCACCGCACCGCCATCACCTATCACCGCAACCAGCGCAGCAAGGCCAGCCTGGCCTCCACGCTGGAAAACGCGCCCGGCATCGGCCCCAAACGCCGCCAGGCCCTGCTCAAAGCCTTCGAAGGCGACGTGGCCGTGATCAAGGCCGCCAGCGTCGAGGAGCTGGCCGCGGTGCCGGGCATGACGCTGGCCGCCGCGCAGGCGCTGAAGGAACATCTGTAGCGACCCGTAACTCGTAACCAGAAGACCCCTCCCGCAGACTCCGGGTTACGTGTTACTCGCTACGCATTACGCTTCACCAGGCCACACCCATGCTCACTATCGACGGCAGCACCGGCGAAGGAGGCGGCCAGATTGTGCGCAGCGCGCTCAGCCTGGCGGCGATCCTCGGCCAGCCGGTGGAAATCACCAACATCCGCGCCGGCCGCAAACAGCCGGGCCTGCGGCCGCAACACGTGCAGGCGGTGCGGGCTGCAGCCGCCATCTGCAACGCGCGGCTGGAGGGCGTCCAGGAGCACAGCCGCGCGCTGCGCTTCGAGCCGCAGACGCCGCCCCAGGCCGGCGCTTACGGCTTCGAGATCGGCACGGCTGGCGCGACAACGTTGGTGCTGCAAACCATATTGCCGCCCCTGGCCCTGGCCGGCGGGCCATCCAGCGTCGTCGTGCGCGGCGGTACCCATGTGGCCTGGAGCCCGCCATTCGATTATGTCGAGCAAGTTTATCTGCCCGCGCTGGCTGCGCTGGGCATCGACTGCCGGGTCGAGCTGGTCAAATGGGGCTTCTACCCCAAGGGCGGCGGCGAAATCCGCGCAACCATCCAGCCCTCCCCCGAAGCACCCGCTCTGGCCGGTCTCCGACCGAGCCAGCCCACACCCCCACCCGTTCCACCCGCTCTGGCCGGTCTCCGACCGAGCCAGCCCGAACACCCACCCGTTCCACCCGCTCTGGCCGGTCTCCGACCGAGCCAGCCCACACTCCCAGCCGCTCTGGCCGGTCTCCGACCGAGCCAGCCCGAACACCCACCCGTTCCACCCGCTCTGGCCGGTCTCCGACCGAGCCAGCCCGAACCCTGGTGGACCGAGCCGCGCGGCCCGCTCTCTGCCCTCTCCGTGCTCTCCGCCTCGGCCAACGTCGGCAACCAGGTCACCGCGCGCCTGGCCAGCCGCGCCTACAACCGTCTGGCCGCGACCCGTTTGGGCGTGACGCCGCAGACACGGCTCGTCAACCCGCCCTCCAGCGGTCCCGGCGCCTGCCTCTTCGTGCTGGCTGAATACGAAGGGGGCGTGCGCGCCGGATTCACCGGCTATGGCCGGCAAGGCTATCCGGCCGAACGCGTCGCGGACGACGCGGTGGATGCATTTCTGGCCTTCCAGGCGTCGGATGCGCCGGTGGACCCGCACCTGGCCGACCAGTTGATCCTGCCGCTGGCGCTGGCCGATCAGCCGTTGACCTTTCGCACCAGCCAGATCAGCCAGCACCTGCTGACCAACATCTGGGTGGTGGAGCAGTTCCTCGGCCCGCGCTTCGCCGTCAGCGGGCAGGTGGACGAGCCGGGAGAGGTGACTGTGCGCTGACGTCACCCGCAGCCCCTCGGCGGGCTCGGTCAGGAGACCGGCCCGAGCATTTCATCCAAAACCGGCCCGAGCGGTTTGAGCAGAGCGGCCCGAGCGATTTGAGCCAGGCGGGCTCGGTCAGGAGACCGGCCCGAGCAGATCGCTAAATCACGCCATCACTCCATTGCTCCATCACTCCATCACCCCATCATCCTATCACCCCATCACGCCATCATGTTCGAACTCACCTTTCTCGGCACATCCGCTTCGGCGCCTACCATCGACCGCGGGCTTTCTTCGGCTGTGGTGATGCACCGCGAGCACCGCTTTATGATCGACTGCGGCGAGGGCACGCAGCGCCAGTTGCTCAAGTCGGGGCTGGGCTTCAAGCGCCTGGACCGCATCCTGCTGACCCACGGCCACCTGGATCACATCCTGGGGCTGGGCGGGCTGATCTCCACCTTTGGCCGCTGGGAGATGATTCCCGACATCGACATCTACGCCGGCCGCTGGGCGCTGCGCCGGGTGGCCGACCTGCTGGCCGTGGTCTTCGGCACGGTGGACGATCTGCCGGTCAAGGTGCATCTGCATGAGCTGGAGCCGGGCATCCTGATGGAAGACGCCCACTTCCAACTGCGCGCCTTTCCCGTCACCCACCGCGGCCAGGGCTGCTTCGGCTTCGCCTTCGTGGAGCGCGATCGGCGCCCCTTCCTGGCCGAGCGGGCCGAGGCGCTGGGGGTGCCGGAGGGGCCGATCCGCCGCGAGTTGGTGCAGGGCCAGGCGGTGACTCTGCCCGACGGCCGGCTGATCACCCCCGACGACGTGCTGGGGCCGGTGCAGGGGGGCGCCAAGCTGGTCTTCGTGGGCGATGTGGGGCGCACCGACAACCTGCTGGAAGAGGCGACCGGCGCCAGCGCGCTGGTGATCGAGGCCACCTACCTGGAGGAAGAGGCCGACATGGCGCGCAAATTCGGCCACCTGACCGCGGCGCGCGCCGCGCAGTTGGCGCGCGAGGCCGGCGTGGGCGCGCTGATCCTCAACCACCTCTCGCGGCGCTACACCGTGCGCCAGGTGCTGGACGAGGCGCGCCAGCATTTCGACCGGGTTCACGTGGCCCGCGACTTCGACCGCTTCCGCGTCCTCAAGCACGAGCCGGCCCAACTGATCGATCCCGAAGGCAACCCGGTGCAGCGCAAACGCTAGTACAAGTTGGCGTAAACAACTCTTCAGTTTACCTGCTTCCGGCGGATCCGTGATCCGCCGGGTTTGCGCCCACAACGCCGCCGGTTCACGGAACCGGCTTGAGCAGTGAGTGAAGACCGATTTAGGCCGACGTGTACTAGAACCTACCTGCACCCGGCGGATCTGTGATCCGCCGGGTTTGCGCCCACAACGCCGCCGGTTCACGGAACCGGCTTGAGCAGTGAGTGAAGACCGATTTAGGCCGACGTGACCTGGTACACGTTGGCGTAAATAACTCTTCAGTTTACCTGCTCCCGGCGGATCCGTGATCCGCCGGGTTTGCGCCCACAACGCCGCCGGTTCACGGAACCGGCTTGAGCAGTGAGTGAAGACCGATTTAGGCCGACGTGTACTAGAACCTACCTGCTCCCGGCGGATCTGTGATCCGCCGGGTGTGCGCCCACAACGCCGCCGGTTCACGGAACCGGCTTGAGCAGTGAGTGAAGACCGATTTAGGCCGACGTGACCTGGTACACGTTGGCGTAAACAACTCTTCAGTTTACCTGCACCCGGCGGATCTGTGATCCGCCGGGTTTGCGCCCACAACGCCGCCGGTTCACGGAACCGGCTTGAGCAGTGAGTGAAGACCGATTTAGGCCGACGTGACCTGGTACACGTTGGCGTAAACAACTCTTCAGTTTACCTGCTCCCGGCGGATCCGTGATCCGCCGGGTTTGCGCCCACAACGCCGCCGGTTCACGGAACCGGCTTGAGCAGTGAGTGAAGACCGATTTAGGCCGACGTGTACTAGACTGAAGAGCCTGGCGTATGACCGCTATAGGGTGGTCGCTTCCCAAGTCCGGCGTTCAATTTGCCCGCCGTCATTCCCCGTGGTATACTCCCCCTTCGAGCGCGCCTGGCGCGCTATTATTACGCACGCCGCTCGCGGCCAGGGCAACATGCCTGGCTCAGGCCGACTGCGTGCCCGGTGTGACACGGCGCCGGGTAAGCCGGCCCTTGGCGAGGGCGGACGAAACAACGCACCTGTAAGGAGGCAAAACAACCGTGGCAGTAGTCAAAATGAAGGACCTGTTGGAAGCGGGCGTCCACTTTGGGCACCGCACCCGCCGCTGGCACCCCCGGATGAAGCCCTACCTCTTCACCGAGCGCAACGGCATCCACATCATCGACCTGCAACAGACCATGTCGCAGATCGAAGCAGCCTACCAGCGCACCCGCACCGTGGTCGCCTCGGGCGGCTCGGTGCTCTTCGTAGGCACCAAAAAGCAGGCGCAGCAGAGCATCCAGGAAGCGGCCGACGCCGGGTCCATGCCCTACGTCAACCACCGCTGGCTGGGCGGCACGCTGACCAACTTCTCCACCATCCGCCGGCGGGTGGACTACATGATCAAGCTGGAGCAGCAGCGGGAGCGCGGCGACTTCGAGCGCCTGACCAAGAAAGAGGCGTTGGAGCTGGAGCGCCTGATCACCAAGCTCAACCTGCGGCTGGGCGGCCTGCGCGAGATGCGCCGTCTGCCTGACCTGGTGTTTATCACCGATGTCTGCCGGGAAGAGATCGCGGTGCAGGAATGCAACAAGCTCAACATCCCCATCATCGCCATGGTGGACACCAACTGCGACCCCGACCCGGTCGATCTGGTGATCCCGGCCAACGACGACGCCATCCGCGCCATCAAGCTGATCGCCGGCGTCATCGCGCAAGGGGCCAGCGAAGGCCAGATGATGCGTGAGATCGTGGCCGCCGAAGAAGAAGAGGACTACCGCGGCGGCCGCGGCGAGGAGATCAAGGAGCCGGAGAGCTTCCTGGGACCCTCCACGCTGGCTAAGCTGGCGCGCGGCTTCGAGGAGATGGAAGCGGACGATGATTTCGCCGCGGGCGAGGACGATGTGATCACCGGCCTGGACCTGAGCGACTTCGTGATCGAAGACGAAGCAGAGACCGCAGAATAGAACAATCTCAGACCTTCACGCGTTAGCCTCACGCAGAGACGCAGAGACCGCACGGGCGCGCCGGTGTTTCGTTCGCCGACCCCAGAACGGGCCTGGCGTCTTTGCGTGAGCAGCATGGATGGCTGAATATCGAAAAGATTGGTTCAGAGGAGACGAACCTTGGCTATCTCAGCAGAAATGATCAAAGAACTGCGCGCACAGACCGGCGCAGGGGTGCTCGATTGCAAGAAAGCACTGGAAGATAACAACGGCGATTTTGAAAAGGCCGCAGACTCGCTGCGCCAGAAGGGCCTGGCCGCGGCCGCCAAGAAGTCCGGCCGCGAGGCCAACGAAGGGCTGGTCGGCACCTACGTACACACCGGCTCCAAGGTGGCGGGCATGGTCGAAGTCAACTGCGAAACCGACTTCGTGGCCCGCACCGAGGCCTTCCAGACCCTGGTGCGAGACCTGGCCATGCAGGTGGTGGCCGCCCGCCCGCTCTATGTGCGCCGCGAGGATATCCCGGCCGACGTGCTGGCCGCCAAGCAGGCCGAGTTCCGGGCCGAAATGGCCAACTCCGGCAAGCCGGCCGACATCGTCGAGCGCATCGTGGAGGGCAAAGCTGACAAGTACTTCCAGGAGGCGCTGCTGCTGGAGCAGCCCTTCATCAAAGATCCGTCGGTCACCATCGGCGATCTCGTCACCCAGGCCATCGCCAAGCTGGGTGAGAACATCAAGGTGCGCCGCTTCGCCCGGCTCGAAGTGGGCGAAGAGGGTGGGTCGGCCGCCTGAGCCAGGCGGCTGACGGTGCGTGAAACGTAACCCGTAACCCGTAACCCGTAACCGGAAGACAACTTCCACTTGCTCCGGGTCACGAGTTACGAGTTACGGCTCGCACACTTCACATCAAGCCACCCCTTTCACGCACCACGCTTCACGCCTCACCTCCCCAACATCCCTATGAACTCCCCCAAATACAAGCGTGTGCTTCTCAAGATCGGCGGCGAGTCGCTGGCCGGCCCGGGCGGCTTCGGCATCGATCCAGAACGGGCCATTGAGCTGGCCAGGAAGATCGCCCAGGTCCAGAGCCTGGGGGTTGAGGTTGCCGTGGTGCTGGGCGCCGGCAACCTGTGGCGCGGCAAGACCGGCCTGCACTCCGGCATGGAGCGCTCCACCGCCGACCACATGGGCATGATCGCCACCGTGATGAACGCGCTGGCGCTGCAAGACGCGCTGGAGCGCATCGGCGTCACCACGCGGGTGCAGACCTCCATCGAGATGCGGTCGGTGGCCGAGCCCTACATCCGCCTGCGCGCCATCCGTCATCTGGACAAAGGGCGGGTGGTGATCGTGGGCGCCGGCACCGGCAACCCCTATTTCACCACCGACACCGCGGCCGCCCTGCGCGCCATGGAGATCGGCGCCAACGCCCTGATCAAGGCCACCAAGGTGGACGCGGTCTACACCAGCGATCCACTGACCGATCCCAACGCCGAGCGCTTCGAGTTCCTCTCCTACATCGACGCGCTCAACCTGCGGGTGGGCGTTCTGGACAGCACCGCCATCACCCTCTGCATGGACAACCACCTGCCCATCTTCGTGGTGGACCTGTGGCAGCCGCACGTGATGGAGGCGGTGGTGATGGGTGAGCGCGTCGGCACGGTGATCGGCGATCCTGCCACTTGGCTCGCCGACGCCAATCCATCGACAGCCGCGCCGAACTGATCCTCGGCGCGACCCCTCGTCCCTCCAACGCTGGCAGCCGGCTTGCAGCCGGACCAATCAACTCCAGGGAGCAGATCATGGTTGACGAAATCCTGCTGGACAGCGAGGATCGCATGGAGAAGACCATCAGCGCCTTGCAGAACGACCTGAAGCCGATCCGCACAGGCCGCGCAAGTCCCGCGCTGGTGGAACACATCCCAATCGAGTATTACGGCATGCCCACGGCCATGAACCAACTGGCCACCATCAGCGTGCCAGAGCCGCGGCTGATCACCATCAAGCCCTTCAGCGCCAGCGATATCGGCGACATCTCCAAGGCGATCATGAAGTCGGACCTGGGGATCACCCCCACCAACGACGGCAAGATCATCCGCCTGGTCATCCCACCGCTGACCGAGGAGCGACGCCGGCTGCTGGTCAAACAGGTGCACGGCCGCGTCGAAGAGGCGCGGGTGTCGGCGCGCAACATTCGCCGCGACGCCAACGAGCTGCTCAAGGACGCCGAAAAGGACAAGGTCATCTCCGAGGATGACATGTACGCGGCGCGCGAGGATGTGCAGAAGCTGCTGGACGCGACGATCAAGCAAATCGACGCGATCGGCGCCGCCAAGGAAGTTGAGATCATGGAAATCTAGCGCGGATGGCCACACCCCGGCCGCCCCGCGCCGACCATTGAGCCGGCCATGCCATCAGAAGCGCAGACGCTCCCCCCACCTCCCCTCGCCAGGTTGCCAGGAACCTTCGACCTCACCGGCCTGCGCATTCCCCACCACGTGGGAATCATCATGGACGGCAATGGCCGTTGGGCGCAGCAGCGCGGCCAGCCGCGCTTCATGGGCCACCGGGCCGGCACCACCAACATCCGCCGCGTGCTGGAGGCGTCAGCGACCTTTGGCATCAAGGTCCTGACCATCTACGCCTTCTCCACCGAGAACTGGGCCCGGCCCCCGGCCGAGGTGCGCACCCTGATGCAGTTGCTCAGCCGCTCGTTGAACGATCAACTGGGCGAGCTGCACGCCAACGGGGTGCAGATCCGCCACAGCGGCAGCCTGGTGGGCATCTCTGACACGCTGCGCCGCCAGATCCTGGCCGCGCTGGAGCTGACCCGCAACAACACCCGCATCGTGCTCAACGTGGCCTTCAACTACGGCGGCCGGGCCGAGATCATCGACGCGGTGCAGCGGATGATGGCCGACCGCGTGCCGCCCGACCAGATCAGCGAAGATCTGTTGGGCGAATACCTCTACACCCACGGTCTGCCCGACCCGGATCTGATCATCCGCACCGGCGGCGAGTACCGCCTGAGCAACTTCCTGATCTGGCAGGCGGCCTATGCCGAGTACTACGCCACCCCCACCTATTGGCCTGATTTCGATGAAGGGGAGCTCTACCGCGCGATCGTTACCTACAGCGAGCGCGACCGCCGCTTTGGCAAGGTGAAAGTGGGCTGACATGCTGCGCACCCGGGTGATCAGCGCTGCGGTGCTGCTGGTGATCGTCACGATTCCGGCGTATCTGGGCGGCTGGCCCTTCCTGGCGCTGATTGCCGCGGCGGCCGGCCTGGCCAGTTGGGAATATTGCAAGCTGCTGCGCCTGGGCGGATATCAACCCTCTTTGGCGCTGACCATCGCGCTCAGCCTGCTCTTCGTCGCGCAGGCGCAATGGCCGGAGATCATCCCGCTGGGCCTGTTGCTGACGATCATGGTGATCGGCTCTCTGCTGCTGACGCTGTGGCGTAAAACGCCCCAGCCGATCACCGATTGGGCCCTCTCGCTGGCCGGCGCGCTCTATCTGGGCTGGCTGCTGGGCCATGCCCTTTCGCTGCGCGCCGCGCCGCAGGGTCTGCTCTGGCTGGCGCTGGCCGCGCTGGCGGTCTGGACCGACGACGTCAGCGCCTATTTCGCCGGCCGCGCCTTTGGCCGTCACCCCTGGTGGCCGCGCCACAGCCCCAAGAAGACGTGGGAAGGCTATCTGGCCGGCGCGGCAGCCACCCTCCTGGTGACCGCGCTGCTCAGCGTCTATATGCTCGGCGCTGGCTGGCTGGAGGGGCTGGCGCTGGGCCTGCTGCTGGGGCTGGTGACGCCGCTGGGCGACCTGGCCGAGTCGATGCTCAAGCGGCAGATGCACGCCAAGGACTCCAGCGCGCTGATCCCCGGCCACGGCGGCGTGCTGGACCGCATCGACACCCTGTTGATCGCCATCCCCATCGTCTTCTACTGGGCCACGTTCCTATCCCCCTAGCCCCCAACCCAAAATCGCTGCAACCTGATGCGCACTTGCAGTCTTCAGCCGGGTTTGTGCTATAATTGACAAACAGCAAAGTCGCTGGCGGAGCAAACCGCTTATTCTCAATGAGGAGGATAGTCCTATGGCTGAACAAATCGATCGCAATCTGGCGCTGGAGTTGGTGCGCGTCACCGAGGCGGCCGCGCTGGCCGCGGCGCGCTGGATGGGCCGCGGCGACAAGAACGCGGCCGATCAGGCGGCTGTCGACGCGATGCGCCTGATCCTGAACACCATCGAGATGCAGGGCGTCATCGTCATCGGCGAGGGGGAGAAGGACGAAGCCCCCATGCTCTTCAACGGCGAACAGTTGGGCGCGGGCGTCGGGCTGGCGCTGGACATTGCCGTGGATCCCATCGACGGCACCACACTGACGGCCACAGGGGGCAACGGCGCGCTGGCGGTGGTGGCCATGGCCGAACGCGGCACCATGTACGCCCCCGGCAGCCTGGTCTACATGAACAAGATCGCCGTTGGCCCTGAGGCGCGGGATGTGATCGACATCAACCAGTCGGTGGCCTACAATCTGCACGCCGCGGCCCACGCCCTGGGCAAGTCGGTGGATGACCTGACGGTGATGATCCTGGACCGCCCGCGCCACGAGAAGCTGATCGCCGACGTGCGCAAGGTCGGCTCACGCATCCGCCTGATCCGCGACGGCGACGTGGCCGGCGCGATCGCCGCCGGCCGGCCGGGCACTGGCATCGATCTGCTGATGGGCGTGGGCGGCTCGCCGGAGGCGGTGATCGCCGCGGCCGCGCTCAAATGCCTGGGCGGCGGCATGCAGTGCAAGCTCTGGCCGCGCAACGACGACGAACGCCGCTACGCCCAGGAGCATGACCATGACCTGAACCGCGTGTTCGGCATCAACGATCTGGTGGCGGGAGACAATGTCTTCTTTGCCGCCACCGGCATCACCAACGGCGAGCTGCTGGACGGGGTGCGCTTCGTGCGCGGCGGCGCAGTGACCACCTCCATGGTGATGCGTTCCCGCTCCGGCACCACCCGCATTGTCGAGTCGGAGCACCGCTGGGACAAGCTGATGCGCATCAGCCAAATCAGCTACGCCAACCCGAACCTGGCGATTCCCGACTGAAACGCCGCTGTTGCCTCATGGCGAGCCCTGAGCCAGCCTGACGCACACAGCTTTCCTCGTTGGCCGTTGCCGCCCACGGCACACGGCCTCTCAACATGACATGTGAAGGAGATAGCCCCTATGACGCGCGAGATCATTGCCACTTCCGACGCGCCCGCCGCCATCGGCCCCTATTCGCAGGCGGTTTCCACCGGCGCGCTGGTCTTCACCGCGGGCCAGCTCGGCCTGAGCCCGGCCACCGGCAAGCTGGCTGAGGGGGTCGAAGCCCAGGCGCGCCAGGCCATGGCCAACCTGGCGGCGATTCTGGCCGCGGCTGGCAGCAGCCTGGACCAGGTGGTCAAGACCACCATCTTCCTGCAAGATCTGGGCGACTTTGCCGCGGTGAACGCGATCTACGGCGCGGCCTTCAGCGCGACGCCGCCGGCCCGCTCCACGGTGCAGGTGGCGGCCCTGCCGCTGGGCGCGCTGGTGGAGGTGGAGGCCATCGCGCTGGTGGGTGAATAAGGCATTCGACGGTGGCTCTGAGGCCCGGCGAAGGGCCCCGTGAAGGGGGTTTTCGCCGGGCTTTTTTTTGGCTCTGGCTGGGGGCAGAAGCATCATGCCTGGAACGAGCGCCAGGCATTCTGGCGGTTCTAGGCCGGCGGGCACGGTCGGAGACCGGCCTGAGCGGCGAGGATGCGGGGGCGGGCTCGGTCGGAGACCGGCCTGAGCGGTGAGGATGCGGGGGCGGGCTCGGTCGGAGACCGGCCTGAGCGGTGAGGTCGTGGGGGCGGCTCGGTCGGAGACCGGCCTGAGCGGCGAGGATGCGGGGGCGGGCTCGGTCGGAGACCGGCCTGAGCGGCGAGGATGTGGGGGCGGCGCGGGGGTTGAGGTGACGAAATGGGAGATTCTCGTGAACGGGGAGTCCAGTCCTTGCATATTGTGGACATATTCGTATAATACCCTGCGACTCTTTAGGAGGAGAAGCATTAAACCCTCATGAATGACATGGACACTCTCGTGAAGGTCACCGAAACTGAAGCGACCGCGGCTGTCGAGACGGCAACTGAGGCCGTACAAGACGCAGCCCCCGCTGTCGACACTTTGGTTTCTGAGGCCGAATCGCTGGTGAACTCGGCAGACGAGTCTGCCGAGATGGTTGGCCAGGCAGCAGCCGAGGCAATCGCGGCCACAGAGGAAGCAGCACCTGCTCCCGACGTGGTCGAAGCCGCCCCAGAAGCCGCTGTCGAAGCCGTGGAAATCGTTGAAGTCCTCACGGACGACACCGTCGCAGTCGTCGAAGTGGTCGAGATCGACGACGAGCATGTCGTCGCGGCCGTGGACACCTTCGAACTGGATGAGTTCGAGGATGAGGCAGACATGGCCTCGTCCAGCATGGCCGATCTGGTCGACGATTTCCAGTACAAGCCGCTCAAGGCAGGCGACACGCGCGACGGCATCATCGTCAGCATCACTCCCACCGAGATTCTGGTCGATGTGGGCGCCAAGTCCGAAGGCTTCGTGCATCAGCGCGAGATGGAGCGCCTGGGCAAGGAGTACCTGGACAGCCTGAGCGTGGGCGATTCTGTCGTGGTCTACGTGGTGCGCCCCGAAGATCGCGATGGCAACATCGTCCTCTCGCTCAGCCGCGCCCAGCAGGAGCGCGATTGGCGCGATGCCGAAGCGTTGCTCGAATCGGGCGACGTGTTCGAAAGCGCGGTGATCGGCTTCAACCGCGGCGGCGTGATCTGCCGGGTCGGCAAGGTGCGCGGCTTCATCCCGGCGTCGCAGTTGGTCACCAAAGGCGAGGCCAAAGGGGATGCCAACGAAGAGACCCGCTACGCCAGCATGGTCGGCAAATCGCTCTGGCTCAAGGTGGTGGAACTGGACCGCAAACGCAACCGGCTGATCCTCTCGGAGCGGCTGGCCCAGCGCGAGCGCCGGCGTGGCCGCAAGGATGAGCTGCTGAGCGAGCTGAAGAAGGGCGACGTGCGCAAGGGCCGCATCAGCAGCCTGGCCAAGTTCGGCGCCTTTGTCGATCTGGGCGGCGCAGACGGCCTGATTCACCTGTCGGAGCTGTCCTGGTCACGTGTCAACCATCCCAACGAGGTGATCCAGGTGGGCGACGAGGTCCAGGTCTACGTGCTGAACGTGGACCGCGACCGCAAGCGCATCGGCCTGAGCCTGCGCCGGCTGGAGCCGGAGCCGTGGAGCGTGGTGCATGACCGCTATGCCGTCGGCCAGGTGGTCGAGGGCGTCATCACCAAGCTGGCCAGCTTTGGCGCCTTCGCCCGCGTCGACGGCACCCTCGAGGGGCTGATCCACATCTCGGAGCTGGCCAATCACCGGGTCACCCATCCGCGTGAGGTCGTCAAGGAAGGGGATGTGCTCAACCTGCGCATCATCCGCATCGACCCGGCCCGGCGACGCATGGGCCTGAGCCTGAAGCGGGCCGCCGAGGAAGAATACGCCGAGGTGGACTGGCGGGCGGCTGACCTGGATGACGACGACGAGGCAACTGACTGGGCCGTGGCCGAAGAGTAAGCCCTGCACCGTCGTCCCTGCTGACAGCAATGGCAAGGAGGCTGAGAGAATGAACATCTCAGCCTCCTTTTGTTTAACCTCTGCGCCAATCTGGATATCTCCTCACTGCGCATTTACCTGTGTTCTGTGCTATAATCGTCATGGCGGCGTGATGCCCGGTGTCGCCCCTGTTGCAACGGCTCACCGGCGATAGCCTCGTCGAAAATCGCTCTCATAAGGAGTGTATCTCATGTCTGACAAGTTGGACCGCTTTTCTAAACGGGCCCGCAAAGTCCTGACCATGGCGCAGGAAGAGGCCCAGCGGCTGAATCATAACTACATCGGCACCGAACACCTGCTCCTGGGCCTGGTCAAGGAGGATCAGGGAGTCGCCGTCAAGGTGCTGCGCGAGCTGGGCGTGGAGCCCATGCAGGTGATCAAGGCCATCGAGCGCGCCGTGGGCAAAGGCGACCGCCCCCCCTACGGCAAGCCAACCCTGGCCCCGCGCACCAAGCGCGTCATCGAGCTCTCCGTGGAGGAGGCCCGCCTGATGGGCCACCAATACATCGGCACCGAACACCTCTTGCTGGGCCTGGTGCGCGAAGGCGAAGGGATCGCGGTCAACGTGCTGCGCAGCCTGGGCGTCAGCCTGGAAAAGGTGCGCACCACCACGGCCAAGAGCCTGCTGGAAAGCGAACAGACCCAGGAACGCAAGAAGCAGGAGAGCAAAACCCCCCTGATCGACCAGTTGGGCATGGACCTGACGCGCCAGGCCGAAGAGAACAAGCTCGACCCCGTGATCGGCCGCGAGAAAGAGATCGAGCGGCTGATCCAGATCCTCTCCCGCCGCACCAAGAACAACCCGGCGCTGATCGGGGAGCCGGGCGTGGGCAAGACGGCCATCGTCGAAGGGTTGGCCCAGCGCATCATCGCCGGCGATGCACCGGAATCGCTGCTGGACAAGCGGGTGCTGATGCTGGATGTGGGCTCGTTGGTGGCCGGCACCATGTACCGCGGCCAGTTCGAGGAGCGCCTGAAGAAGGTGATCGAGGAGATCAAGGAGAGCGGCGCGATCCTCTTCATCGACGAGGTGCACATGCTGGTGGGCGCGGGCTCGGCCGGCAGCGCAGTGGACGCGGCCAACATCCTCAAGCCGGCCCTGGCCCGCGGCGAGGTGCAATGCATCGGCGCGACCACGCTGGACGAATACCGCCGCTACATCGAAGGGGATGCGTCGCTGGAGCGGCGCTTCCAACCGGTGTTGGTGGAGGAGCCGACCATCGAGGACACCATCACGATCCTGCAAGGGATCCGCAGCGTCTATGAGCAGCACCACAAGCTGGAGATCACCGACGAGGCGCTGGTGGCCGCGGCGCAGCTCTCGGCCCGCTACGTGGCCGATCGCTACCTGCCCGACAAGGCCATCGACCTGGTGGACGAGGCCGCCAGCCGGGTGCGCATGTACAAATCGCCCGAGGCCAGCAGCCTGCGCGAGGCCTTCGTCAACCTGAAATCCCTGCAAAAAGAGAAGAACGCGGCCATCAGCGGCGAGCGTTTCGACGACGCGATCGATCTGCGCTACCGCGAGGTGGAGCTGCGCCACCAACTCGACCAGATGCGCGCCGGCTGGGAGACGCTGGCCGGCAAGCCGCGGGTGACCGCTGACGACGTGGCCGAGGTGGTGGCCATGTGGACCGGCGTGCCGGTCAAGCGCATCGCCGGCGAGGAGAGCGAGCGGCTCTTGCAGATGGAGCAGGCGCTGCACGAGCGGGTGGTGGGCCAGAGCGAGGCGATCAAGGCGATCTCCAAAGCTGTGCGCCGCGCCCGCGCCGGCCTGAAAGATCCCAAGCGTCCCATCGGCACCTTCATGCTGCTCGGCCCCACCGGCGTCGGCAAGACGCTGCTGGCCAAGACGCTGGCTGAGTTCCTCTTCGGCAGCGACGAGGCGCTGATCAAGCTGGACATGAGCGAGTTCATGGAACGCCACAACGTCAGCCGCCTGGTGGGCGCGCCCCCCGGCTACGTTGGCTACGAGGAAGGGGGCCAGTTGACCGAGTCGGTGCGCCGCCGCCCCTACTGCGTGGTGCTGCTGGACGAGATCGAAAAGGCCCATCCCGAGGCGCAAAACATGCTGCTCCAGATCATGGAGGATGGCCACCTCTCCGACGCCAAGGGCCGGCGGGTGGATTTCCGCAACGCCATCCTGGTGATGACCTCCAACGTCGGCGCGAACCTGATCAAGCGGGCCAGCAAGCTGGGCTTTGCCTTCACCACCGACGACGACCAGAAGCGCGAGCAGGATTACGAAAACATGCGCGACCGGGTGACCGAGGCGCTGAAGCAGCAGTTCCGGCCGGAGTTCCTCAACCGCCTGGACGGCATCATGGTCTTCCGCCATCTGACGAAGGAAGAACTGACCAGCATCGTCGATCTGGAGCTGAAGCGGGTCTACATGCAGCTATCGGAGCACGACATCAAGCTGGAGCTGACGCCCGAGGCCACCCTCTTCCTGGCCGAAGAGGGCTACGACCCCGAGTTCGGCGCGCGGCCGCTGCGTAGGGTGGTGATGAACCACGTGGAGGACAAGCTGAGCGAGGGCATGCTGGCCGGCGATTTCAAGCCGGGCGACACCGTCACCGCCTCAGTGATCACCGACGAAGCCGGCAAGCGGCAGCTCAAGCTGGAGGTGACCGTCTCCGGCCCGCTGAGCGCGGCCGAGGATCAGATCGCCGAGGAGATACTGGAGCTGGCGCTGGCCTAGCCGGCTACTGGGCCGCTGCGATCTGGAGGCAGCAAGCGGCGGAAGCGGACGTGATGGCACGTCTGCTTCCGCCGCTTTGTTTATCTGCAAGGCGCCCAGTCGGATCGGTGTACCTGAGCGGGTTGTTGAGTACATAGCTGTACCGGTTCAGCGCCTGCGGATCGCCCGGATCGGGGACGATGGTGTCGGGGCTGCCGTCCACGAATGATGCACGAATACACGAATACCGCGCGCCCGTAATCCGTGTATTCGTGCCCTATTCGTGGATGGCTCTGCGGATTGCCCGGCTCCGGCACGATGGTGTCGGGGCTGACAAAGCAACCTAGCTGAGGGTCAAGGTATCGCGCGTTGTAAAAGTACAGCCCGATTGTACCATCTTCCCGCTGGCCTGTGAAGCGCCGCGTGGTCAGCGTCGTGCCGGTGCTGACCTGTGTCTCGCCCGACGGACGATCCCTCCGCCCACTCCGGAGTGCTACGCGAGGAGGCTGCGCACCACAGCAGTTTGCCCAGTTCCGCGCCGCTGCCGCTGGCGGTGATGTGAGTGCTGCCGAGATGATCGGGGAACAGGTAGTACGTCTGACCGCCGGTGCGCACACTTGCACCTGCGGCGCACGTGCAGGTGTCGCGACGCGCCGGTCGGCAGCATGGTATTAGCTGCGCCAGGTGTGGTTGGCCGGCGGGGTGGCTTCAGGCGCAGCCTGCATCGACAGGCTGGCGAGGTCGGGCGGCCGGCTAGGGTTGTACGCCTGACCAGGTGTGTAGGTCACCACCAACCGCGGCCGCCACGTCGGGTCAGAGTGGTTGGCGCTGGCGAAGCGATAGGTCATGGTGGTGCTGTTCAAGGGTAGGATCAGGCGCAGCAGCAAGTCGCGGTTGCCGCTGGAGTTGCTCACCCACCCCTGTACCAGCCCGGTCAGATCGGTTGTGATCGGGCCGCCTACGGCTGCATTGACCCGCATCGCGGCGCGCCGTGTGCTCTCCCGGTCGCCGAAACCGTTCGCGCCCGGCTGCGCCCAGACTATGCCGCGGTTGCCTCGCTTCATATAAACTGCAACATGGCACGATGCACTATTCACCGCCGACAAAGAACGGTATGCTGGCGTGTGGGCTAATCAATAGGTCGTCTGTCTGTTCCCGGTGCGCTACGCTTTGACGCTGGTCTGTGTTTCTTCCAGTTTGCGATCGATGTACTTTCGTGCAAAGTGAAGAACGACAAACAGCAGATCTGCTACGACGACAATCCAACCAGTTATGATTGTGCCCGATCCGAGGAATCCGAGCCATGCACCGATAACAAAGAAGAAGATCACTACCGTAGCCACCGGACCGAGCACGAGAGCCGGAAAATATAGTATGGCCACGAGAGCACCAAGGGCCGTGAGCAACCGGCGGCCACGGTCTCGGCGATGCTCTTGTACAGGATTTGGCGACGTGGCTAATGGCATTTTCGGGCGAATTCGGTTTGGGTTGGTCATGTGTACTCTCCTGTCGGGTCGGTTGCATGCAAGGCTAAAGTGTCAGTGAAGGCCAATGCATCAGAAATCATGCTGGGGCGGCAGGAGCAATCAGTTCGGGATAGAGCAGATCGTACCACGTCTTGAGCCGGTCATGTGGACCCATGGCCGGTCGGCGCCGAACCTGCATAGAATATTCCAGCAGGAACATGTTGTTGACCGCCATAGCCGCCGTGAGTTCTGTCAGGAATGTCGTACAAGGCGGACACAGCAACGCGGCTGCATAGCGCTTCGCAAGGAATCGCCAAAGCTGGGCACTTGCACCCACGATGTACGGCATACCTGAGCCAGCCGACGGATCAACGGACCACTCTCTCGTCCACCGGTATTGTACAACCCGATTGTATCCAGTGTACCGTGGCGCTTTGCCCGGCAAATACTCATATTGAGGCTGTTCCCATCGCTGGTTGATCACTCCTGAATCATTGAAGGGATGACCTGTATAAGAAGTTCCAGGATTGTCGTTCAGGAAATAAGGACCAACACCCTGATACTCGTACAACTCGTGTTCCCCCAACAAAGTGAAACTGGCGCCGGACTGGCTGAATATGCCGGCGCCAAGATCTGAGGTTGGAGCCCATAGAACGTCGCCGTACTCCGCGTTCAAAAGCATGTTCCAGAATACATCGTCCGACCTCCAAGCATTCCAATAGTCCTGCCATAGGTCGCCGTAGTTGGCTTGCAAGAACTGCTCGATCTTGTCCTCGCTGAACATTCCCGTCGGATCGGTGTATCTGAGCGGGTTGTTCAGCACATAGCTGTACCGGTTCAGCGCCTGCGGATCGCCCGGATCGGGGACGATGGTGTCGGGGCTGCCGTCCACGAATGATGCACGAATACACGAATACCGCGCGCCCGTAATCCGTGTATTCGTGCCCTATTCGTGGATGGCTCTGCGGATTGCCAGGATCGGGTACAATGGTGTCGGGCTGGATCCACCGGTTAAGATAAGGGTCGTAGTAACGCGCGTTGTAAAAGTACAGCCCGATTGTACCATCTTCCCGCTGGCCTGTGAGTCTGAAACACCTGTTGAGCAGCCTCGGTCTCGGTCTTGGCGATGCCACGGGCAACGCGTAATCGGGTGTCGCTGTCGATCATGGTGGAGCGCCAGAACTGGCCAGTCTCATCGGTTTCAGGATGGCTTTTTTTTCTCCCTTGTTGAGCACATAGGACCACAGACCATCCAACTGGCCACGGCTGATCTGATATTCTGCCATCAGCACTTCTTCCAAGGCTTCACTGTGTTCAGCTGCGTCTCGCAGCCAGTCCAGAATCGTATCTTCTTTGTACCCTTTCACTCGACTAACGCTACTGATCCGAGACCCTTCTGCCAGCCAGGCCAATGTCTCGACGATCTCCTCCTCTGACTTGCGTCGACCGTGAAAGATCGTGCCGGTCGTTTCGCAAAACGCCACGCCACAAGTCTTGCAACGATAACGCTGCCGACCTTGCCTGGACTTACCAAACTTGATGATGTTCCGCTTGGACTGATCGGCTTGCAGCTTCCCGAAATCGGAGCAAGCTTCGTTTGGACAGAAGTCACCTACCTTTGCTAAACCTGACATCGCCGTCACCTCCTGATCGTTCTTGGTGATGGCAGTTTACTCGATTTCATGACAACTCCCAAAAGGGAGACTATCGGATCGCCTTGGTTTATCGGCAGAACTGCATCACTTATTTCGCTACGAGTCCTAAGAATATCGCGACTACTACAGCCAAGCCTATCGCACAAAGCACCATAGTTGCCCCGGCTAACAAACGAATCGCTCGTTCATCAGTCCAGGCATCATCAACCATCTGCCGTTGCTCCTTATGCACAAATAACTTACCCAAACCAGAGTACCAATGAAGCCCGAGTGACCTCCATTGATTCGGATCTCGCCATACACGCAATCCCTGTATTAAACCGTATATGGCGAGAGCGCCAAATCCTAGCAGGAACACCAGCGCCCAACCATCGATTTGTGAACTCCTCATGCTGTCTCCTTGTTAGATATCTATCACACCAGTCATACGGAAATTGACACGTTAATACTGTGCGTGGTCCACCTTCATGGTGTCAAGCGAAACCCATAATGCAGATCCCAGAGGATGCCTCCGACGCCGGACGCAATTCCAACCGGACCCGGGGCAAGCCCTATGACCGAAGACGACACGGAAACTGCCAAGTGGACGGTTGTCGCTGACCCTTGTCTATACTGGTTATAGGTATAGGCAACACTTGTGGCTTCCGCCGCCACGCCCACCCCAATCATGGAGACCCCAACTAGCATCAATGCCGGATTTACTGTCATCGCACCCGCAACACCGATAGCCACACCTGCGTCCTGCCCAAGTGCTGCAGTCCCCAATCCCACTGATGTCCAGTCCACCCTGGTTGAGTCGAAACCAACGTGCTTGATTTGAGAACCAGCGCCAATGTAGCCACCAGACCACCCCACCTGATACTGTCCTGTCGAAGGCATCATCGTCGAGGCCTTCACGGCAGACAGACCGCTAATTGTCCAAGTTCCGCCTGCGCCTGACCAGTCCAGGAAGGCGCTGGAGAAGACCAGCGCCCCGTCCTGTTCACTGAACATGCCCATCATGTTGGGCTGGCTGGCATTGAAGCCGTTGCCCACATCGAACCACATCGATATGGGCGTGCCCAACTCCGCCTGGCGCAACACCTCCAGGAACCCCCACGCCCTCGCCATGACACCGCCTTCACCGAACATCGCCAGCACATCATCCCACATGCTCACGCCGAGGTATTGCATGATCTTGTCCTCGCTGAACATTCCCGTCGGATCGGTGTATCTGAGCGGGTTGTTCAGCACATAGCTGTACCGGTTCAGCGCCTGTGGATCGCCCGGATCGGGGACGATGGTGTCGGGGCTGCCGTCCACGAATGATGCACGAATACACGAATACCGCGCGCCCGTAATCCGTGTATTCGTGCCCTA